>Ga0272442_10007271_pt1 | contig 14358 bp, 7 predicted proteins | sample SSMForm2O_FD_200262 | JGI IMG/M metagenome (GOLD analysis project Ga0272442, IMG submission 200262) | Marine sediment archaeal communities from Little Sippewissett salt marsh, Falmouth, MA, United States - SSM-Form-2O | ecosystem: Environmental > Aquatic > Marine > Wetlands > Sediment ...
CCGCGTCTGGCTCAGCCCCAAGACAATGGCCCTCGGGAAGCTGGACAACGCACAGACCGTCGACCATGTGTTCGCGCATCCCGTCTTGTCGCCGACGAAATGGGACGCGGAACACCCGCGGCTGTACGAGTTGACGTGCGAGCTGTTGGTGGACGGGCACGCGGCCGAGAATGTCGCCCGCCGCTTCGGCTTCCGCCAAGTCGAGGTGCGCGGCAACGAGGTCCTCGTGAATGGCAGGCCCGTCAAGCTGCGCGGGGTGTGCCGGCACGAGGTGCATCCGCTTCGGGGGCGTTCGTTAACGCCCGAGTTGTGGCGCAGGGACGCTGAGCTGTTCCGCGACGCGAACGTGAACTACATTCGGACCTCGCATTATCCCCCGGCGGAGGAATTCCTCGAGGCGTGCGATGAATTGGGGCTTTTCGTGGAGGCCGAGGCGCCATTCTGCTGGGCGAAACCTGGCAGCCCGGCCGACCACGCGCTCGTCATGCAGTCGACCCTCGAGATGGTCGAGCGCGACCGCAGCCATCCGTGCGTCCTAATGTGGTCCTTGGCGAACGAATCGACGTGGGGGCCGGCCTTCGAGGCGTCGGCGCGCGCGGTCAAGCTGGCGGACCCGACGCGCCCGCTCAAGTTCACCTACGGAATCCGCCGCGGCGACGTGGACCAGGCCTTCTGCGAGATCGGCGGCTATCACTACCCAGGACCCGGCGGGCCCGAGAAATTCGCCGACTACCCCCGCCCCGTGGTGTTCGACGAGTACTGCCACCTGAACGTCTACAACCGCCGCGAGGTCGTGACCGACCCCGGCCTGCGCGACGCCTGGGGCCGGGGCTTCGCCGCCATGTGGGAGAAGATGCAGGCGAGTCCCGGCTGTCTCGGCGGGGCGATCTGGTCCGGCATTGACGAGGTGTTCTGTCTGCCTTCGGGCGAGCAGGTGGGCTACGGCGCGTGGGGACCCATCGACGGCTGGCGGCGACCGAAACCGGAATACGCACACATCAAGAAGGCCTACTCGCCGGTCCGCGTGGTGTCGAAGGCGCTAGAGGCACCGGCGGCCGGCCGGCCGCTCACGGTCGAGGTGGCCAATCGCCACGACTTCACGGACCTGAATGAGCTGCGCATCGAATGGGCGCTCGGAGACGCCCGGGGCGAGGTCCAAGCCGCCGCGCCGCCGCGTTCGACCGGCGTGGTGGCCCTGCCTGAGGCGGCCACAGCGTCAGACGGACAGGACCTCCTTCTCCGGTTCTTCAGCCCCCGCGGATTCCTGATAGACGCCTGTCGGATACCGCTCGGCGCCGCCGCTTCGACGGAAAGCGTCGAGCCGCCGGACCGTCCGGAATCGCTCACTGTGACGGACGACACGATAGCCATCCGAGGCGACCTGTTCGCGTGCGAGGTGAATCCGCGGACGGGTCTCATTCGCCGCGCCGAGGCGGCCGGGGCGCCGGTGCTGATCGGCGGGCCCTACCTGATGTTGCTGCCGCTGGCGGGTGGAAAATGCGCCACGACGCACCGCGCGGACACGCCGCCCCTCAACGACCTGTGCCGCGACTGGGAGGCCCAGAGCGTGAAGGCCCGGCGTAACGAAGACCGCGTCGAAGTCCGCGTAAAGGGCCGCTACGAAGAGGCCTCCGGATCGTACACGATGACGTTCGACGGGGCGGGCGGGCTTTCGGTAGACTACCGCTTCGTGTGCCGGAAGGACGTCGACCCACGCCAGGTGGGCGTGGTCTTCGACCTCCCGGCGGCCTTCGATACGCTAGCTTGGGAACGCGAGGCCCAGTGGACGGCCTACCCGGAGGACCACATCGGCCGGCCCAAAGGCGTGGCGACGGCCCTGGCCGCGCCCTCGCGGAATTGGGACGGCCGCACGGAACCTACATGGCCGTGGGCGCTCGATGCCCATGCGCTGGGCACGAACGACTTCCGCAGCACCAAGCACCACGTGCGGACGGCGTCACTGACGGCAGCGGACGGCAGCGGCCTCGTGGTGCGGTCGGACGGGCGCCACACGGTGCGGGCCTTTGTCGACGGCGGCCGCGTCCGGTTCCTGTTGGCCGTGTACTCGAACGGCGGCGGCGAGCCGTTCTTCAGCAGGCATCTGGTCGAGGAACGCCGCCCACTCAAGGCAGGCGATGTGATCGAGGACATGGTGCGGCTGGAGTTGGCCGGCCCCTGTAAGGACACGGCAGAATAGAAAGGTTGGGAAGTTGGTTTGATGAGCGGCCCTGAAAGAACGGAACGCGTTTCATATGGCCCCGGCCTGTTCGTGCTCGGCTTTGTCGCCGCTACGGCGGCCCTTGCGCTCTACATGCATCGGCCGCCCGCGCCCCTGCCGGCGGACGCACCGGCGACGGCGTTCTCGGCCTACCGGGCGCTCGAGCACAACCGGGTCATTGCGCCCGTGCCGCATCCGGCCGGCTCCCGCGCCAACGAGAAGGTGCGCGACTACCTCCTCGAGAACCTGCTTGCCCTGGGCGTCGAGGCGGAGGTGCATGTCCACCGCCGCGACTGGGAAGGACTGGGCGTGGTCGAGAACGTGCTGGGCCGCATCCCGGGCACGGCCAACACCAAGGCCTTCGCGCTCGAGGCCCACTACGACTCGGTCCCCTATGGTCCGGGCGCGGCCGACGACTGCGCCGGCGTGGTCGCGATGCTCGAGACCGCCCGCGCGATCAAGGCCGGCCCGCCGCTGATGAACGACGTGCTGTTCGTGTTTACGGACGCGGAGGAGGACGGGCTGCTCGGCGCGAGGGCGTTCACGTCGCATCCGTGGGCGCAGGAGGTCGGGGTGCTGCTCAACTTCGAGGCGCGCGGCACGAGTGGGCCGACGTACATGTTCGAGACCAGCGACGACAACGGCTGGCTCATTTCGGAGATGATCAAGGCCAACGTGCACCCGCGCGCCAATTCGCTCACGTACGACATCTACGAGCCGTTACCGTTCAGCACGGACTTCGCGGCCCTTCGACCAAAGGGCATCAAGGGGCTCAACGTCGCCTTCATCGACCGTTTCGCCCACTACCACACCCGCGAAGACAAGCCCGAGAACCTGAACCTCGCCAGCCTCCAGCACCACGGCACCTATGCCCTGGGACTCGCCCGCCACTTCGGCAGCATCCCGTTGGACCACGTGACGGCCCCGGACGCGACGTACTTCAACACGCTCGGGTCGCACATGATCCACTATCCGTTGTCGTGGGGCACGGGGCTGATGGCGCTCGCGGCGCTGCTGTTCGCGTCCGTGCTGGCGCTCGGCTTCGCCAAGGGCCATCTCACGGCCGGAGGCCTGGCCGCGGGCGCCGGCCTGCTGTTGCTGACGGCCCTGTGCGCCGCACTGGTCACGGCGCTCCTGACCGGCGCGGCCTTCCTCATCCACGGTCACTACCTGCTGTACCACAACAATCTGTACGGCTATGCGTTCGCGTGCCTCGTGCTCGCCCTCTTCGCGGTCCTGTACACAACGCTCGGACGCCGCGTGCAGGTGCAGAACCTGGCGGCCGGGGCGCTGGTGTGGTGGCTCGTCGCCTTGGTCGTCATCGAGTTCACGCTGCCCGGTGGCAACTTTCTATTCTTGTGGCCGCTCGTCTTCGCCAGCATCGGCCTGGGCATCCTGTTCCTCTCCCCGAAGCCCGAGGCGTTGCGGCCCGAGGGCGTGGCGGCGCTGGTGGTATTCGCCGTGCCGGGCATTGTCCTGGTTGTTCCCCTTTCGCTGGCGCTGCTGGGCACGCTGACGCTGCTGTTCTCGTTTGTCCTGGCGATGGTACTGGTGCTGCTGCTGGGCCTGATCATCCCGCAGTTGGCCCTCGTGACCGCGCCCAACCGTCGTTGGTTGCCGGCCGCGGCGTGGGTCCTTGGGCTGGTGCTGCTGGTGGCGGCCTTGGGCACAAACGGGGCCAGCGCCACCAAACCGCGCTACGACTGCCTGTCGTACGGACTCGACCTCGACAGGGGCGCAGCCTATTGGCTCAGCAACGACAAGCAAGCCGACGAATGGACGGCGCAGTTCTTCTCGCACAACGCCCCGCGCGCCACCATCCGCGAATTCATTCCGCATGACGCCAAGGAATACGTCAAGGTCCGTGCGCCGATGGCGGAGCTCGAGGGGCCGCAAGTCACCCTCGTCAGCGACGAAGTCCATGGCGGCCAACGCGACGTCACGCTGCGTGTCACGTCACCGCGCCAGGTCCCCCAGGTGTGGCTCCAGGTCGCGTCCGACACCGAGGTGTTCGCGGCGCAGGTGCTTAGACGCGACGTCGGCGGCGCCAAGAAGAACTGGTCGCGGCGGATCAACCTGTTTCCGCGCGACGGGCTCGAGTGGCGACTGTGGGTCGACACGTCCAAGCCGCTACGCGTCACCGTGATCGAGATGGCTTACGGATTGCCGCACTTCCCCGGCATCAAGCCCAGGCCGGACCATCTCATCACCGAGCCGAACACGACCCTCGACTGGGGACGAAAGCTGCGTAGCGGGCGCACCTTCGTCACGAAGTCCTTCACGTTTAGCGTGAACCGACGCAAGACCGCTTCCGAATCATAGGGAGAGTACCATGAGCCGGACAAGACTGCTGTTGCCTGTAGCCGGGCTGGTCCTTGCGGCTGCCTTGGTGTCTCCGGGCTGCACACGAGCCCCCAGCGGCGAGGGGCCGATCACCATCGGCTTCCTGGTCAAGCAGCCGGAGGAGCTGTGGTTTCAGAACGAATGGAAGTTCGCCCAGCGGTGTGCGAACGAGTACGGCTTCGAGCTGATCAAGATCGGCACGCCGGACGGCGAGAAGCTGCTCAACGCCATCGATGTGCTCGCCGCCAGCGGCGCCCAGGGCTTCGTGGTGTGCACGCCCGACGTGAAGCTCGGGCCGGCCGTGATGGCCAAAGCACGGTCGCACGCCATGAAGGTCTTCACCGTGGACGACCAGTTCGTCGGGTCGGACGGGGCGTTCATGGACGTGCCCTACATGGGGCTCAGCGCCAAGGCGATCGGGCGCAAGGTGGGCCGGGCGCTCTACGACGAGTTCGTGCGCCGCGGCTGGCCCATCGAGGAGACCGCCGCATGCGCCGTCACCTTTGACGAACTCAACACCGTCAAAGAGCGCACCGACGGCTCGACCGAGGCCCTGGTCGAGGCGGGCTTCCCGGCCGGCCGCATCTTCCGCGGCGCCGAGAAAACCACCGACGTGCCCGGCGCCTTCGACGCCGCCAACATCGTCCTCACCCAGCATCCCGACGTCAAACGCTGGCTCGTGTTCTCGGTCAACGACGAAGGCGTCCTGGGCGCCGTCCGGGCGATGGAAGGGCGCGGTTTCGACGCGGAGACTATCATCGGTATCGGTATCGGGGCCGGAACCGGGCTGAAGGAGTTTGACAAGCAGCAGCCCACCGGCTATTTCGCCAGTTGCATGATCAGCCCGTTGCGCCACGGCTACGAAACGACCGAGCACCTCTACAAGTGGATCAAGGACGGCGTCGAGCCGCCGGGGGACGTCCGCACCGACGGCGTGATCGCCACTCGGGCCAATTACAGGCAGGTGCTCGTCGACCTCGGTCTGGAAGACACGGCCCGGGAGTAGTCGCCGTGGCAGCGCCGACACAACGCGCCCATCCGCTCCATCATCTGTTGGACAACGCCGGCATGCTGTTGGTGTTTATTGCGTTGTTCGTGGGCGTGTCCGTGTTCGTGCCGAACTTCTTCACGTGGGTCAACATGAAAGGGCTCGCGCTGTCCGTGTCCATGGTGGGAATGGTGGCGTGCACGATGCTGTTCTGCCTGGCCTCGGGCCACTTCGACCTTTCGGTCGAGTCGGTCGTCGCGTTCTCGGGCGTGTTGGCCGCGGTGGTGACCAACCAGACCGGCAGCGTGGCGTTGGGCATCGCGGCCGGCGTCGCGGCCGGCGGCGTGGTCGGCGTCCTCAACGGGGTCGTCGTGGCGAAGTTCCACATCAACGCCCTGATCACCACCCTGGCCGCCATGCAGATCGTGCGCGGACTCGGCTTCATCGTATCCGGCGGCAGCGCCGTCAGCGTCAGCAACACCGCCTTCTTCGTCTTGGGCAACGCCTCCCCCTTGGGCGTGCCGGCGCCGGTGTGGATCACAGTCGTGTGCTTCCTCGCGTTCGGCATCGTGCTGCGGGCGAGCGCCTTCGGCCGCCACACCCTGGCCGTCGGCGGCAACGAGCAGGCCGCCTGGCTGGCGGGCGTCCCGGTAGACCGGATCAAGATCGCCATCTTCACGGCGCAGGGCCTGATGGCGGGATTCGCCGGCGTGGTGCTGGCCTCGCGGATGACGAGCGGCCAGCCCAACACGTCGGTAGGATTCGCGCTCGACGTGATCGCCGCATGCGTGCTCGGCGGCGTGTCGCTCAGCGGCGGCGTCGGCACGATGACGGGCGCGGTCGTGGGCGTGCTCATCATGGGCACCGTGCAGAACGCCATGAACCTGATGAACGTCCCCACGTTCTACCAATACGTGGCGCGCGGCCTCATCCTGTTGGGCGCGGTGCTGTTCGACCAACTCCGGCAGCGCCGCCGGCGTTGAGACGCACCAGTTGCCCGCCGCCGGCCGGCAGCGTCAACGCAAGCGAGTTCCCCTGGATCTCGTTGATCCCGTCCTTCTCCAGCACGGTGACACCGGCCACGTCGCCGCCAAAGTCGATCGAGACCTTGCGCGGGCCGAGGGCGTCCGGCTCGAGGTGGACGCGCTTGTCCACCACCATGGCCAACGGCGGCGCGCCCGGCTTCGTGAGGATGCCCACGAGCAGGTCATCGTCCATGCGCTGGACGATCTTGCCTTTGCCCGGCACGCCGAAGCCCGGCCATGCGCCGGTATGATAGACCTCCTGCGGCACGCGACCGAGCAGTTCGGGCCCCCAGACAGCGACGCGCTCGTTGATGCCGGCGATGATGGCCCAGATGGGCGTGAGGTGCGCCGCGACCTCGTCCTCAGTCTCGTAGCCGGTCCCATTCTGGAGGCTGAGCATGTCGTTGCTCATCACGAAGCTGTAGGTGAAGTACCAGATGCCCTGGGCGCCGTAGGCCAGCGCGGCGTAGACCTGGAACCGGTTCATCGAGTCGCTGTGCACGCCGTGGACGTTGACCATGGGCCAGGGGATGAGGTCGTACTCGATGCACGCGGCCCGAAGCTGCTGCAACTGCCTGCATAGGAGCTGGGCTTGGTCCGCCGCGGGCCGGTCGCGCTGGTACAACGTCGGGTAGATCTGCGGATCCATGATCGGATTGCCCGCCTTGGCCAGGCCCTCGCCCGACATGACGTTCTGGCAGACCCACGGCAGCAGGTGGGGCGCGTGTTCGCGCAGGAAGCCGGTGGTCTCAACCAGTTCGCGCGGGAGCGCGCCGTAGTCGTCGCCAAGCAGGAAGCCCGCCAGCGCCGGGTGATCGCCGTAGCGCTCGAACAGCCACTCGAGCTCCGGCAGCGTCGCGGGATGATGGCTCGGGTGCGCCGTGTATTCCGAGGCCGTGCCGCCCCAGGGCGTGTCGTTCGGCGTGTAGGTGTCGACCAGGACCTTCAGCCCATGCTTCCGGGCGAGGTCAAGGGCGTTGTCCGGCAGCGTGTACCGCACGCTCATCACGAGGTTGAAGCCGGCCTTCTTGTAGTACGTGTACTCCGCGTCCGTATCGCCAGGCGGATTCCACGCCGCGATGACAAAGTCCTTGAACGCGAAGTCCCAGCCGTCCCTCGGGCCGGCGGCTGGGGCGCCGGCGAGCAGCGCCAGCAGGGGGACCGCACCGGCCATTGCGAAACGGGATACGTGCATCCGCATCATTGTCTCCTTTCCTCACGCCGCGATTGCGGCACCAAAGCAGGTTTGACTGGATGGGGCGGTTGTTGTGGGGTGGACGGAGTGGACCAAATGGACGAAGTGGACGGTCCGCTTGGTCCACTCGGTCCACCACGTCCAGGCCAAGGCATCCGCCCCATCCAGCGAAATCCACTCTGGCGACGCAGGTCCCCGCACGCCGCGATTGCAGCACCCTCGGAACCATGCGTGCTATCATACGCGGAATCGCGGCTCAGAATCAGGAATCCAGACCTATGACCACACGACGTGAACGTGTCATGAAGGCGTTGTCCTTCGAGGAAACCGACCGCGTCCCGATGGACCTCGACGGGATGGCGTCCACGGGCATCAGTTGCTTTGCCTATCCGGACCTGGTGGCGGCGTTAGGCCTGCCGCCGCGTCCCCCGCGCGTCTACGACACGGGGCAGATGCTGGCCATGCCCGAGCTGGACGTGCTGGACGCGCTGGACTGCGACGTGGTCACGGTCCACGGCTACGTGACCAACGCCTTCGAGCAGGACGGCGTATGGAAGCCCTACGACTTCAACGGACGGTTGCCGGCGTTGGTGCGCGACCCGGCCATGTTCCAGGTCCAGCCGGACGGTACGGTCACCCAGCCGGCCCACGGCTGCAAGATGCCGCCCACGTCGCACGTGTTCGAGGCGGAGCACGGCGGCCAACCGTTTCCCCTGACCGGCGATATCCCGAAACCGGACTTGGCGGCCATCAGAAAACACCAGGCCGAAAACCCGATCCGCGACGAGGAGGTGGCGCGCTACCGCGACGTCTGCCGGCGTGCGCGCGAGGCGTCCGACCGCGCGGTGTTTCTCAACGGCCCGGGCGCGGGCATCGGCGTGGCCGGATTCGGCGGCATCGCCATCTTCCCGATGCTGTGTCTCACCGAGCCGGACTTCGTGCGGGAACTCCATGACCTCGTCATCGACCACGCGATCCAGCGCATCCGCGCCGTGGCCGAGGCGACCGCGCCCTACATCGACATCTACATCGTGTCCAGCGACGACTGGGGGACCCAAACACAGACCATCTCCCCGCCCAGCGTGTATGAAGAGCTGTTTCTGCCCTATTACCGCCGCGTCAACGACGCCATCCACGAGGCCGCGCCGCAGGTCAAGACCTTTCTGCACTCGTGCGGCGCCATCTATGACATTCTCGACCTGGTCACGGACAGCGGCTTCGACGTGGTCAATCCAGTACAATGGACGGCCGGCGGCCACTCCTACCGCGAGTGGAAGGACCGGTGCCGCAACCGGATCGCCCTGTGGGGCGGCGGCGTCAACGCGCAGGAGACCCTCGTCCTAGGCACGGTCGAGGACGTCGAGCGCGAGGTGGCCGAGATCGTGCCCTACATGCGCAAGGACGGCGGCTACGTGTTCAACTCGATTCACAACATCCTGGCCGAAGTGCCCGGCGACAAGGTCGTGGCCATGTACCGCGCGGCCGCGAGAAGCACATAGTGACGAGTGCGAGATTTCCTGGCGGTTCGGTCGGCGCGTTGGCAGGCGCGTGTGTGTTGTGCCTCCTGGCTCCCGTTTCCGCGCGGCCTGACGCGCCCCTGGCCGGACCGGACGACTGGCCCACGTACCGCGCCGACGTCCAGCGCAGTGGCATCGCCGGCAAGGCGCTCGAGCTGCCGCTGCACGCGCAGTGGGTCCACGTCCCGTGTCACCCGCCGCAACCGGCATGGCCGCCCCCGGCCGCGCGGGACGTCCTCCACGACATCCCCAAGCTGAGCCCTACCACCATCTATGACCGCGCCTATCACGTGGCCGTCGTCGACGACCGCGTGTACTACGGCTCGTCGGCCGACGACGCGGTGTATTGTCTCGACGCGGACACCGGGCGGGTGCTCTGGTCCTACATCACCGGCGGGCCGGTCCGGCTGGCGCCGACGGTCACGAACGGGCGCGTCTACGCCGGCTCGGACGACGGGTGCGTCTACTGTCTGGACGCGCTGGACGGCGGCATCGTGTGGCGACAGCGTATTGGCCCGAAAGACAAACGGCTACCGGGGAACGGCCGCATGATCTCGCTGTGGCCGGTGCGCTCGGGCGTTATCGTGGCTGGGAACGAAGCGTACTGCGCCGCGGGCCTGTTCCCTTCACAGGGCGCGTACCTCTGCGCACGGAACGCCGATACCGGCGAGGCCCTCTGGACACGCCCTGTCGACGCGTCCGCACAAGGCTACCTGCTCGCCTCGTCCACCCAACTCTACCTGCCCACGGGCCGCACCGCTCCGGCCGCCTTTCTCCGCCGCAACGGCGACTCGCTCGGGAGCTTCGAGGGGCTGGGCGGCTGTTTCGGACTGGTGACCGACGACATGCTGGCCCGCGGCCCGGACGAACGCGGCGACCTGCGCCTCGATACGCCGCAGCGCCGCGAGAAGATCGTCTCGACGCCGGGACGTGAGCTCCTTGCAAAGGGCGGTGTCGTCTACATTCTTAAGGAGGACGGCCTAACGGCGCTGGACCGGGAGCGGTACGTCGAGATCGGCTGCGAGATCGAGGCCATCGAGGCCGTCAAGAGATCCGAGCGCACATCCGAGCAGAAGGCGCGTCAACGCGAACTGATCGAGCAGCGCGCCGCGTGCCGGAAATGGTCCGTGCCGTGCGAGACCGCCTACACAATGGTGATGGCCGGCGATCTGCTCTTCGTCGGTGGCCAGGGACACGTCACCGCGCATCGCGCCGACGACGGGCTGGTGCTGTGGCGCGGCGACGCGGCCGGGAACGTCTACGGGCTGGCCGTCGCGGGCGGCCGCCTGTTCGCGAGCACGGACCAAGGCACGATCGCGTGCTTCCGCCACGGCGCCGGATCCAGCGCGATCCCAGCCCCTGCTCAATCGGCCGAGCCGCCGTTCCCGGAGGACAAATGGACGCCTCTCTATGAGAAGGCCGCCAAGCGATGCGTGGATCTCGCCCACGGGACGAAGGGCTATTGCCTCGTCCTCGATGCGGGCATAGGGCGGCTGGCCTATTCAATAGCCAGGCTCTCGGAGTTCCGCGTGGTCGGCATCGAAGCCGACGCCGGCAAGGTCGCTGAGGCCCGACGCCGCCTCAGCAAGGCCGGTGTATACGGTACGCGCGTCGCCGTGCACCATGCCGACGGCGCCGCGCTCCCCTATCCGAAGTACTTCGCCAACCTGGTCGTGTGCGACGCCAGCCTGATCTCGCGCCAGCCGCCATCGACGCCCGCCCGCGAGGTGACGCCTGTGTTGCGTCCGTGCGGCGGCGTAGCCGTATTCGCCGGTCCCAAGGCCAAGGCCCTGAGACCATGGGGCGCGGGCGCGCTGCCCAAGTGGCGCGTGACGAGAAGAAGGGGCGTGGCCCGGCGGGGTCCGCTCGAAGGCGCGGGCGAGTGGACCCACACCTACGCCGACCCCGGCAACACCGCGTGCAGTGGCGACGTGTTGGTCGGGGCGCCGCTCGAGCTGCAATGGTTCGGCGAGCCCGGGCCGCGCCGCATGGTGGACCGCCATTTCCGCAACGTCCCGCCGCTGTACAAGCATGGCCGGCTCTTCGTGCCCGGCGACGGCGCGGTCTACGCCGTGGACGCCTACAACGGAACGCTGCTGTGGCAGGTGGCCGTGCCGAACTCACTGCGCGTGGGCGTGTTCCTCGATTCGAGCAACATGGTGGTCGACGAAAGGCGCTTGTACGTCGTGGCTGAGGACCGCTGCCACGGCTTCGACGTGCGCACCGGCGCGGCCGCCTTCACGCACGCCCTGCCGTCGTTCGAGGACGAGGCGGATCTCGAGTGGGGCTACGTGGCACGGGCCGGCGAGCAGCTCCTCGGCAGCGCGCGACAGCGGGGCGCCACCTACAACGTGATTACGAAAGACGCCGAGTTGAACGCACAGGCGGTCTGGTATCCCAATATGCGCGTCGCCGTGAGCCGGCGCCTCTTCGCCCTCAAGCCCGAGGCCGGCACGACGCTGTGGACCTATGCGTCAGGCGGACGCATTATCGAGGCGACCCTCACGGTCGGCGGCGGCCGGCTGCACTTCGTCGAGACGCACAGTCCAAAGGCGTTGGCCGATGCCTCCGGGCGCTTGTCCCTGTTGGACGCCGCGACCGGTGGAGAGCAGTACCTCACCGCATTGGACCTGGCGACGGGCCGGCCAGCGTATCGCCGCGAGATTGACATGGGCCGCCTTCAGCAACCCGTCTTCATGAGCTACGCGCACGAGGTGCTCTTGTTGAGCGGCTCGAGAATTGCCGGCGACAAACCGATACGCAAGGGCGGCACCGCCAGTTTCACCGAGTTGGCCGCGGGCCAGGCCATCCACTACGCCTTCTATGCCTTTGACGCGCCCACCGGCACGCTGCTCTGGGACGCCGGCCACCAGACCGACCTCGAGGTGCGCGGCGGCCACGGCGAGTACAACCGCCATCCCACTATCGTCGGCCATACCGCCTACACCTGGCCCTACGCCTACGACCTCGAGACCGGCCAGCGCTCGCCCGACTGGCTGTTCGACAGGCGCGGACACGGCTGCGGCGGCGTGTCGGCCTCGGCCCACGGACTGTTCTGGCGCGGCGGCAATCCCTGGATCTACGACCTGCGGCCCGGAAAGGGAGCGGTCCGCCTCACCGAAGTCACCCGGCCCGGCTGTTGGATCAACATCGTCCCCGCGGGCGGCCTCGTGCTCATTCCCGAGGCCAGCGCCGGCTGCACCTGCGGCTACTCGATCCAGGCCTCGCTGGCCTTCGCGCCGGCCCAGTCGTGGCCCGCCGACGGCAGCTTGTGACGGGCGTGCAATTCCCACGAAATCGCGGTAGGCTGTTGACGCGGATGACACACTCGATACCGTAGGAGTCCAGCCATGATACGCACCGCCATCCTGGGATACGGTCGTAGCGGCAGCACGATGCACGCGGGCGGCGTCGAGAACCAACCGGCCATGGAGATGGCCGCGGTCTGCGAAGTCGACCCGGAACGACGCCAACAGGCACACGAGCGCTTCGGCTGCCCCACTTACGAAGACTACCACGAGATGTTGGCGCGCGAGGACCTGGACCTGGTCTGTGTGATCACGCGCAGCCACCAGCACTGCCGCATGGCGTGCGACTGCCTCGAGGCCGGCGTCAACGTGCTGGTCACCAAGCCGTGGGCCGTGAACGAAGGCGAGGCGCTCGAGATGATCCGCACGGCGCAAAAGACCGGCAAACAGCTCCTGCCGTGGCTCCCGGCCCGGTGGGGGTGCGACGTCAAACGCCTGCGGCAGTTGATCGTCGACGAGCGGGCCATCGGCAGCGTGTTTCTCATCCGCCGCGCGGTCACCAGCTTCGCCACGCGCTGCGACTGGCAGACCGAACGGCAGTACGGCGGCGGTTACTTGCTGAACTGGGGCATGCACATCGTCGACCCGCCGTTACTTCTGACGGACGCCCAGGTCGCGACCGTCTACGCGCGCATGAAACAGACCATCAATCCGGGCGATACCGAGGACGTGTTCCTGGCGCTCATGACCCTCACGGACGGCACGGTTGTCCAAGCCGAGTACACCGTCGCGGTCGAGAAGCTGCCGAGTTGGTTCATCCAGGGCGACCGCGGCACGATCGTGATGCGCGAACACGCCCTGACGCTCTACAAGAACGCGCCGGCCCAACCGGGCGACCCCACACGCTACGGGACCATGCAATCGGCGCACGAACAGGTTCTCGAGGAAACCGTCGCCGGGGATTTGTACGGCGACACGGACGAGGTCTACGCCGAGATTGCCGCCGGCCTCCTCGGCCAGCGCGCCTATCCCGTGATGCCCGCCTACGCCCTCGAGGGCTCGCGCCTCCTCGACGCTATCCGAACCGCGGACGCGGACAACCGCGTCGTGACGCTCAAAACCCAACTCGATGCAGAAGGAGCCTCGCCATGAAGTACTCGTTTATGACGTTTTCGACACCGGAACTGAGCCTGGGCGGCGTGCTCGAGGCGGCCGGGCGCTATGGCTACGGCGGCATCGAACCGCGGATGGACTCGGGACACCAACACGGCGTCGAGATCGGCGCGACGGCCGCGGAGCGCGACGCCATCCGGCGGGACGCGGACCAGGCGGGAATCGAGCTGGCCTGCCTGGCTACGTCGCTCAACTACGCCGATCCGGACAAGACCAATGACAGCATCGCCCAGACGCATGAACGCATCGACCTGGCCGGCGACCTCGCCATCCCCGCGATGCGGGTGTTCGGCGGAAAGATCCCCGAGGGCGTCTCGCGGGAACAGGCCATCAACCTGCTGGCGGACTCACTCGGCGCCGTGGCCGACCATGCCGCCGAGCGCGGCGTGACGCTGTGCTTCGAGACGCACGACGATTGGTGCGATCCGAACCACGTAGCCGCCGTGCTCGGGCGTGTCGACCATCCGGCCATCGCGGCCAACTGGGACATCATGCATCCCGTGCGGCGCGGCGATTCGACCATTGACGCGTCGTTCGACATCCTGAAGCCGTGGATCCGCCACCTCCACGTCCACGACGGCGACGAGGCCGGAAACCTGGTGACCATCGGCGAAGGGCTCATCGACCACCGCCGCGCCCTCGAACGCCTGA
>Ga0272442_10007272_pt1 | contig 14354 bp, 15 predicted proteins | sample SSMForm2O_FD_200262 | JGI IMG/M metagenome (GOLD analysis project Ga0272442, IMG submission 200262) | Marine sediment archaeal communities from Little Sippewissett salt marsh, Falmouth, MA, United States - SSM-Form-2O | ecosystem: Environmental > Aquatic > Marine > Wetlands > Sediment ...
CACTAATGGCCGGGGTGCTTTCTATCTGCGGCGGCAATCCGACCTCGGCGCTCCCCTTTACCTCGGCTGCGGCAGGGGCCCCAAGAGGCGGAGATCGACTCTTCTTTCGGCCGGGAAGCTCAACTCGCGGGTGGCCGGCACGTACCCCTCTTTGGTGCAGCGCACGGTGATGCGGATGGACCCGCCCGGCTCGGGCAGGATTATGGTCACCCCGCCCGGCGTCGTGCCGCAACCCGTGCCATACATGGGCGTCGGGGCACCTTCGACCATGAAAGCCGCGCCCGGCGGATGGGAATCCACGTACAAATACGCCCAGGCCTCGGCCCCCGGGCTGCGCAGGCGGACCCGGGGTACGCACCCGACTGCAAGGCAGATCGCGCCGAGGACTATGGCTCGCATGGCACTCCCCCAGAGACGGCCCGCCGCCAGAGAAAGAAAGGGCGGGGACAGCTCTCATTCTGTCCCCGCCTGGGCGTCAGTCAAGCATCCGTTCTAAGGCCTGGGCCCCTTCGTGTCGGGGGCTGACTGGAGCCGGAACCAGCGGTTGATCATCGCCGCGTTCTTGTCCGATTCCACCCGCTTGCGGGCTGCCGTGACGAACTTCTTTATTTCCTGTTCGCTCATACCGAACTTCTCCTGAAAGGTGAACCCCATCATCTGGGCCTGGATCAGGAGATCGGTGCTCACCACGTGTACGTGGTCGCTGACCCTCTTGAGGATGGCCTGCATGTTGCTGATGTTGTCCGTGAGCTCGCGGAGCTGTGCGGAGACCATGTTAAGCCTGGCCTCCACCTCGTCGATCCGCTTCTCGATGTCACCCATGGCAGTCCTCGTATGTCCCTAGGCGCACATGTGCCGGCGACCCCCGGGTTGGAACCCGATTCGCGTCTCTGTAGCCCGGGCGTTCATTCGCACGCAAAACTCAGGCAAGTATACCACATCTGACCCGCCTGGGCCAAATACGGCCGTACTCATAGCTGTTAATCGGCCGATATGCTACCGGGTTTGAGCGGTTTTTCTCCAGAGTTAAGATGCATGGCCGGCTGCGCGCGACTGGGCTAGGCCTGCCTCCAGCCCCCTGTGAACACCCCCGCCGGGACCTGCATTCCTGAGGTGACTCGGACGGGGGGCATGCTGCGCGGAGAGCCACCGGGCTACCGCTCCCGATTAGCTCTGTCCCGGCGCCTCCACCACCCCTCGGCATAGGCGTTGAGCTCGAGGTCTATGGCGGCCAATACCTCCTCCGGGCTCATCGTCTCGAACAGCGACCTGCCCTCGAAGGAGAAGAGACGACCGATGTACTTCGTGCAGATCCTGTCGAACTCACCGAAGTACTCCGTGATGGGCTGCCGGCGCGCCCAGTCCATGGCGTCGACCAGGCGTGACTCGTCCCACGGCGTATCCGCCCTGTTGAACGCGCTTGACCGCGCAACGGAGATGCGGGCGGGTATGGAGCGGCTCGTGCGCGCGATCATCCGCATGCCCACGGGACCGGCGAGGAACTTCAGCAGCTCCCAGACCTCCTCCGGATGCTCCGTCTTCGCCCACGCCACGTAGCCGTCGCCGTAGTAGCGGGTGACTCGCTTCCCGGTGACGGGGCTCTTGGGATGATAGCCGATGGCCCAGCGGAACTTCGTATGCTGACGCAGGTACTTGGCGAAATACGGTCCGGACTCCTCCATGGCTACCCAACCTTCGACGAAGGGTATGGAGAGGCCGGCATCCGCACCCTCGCGGCTGGCGGAGGGGTGGGCCTGGATGCCGTGCTTCGTCCAGAGCTCGGCCCACCACGTGAAGGCCACCAGGTTCGTCGGCGTGTTGAAGCGCCAGGACCTGCGGTCCTCCGAAAGAGCGGATCCTCCCGACGACCACACGGGTATCAACGCGTGGGTGATCTCGCGCTTGCCCTGGTAACCGTAGATGTCTATGCGGCCGTCGCCGTTCCGGTCGACGGTGAGCCTGCGGGCCGCCTCGACGAAATCATCCCAGTACCAGTCGTCGGAGTACTCCACGCCGAACTCCTCGAAGAGATCGGCGTTGTAGAAGATGACGATGGGTCCGCCTCCCTGAGGGAGACCGTAGAGGCGGCCATCGTATGTGAACTCCTCCAGCGTCACGGGGAAGAAATCGGACAGGTCATACGCCTCTCGCTCTATGAAGGGAGTCAGGTCGAGGAATGCGCCGTCTACTGCAAAGTTGGGAAAGGGCTCGTTCTCGAAGAACATCAAGTCGGCGCAGTGCCCTCCAAGCATCGCGGTTTGCACCTGGGCCTGGTACGTCTGCCCCGGTATGGTGGGTACGAACTCGATGTCGATGTCGGGGTGGGTCCTCTCGAACACGCGGAGCAGTTGGCCCCAGGCCGTGCTCTGCCTCTGCGTGCCACCCAGGAGCACGCGGACCGTGACACTTGCCACCGTCCTTGCCTCGCTCGAAGGGCCGGAATCACCGGAGCGGATCGTCTCCCACTTGGAGATGCCTGAAACGGCCAGGACCACCAGTAACGTGCCCCCCGCCAGGAGCGAACCCAGGTGGGACTTCAGCCAAGCCGCGCAGTTCATCCCTTCAGCCCCGTCAGCACGATGCCCTCTTTGAACGCCTTCTGCGCCGAGGCGAATATGATCACCGCAGGCAGCAGTGCGATGATGGAACCGGCCATGACGAGGTTATACTTGCCGCTGAGGTCCCCCCGCATCGACGCCAGGCCGACCTGAAGGACCCGCAGGCTGACGCTGTTGGTGGATATGAGGGCCCAGAGGAACATCTGCCACGCCCCGATGAAGCTCATCACCCCCAACGTCGCCAGAGCTGGCTTCGAGAGAGGAAGCATGATGCGGGCGTAGACGCCCAGGCGGTTGCAGCCGTCGATGATGGCCGCGTCCTCTAACTCCCTCGGCAGAGTCATGAAGAACTGGCGCATCAAAAATGTGCCAAAGGTTGACGACAACCCGGGTATCACCAGGGCGGCAAACGTGTCGTAGAGATGCGCTTTGTTGATGATTATGAATCGCGGAATCATCGTCACGTGGCCCGGGATCATCATCGTGGCAAGGTAGCAGTAGAAGATGACGTCGCGGCCGGGGAAGCGAAGCCGCGCGAAGGCGTATCCGGCCAGCGAGGAGGTGGCCACCTGTCCGACGGCCACCACGGACGCGACCAGGAGCGTGTTCCAGTAATACAGACCCAGCGGGATCGACTCCCACACCTGCCTGTAGTTGTCCGTGAGTCTCTCCCACAGGGCGACGGGGTAGGGGACGCGATGCAGCGTGAAAGCGATCGACCGGACCTCGACGCCGAAGGGTTGCGACAGCGGTACGTCCACCGGCGCGCCCAAAGCCCCGGCGCCGTACAGCACCGGCATGCCGCCGAGCCGGTCCTCCTCCCGCACGGTGGTAGAGAGCTCGCGCCAGTCCCCGAAGTTCACGGTCCACGGCCGCCCTGTGGTGAAGGTGCCTCTGTCCGTCTCTACCGTCAGGGTGAGCTTGCTGCCGCTGGAGTCGCCGTCGAGCCAGAAATGGATGCCGTTCCATTCGGGTACGGCCAACGGGGGCTCGAAGATTCTTCCCGCAGTGACCGTGTCGCCTTCGGATGACCGGAGCGTAAAAGCAAGGGCGCCCCGATTGGCTCGCGCCTGGGCCGCCTCCCGCCTCCCCGCACTCAGCCCCTCCGCCAGCGTCGAACGGGCCGCCCCAGCTCCCTCGGCACGCCAGCCCGGGTCCTCCGACTCGAAATCCTCGGCCACCACCTCGGAGAATGCATCCGTTGTGAAGAAGATGTAGTCGAGCCCCACGGTCGACTCGGCCGTGCGCTGGGGCAACGTGACCATCCAGCGCGACATGTTCTGTATCAGGTCGCGGTCGTCCTTCAGCGAGGTGGTAACCATCCATGCGAACGGGATGCACATGGTTACACCGCCTAGGATCAAGAGGAGCCGAGCCGCTTGGTCGAGCATCACCTTGCGGGCTCTGTTGCCTGCCCTCATCAGCACCCCTACTGGTAGTGAACCCGCCTTCCGGCCACCCGCCAGTTGACTACGGTCAGCGCAGCGACAAACACGAACAGCACCCACGCAATGGCCGAGGCGTAACCCATGCGGAAGTTGACGTAGGCCTGCTGGTATATGTAGAAACTAACCGTCGTGGTGGTGCCGTTGGGGCCGCCCCCGGTCAGGACGTATGCGTTCATGAACCCCGCTTGGAACCCGCCGATGCAGCCGGTTATGAACATGAAGAACGTCGTGGGCGAGACCATGGGCCAGGTGATGTTCCAGAACGCTTGCCAGGCCGAGGCGCCGTCAATGGAGGCCGCGTCGTAGTATGTCTGGGGTATGCCCTGGAGCGCCGCCAGATAAAGAATCATGCCCATCCCGCCGGCGTGCGTCCACCAACCCATCAGCATGAAGGCGGGCTTGGCCCACATCTCGCTCTGCAGCCAGGCCGGTCCGCGGACGCCGACGCCGGCCAGAATCGTGTTCAAAAGGCCGCCGTCAGGGTAGAAGATCCATTGCCACAGGAGCAGTATGGCCACTCCGCCCGCTACGGACGGCAGGAACCACACCGTGCGGTACAACACGATCTCCTTCAGCTTGCGGTTCATCAACAATGCCACGCCCAGATGAATTGCGATCGAGACGGGGATGCCGAGCATCAGGAAAAGCGTGTTGGACAGGTAGTACCAGAAGTCGAGAGTCCGTGCGAGCTCGGCGAAGTTGGAAAGGCCCGCGAAGCCGAAGGTGGCGAGGTCCAACTCCTTGCCGCCCCAATCGAAGAAGGCCAGGAGAAATGAGCAGAGCACGGGAACGGCCGTCAGCGCGAGGAACAGCAGGCCGTTGGGCAGTAAGAACAGGTAGCAGGTCCAGTACTTGCGGAATCCATTGGCGGTCACTCAAGCTCTCCCAATGCGCCCACCGGCCGATACAATCTAGCCGCGCCTAAGCACAGAGGCAAGGGGAATAAACCTGTACGGGGGCAAGCGGAGGTCCGGGGCGTTGACCAGGCCTTGCCGCCGCCGTAGAATGATCGGCGATTCCTGTGCGCGGCCCGGAGGTGCGGTGATGTCCGACCTTGTGAGATTCGGAATATCCCTGGAGAGACGGCTTCTGGCCAAGTTCGACAGGTTGGTCGGAGACAAAGGCTACGCCAACAGGTCTCAGGCGATACGGGACCTGATCCGCAAGTCACTCGTCCGACGGGAATGGGATGCGGCCGCCGAGGTGGCCGGCACCATCACCCTCGTCTACGACCATCACGGCCACGATACGGTCAACATGCTCACGGACATACAGCACGACTTGGGACACTGCATTGTGAGCACGCAACACATCCATCTGGATCATCACAATTGCCTGGAGGTCGTGGTGGTGCGAGGTAGGCCCAAGGAGGCTGAGAACCTGGCCGATCGCCTCGAGACGGTGAAGGGCGTCAAACACTGCGTGCTTACGATGGCCACCACGGGCAGAGAGGTCCCGTAAGATCGCGAGTCCGGTCGCGTCCCCTACGGCATGATCAGCGTCAGTCCGCTGACCATCGCCTGGACCTAGTAGCCCCCCGCCCCCCCGCGGACGAAGGCTGTCGTCGGCGCCGCCCGCCGCGTGGGGCCCGAGTACCCCGGGCGGCCCTCATACTAGTAAGCCACACTCGATAGCCGGCCCGCGGCGACGGCATCGTGCCGAAAAAGCGTTCGCGCGCCGCAGGTCACGCTGCAGTCCCTCAGCGCAACGGCCTCTGCCGCTTCCCTTGTCGTTCCCCGAGACGGGGCTCCCGGCAGGAGGCCCGTTCTCACACACCTGCAAACCCGGGCCAAATCAAGCCAGGCCAAACATCGCCCACCGCCCAGGGGGGCGGGCTAGGCGCCGCGAGCCAGTGCGTCGGTCCACGCCGGTCATGACCCTATTGCATCATGACACACTCGCCCTACGCTGAGCATGGTGCGCGGGCGGGCAGGTCGCCCATAGGGTTCTGTCCTTCTACACCGTCTTCAGCTGAAGCGGAAGGACCGTCCGGTCTGTGTCCAAACAGGTGGACAAGCTGTACAGAAGGCTGGAAATGCTCGAAGATGCTGGGTCGCAGAAGACTGCGGGTGTGTGTCGACAAATGCTACAGGCACCATGTCCAGTATTCTGGACAGTGTCCGGCTCCGTCGCAACCATTGCAGCACTAGGGAGACACCCAGGGATGATGCGGTGCGCGCCCATGCGGCGCCCGGACTGGCCAGCGCCGCCTGTGGCATGCTTATTGCTCATTCGGAGCTTGGGAGTGTGCGCTGCCACCGAGGGTTGACCGATGCTTTGCCGGGTTGGCCGATAGTTTATCAGGTGTGAGGCAGCGTTCACAATGTGGGCCGGAACTCACACGCCGGCACGTCCGATCCGAGTGGCGTACGCATTCGTTTCGGGCGAGCGCCTTGGCAGGCGGGGGATTCGAGCCATCGGGCCGGGGGTGCGGTCCTTGGCACGGCATTTGCCTCCGTGTTAGCCGGGGATATTGCCTCACTGCGGAAGAACGCCGGGGAGTGACCGATGGGCTCGTCGTCTCAGCCCAGCAAAATCATGGTGGTCGGCGAGCAGGCTAGCTGCCGTCGACTGTCTGAGTACCTGCATGACCGCGGGTGCAATGTGGTGGGCGTGCGCGACGGAGCGTCGGCTGTCTCCCAACTGGAGTCCCTCGGCCCGGACCTGGTATTCGTTGCGGAGGGCGTGACGGGCTCGGCGCTCATGCGGCTGTTGGCCAGAGCCAAGCGGGGGCCGCGACCGGCGCACGTGGTGCTCCTGGCGCCGGGCGAGGACATTGCCAGAGCCCTCAAAGCCCTGCGGCTGGGCATAGGGAGTGGATCGGCCGAGGGAGCGGGTCTCGCCACCGAGTTCTTCCAGATCGAGAGCCCAACAGTATCCCACGCTGCGCAGCCCGATGAGTTCCCTGATCTTGTGGGTACAAGTGCGGCTATACATCGGGTCAAGACCGTCATCCGTGAGGTCGCGGGCTCCGAGCTGACGGTTCTGATCGTCGGCGAGACCGGGTCGGGCAAGGGTGTGGCCGCAAAGGCGGTGCATGAGCTCTCCGGCAGAGCCTCAATGCCCTTTGTGAAGGTCAACTGCGCAGCGTTGCCCGAGACGCTGCTGGAGAGTGAGCTCTTCGGGCACGAGAAAGGTGCCTTCACGGGGGCCCACGCGAGCAAGCCCGGCAGGTTCGAGTTCGCAAACGGCGGCAGCATCTTCCTCGATGAGATATCCGAGATGTCGCCGCTGCTGCAGGCAAAGCTCCTCCAGGTTCTGGAGGAGAAGCGCTTCATGCGCGTGGGCGGCCGCTCCGAGATCGCAGTGGACGTGAGGATCATCGCGGCGACGAATAAGAACATGGCGGATGCCATGGAAGCCGGGCAGTTCCGCAGCGACCTCTACTATCGGCTGAACGAGGTGTCGGTGCACATGCCGGCGCTGCGGGAGAGGCCCGAGGACATACCGCTGCTCGCGCGCCACTTGGCCGTGCGGTTCGCCGAGCAGTATCATCGCACGTGCCCCGGCCTGCCACACGATCTTCAGATTAGGCTCATGGACTACGACTGGCCCGGAAACGTTCGGGAGCTTGCGAACGTCGTCAAGAGAGCCGTCGTCTCCGGCGTCGACAACGTGGCCCTCCTCGGGGGACTGGGCGTGAGAGCTCAGAGAGGGACGCACTCGTCCGCGGGCAAGCGCGAGACACCGCCCAACCTGCGTGACGTTGCCCGGCGGGCGGCACTTGCGGCGGAGAGAGAGGTCATACTGGCGACTCTGGAGCAGACCAAGTGGAACCGTGCGGAGGCGGCACGGCTGCTCGGAGTGGCTTACAAGACGCTCCTCAATAAGATGAAGGACTGCGATATCAGGTAGAAGACAGCGTGAATCCTGTCGTGAGAGTGAGAACGGCCGCCCCCGAAGGGGCGGCCGTCATGCTGTCTACTGCAAGACCGATGATGCGCGTCAGCGACGCCTCGTCAGCCCGATCAGGCCAAACAGGCCCGTGCCGAGCAGCAAGCATGTGCCCGGCTCGGGGACGACCGTTCCGATCGCCCCAACGGCGTCGATGTCGGCCCCGGCGTACGGATACCCGGAACGCCCCTCTCCGGCATCCGTCAGCCGGACGTATCGGAAGAGATCCCCCGGGTTGACGAACGGCTTGATGTCGATTCCGGTCGGCTGACCGCTCACCGTGCCAAGGTCAATCCAGCTCAGAAGATCCTTGGAAATCTCCACCTGGAACGCCTCGACCTGCCCACCGATCTCGAAGATGTACAGATCGCGGCCGCCTTCCACCGCGTCCTGGTCCGCTATCAGGTTGTCGGTGAACTCGAGTACCAATGCCCCGTTGTTGCCTAGGGATACGTAGGTGCCGACGCCGGAGTAGTCCGGTACGCCCAGGGCGGTCCCAGGGTCGTCGTAGTTGGTGCCGACGCTTGTGCCGGGCGTGTACGAGATGACGGCGTCGGCGAACGACTGAGCGCCGTAGGGGAACTCAACCCCGCCTATGATCTCCGCGCCCGCTGTGGCCGCAATGATGCCAACCGCCAATGCCACTGATGCAAGGACCTTCAATCGGGTACCCCCGTCTTTGTGATGTGTTGCAGCAGGGGGGGCGGCAACCGCCCCCCTTGCTCTGGTTTCTTACCTTCTCGCAGCGATGCCGATCAGGCCGATCAGACCGCTGCCGAGCAGCAAGCATGTGCCCGGCTCCGGCACGATATGGAACGTAAGCGTGTTGCTCCACATAGGGTCGCACTGGCCCGTCAGCCAGATGTCAGCCTGGAGTGTGAAGTACGTGCAGTAGCTGCCGCTGGCCACGTGTATAGACCCCCAAGGGAACCACTCGCACTCCGTGATCCAGTTGCAGGGCTGCACTCCGGGGTCGAAGACCCACTCGAGGACCGTGTCCCCCAGTGGAACCGTCACAGACTGGCCCGTTTCAGGAGGAACCACGTAGTCGAACGTCTGCCCGCCCGACTCGAAGTGCATCGAGACCTGATCTATGTGCCAGTCAGTACCGGGCGTGCCTTTCTCGACATGCGCCACGATATCGATCCATTGGCATGGGACTATCGGTATTGCCGCAGGCTTGTCGTCCGGTCCAGCCACTGCGATCTCGAAGATCTCAAGAGGGATGGCTGAAGCAGCACCGACGGCCAGTCCCAACGCCAGTATGCCAAGAAACAGCTTCTTCATTTCGCTACCTCCTATCTGAGACGTCCAGGAGGCGAAGCGTCAACTGCATCGCGCGCTAACGCCTTCTGGCAATGCCGATTAGCCCAATGAGACCGGTGCCGACCAGCAGGCACGTGCCCGGCTCGGGAATGCACGTGCCGTTGAGGTCGCCGATAATGGTGTGGTGGTACGTCCATCCGTCCGGGACCGTCGTGGAACTGCTGCCGCCCCAGGTCCAAAGATCGCTGAAGCAGCAAGCGGCCAGGCCGCCGGTGGTCTGGAACGTGCCAAGGAAACTGCCGATGCCTCCTGCGCTGTCGAAGTCGGTGCAGAAGGACACGACGTCCGCGGACAGCCACAAGAGGCCGTCGGTAACGCCCGTGTAGCTCCCCGGACCCGTCGCCGCGTTGTAGTCCGGGGTAGCGTCGAAGTAGACCTCGACCGTGCCACCCACGTACTCCGTATGCCACAGGTCGGGGCCGGCCGACGCAGCGCCCTGGCTGACGAGGCCAGCCAAGGAGAACGTCATCTCCGCACCCTCGTCCACGGGGTCGTATATCTCGGTCCCCACTCCATCGAGGATCTTCACGACTTCGCCGATGGCGTAGAGCACGTTGCCCGCCTGGCCTGGGCCGCCACCTGAGTAGACCTCCCAGGAGTAGCCCTGGTAGTTTAGGTCCACGTCGCCCAGGGGCAGGGACGGGAGTGCGAACGAAGGCGCACACAGCGCTGCGGTCATCAACAGGATGCTCGGTACTCTCATCGTATGCTCCTCAATCTGTCGGCCCTCATGTGGAGCCGACTGCGATTTGCCTTTACGCTATAGCCTCTCACTTACCGTCGCCTGGTGATGCCGGCGACGCCGATGAGGGCGCTGCCGAGCAGAAGCAGAGTGCCCGGCTCGGGGATCGGCCTGCACGACACCACGAGGGTCGGGCCTATGCCGCCTCGGTTGTCCACCGAGAAGGCGTAGGAGCCGCCGGACACGCACTTGAACTCGGTGTCCGTGTCGACCACGTAGACGTAGTAGTCCATGATGCCGACGGCGCTGAGGTCCCAAGTCATAACACCGGTGGTGGTGCCGCTGGTCCCAAGGTTCTGGCCGTCGATGGCGCACAGGTCCGGGTACGCCATATCGACCGCGTTGAGGCCCCACGTCTCCAAGCGCATCTCGGTACCGGCGACCGGTGTCCAGTATGAACTGATGTCGATGTAGGAAGCGCCGTCGCGCTTGTCCATCATCAGGCCGCCGGAGGCACCCGGCACGTTCAGGGTGTGCAAGCGAATCTCGGGCGCGGGAGCCCAGGGCGGCTCGACGGCATCAAGGAGGCTGTCGAATGTGTCATTTGCGTCGGCGCGGATGCCCGCCGTGAAATTCCATGGTGATATTCCCGCAGTGTCCGCGGTCAGCGTGAAGGTTATGGTAGATACCTGCGCCACCGACGCGGTGGCCATCAGCATGGCTGCGAGTGTCGTCATGAGGAGAACTCTCATTTGCAGTACCCCTTCTGGTGGTTGCGGTTATCTGCGTCTTCGTTCCGCACAACCGTCGGTTACCTGATGCGACGCGTGCGCAAGACTCCGGCGAGGGCTATGGCCAGGAGCGTGAAACTCGCCGGCTCCGGTACGGCCGTGCCCCGCATGTCGCCCTTGATGCGGTGGTCGTATGTCCACCCAGGCGGCATGGCCATGTCCGTGCTCGCGCCTATGGTGACAAGAGCGCCGGGGATGATCCCCTGTGCGGCTCCACCTGTCACCTGGAACGTGCCGTTGAAGAAGCCGACCCCCGTCGAGGGGTTGAAGACAGTCATGAAAGACACCGCGTCTGCCGACAACCACAGGAGTCCGTCCGTGACACCGGAGTAGGTGGTCGGCCCCGTCGCGGCCTGGAAGTTGGGCGGAGCATCGAAGTAGATGTCGAACGACCCGTCCGTGTAATAGGTCTGCCAGGACGTCGGCCCGTACGGTGCGGCGCCGAGGCTGACCATGTCATGCAGGTAGTAGGTCATCTCGGCCCCGTAGTCCGCTGGGTCGTACAGTGTGTTTACCCCGGCTGCGTCCATGATCTTCAGTACCTGCCCGACGGAGTAGAGGACGTTGCCTGCGACACCGGGTCCCCCCGCGGGCGGATGGCCTCCGTTGGTGTCCGTCTCCCACGAGAAGCCCTCGTACTTCATGTCTATGTCGCCGAGGGGGAGCACAGGCAGGTCCACGGCCAAAGCTGCTGTGCTCAGCGCTGCAATTGCCGCTATCGTAGTTAGCTTTCTCATTGGCTACCCTTTCGCTTCGCAGGTTGTTGGAGCTGGCCCTTCTGCGGCTTTGCCCCGCCGCCCTACGCATGGTGCCGTTGCACCAACAGGTGGTCTGTCCATGACTCTGCTATCGCCTCTTGGCGATGCCTATGAGCCCGACGAGGCCGGTGCCGACCAGCAGGCAGGTGCCCGGCTCGGGGATGGGCTCGCACGTAAGCTCGGCGAAGTCGAATATCCAGCCGTCGCCGTCACCGGCGGAGGGCGTCAGCACCACGGTGTCCGAGCCAGTCAGCAGGTTCGTCGGTATGGCGATGTTGAGAATGTGCGTGACGTCGTGCTGGTCGAGCCATGTCGGCGACGTGAAGACATTCTGACTGTTGAACGAAACGCTCATTGTCCAGGGAGCGACATCCGCGATGCCGGCGATGAAGATCGTCAACTCGGCGGTGACGCACTGGCACGGCGGATAGCTGTAGTCGTGCGTCCAGGTGACGGTCCCGGGGGCGGCCCATACATCCGTTATGGGCGGGTCGCCGGCGCGATTGTCGTCCCAGTAGTCGCCGTAGTCGGTGTAGTTGAGGCCGTCGACGAACGGCACGCCGATGCCGAAGCCGTCCTTGTCGCCGAAGGTGTCGAGAACGACGGCCGAGCTACTCCCGACCAGAAGCCCCATGATCACCATCGCGGCGGCTGCAGTCTTGAGAGTCATCGCTGTGTCTCCTTCGTGCCTCGTTGTGATTGGTCACCGTTTGCGGGGAGCCCATCGCTCCCCGTGAGTGTCCTCGCGTGTTACTTCCTCTTGGCGATGCCGATGAGCCCGATGAGGCCGCTGCCGAGCAGCAGGCACGTGCCGGGCTCGGGGATCGGGCAGCCGAACTCGAGGTCGTCAAAGCCGATGCCGCAGCCGCACGTCTCCGAAACGGCCTTGAAGTACTTGATGCCGATGGCATCAATCCGCAGCTGCGTGTATGGGCTGCCGTTCCACTGCACGGAGAAGACCTTGCCAAGGCTCTGCCAGTTCGAGTCGAACGCCTCGAGCGACCAATAGTCCGTGTCGTTGCCGCTATCGCCGGCCCACAGCGATACCCAGTTGTGGGGTATGTCGAGCGTGCCGACCATGGGGTTGACGGATACGCACCCGTCGAACGAACCGATGGCCTTGGTGGCCGAGTGGTAGGAGACGGCGAAGCGGTTGTCGGCGTAGATCTCGACGACGCCGTTGGTCGGGTTGGTGAAGGTCACGCCGCCGAGGTTGACTCCGTGGAGGTTCTGGTAGTCCGCGTATGCCTCGAAGTCGATCAAGACTGCGCCGGCGACGCTGCAGATGACGGATGCGGCCAGTATCAGACTCAGATGCTTTGTCACTTCGTTTGCTCCTTATCCCTTTCCAGGAGGTGTGGTTTTATTGGCGCCCGTCGAGTAACTCGCCCGGCCGACGGCAGCGCGCGGTTTGGTTGCCGGTTACCTTCTGCGTGCCAGGGCCACGAGGCCGACAAGGCCGCTGCCCAGAAGCAGGCAGGTGCCCGGCTCGGGGATCCCCGGGACCCACTTCGTGCCCGTCACCGCTTGGGTGTTGGCCCCGTCTTTGCCCAGCCATTCCCCAAGAACGGGCGGGTTGCAGGCGAGGAACGAGTAGGCGAGGAAGGGCTCGTCGGGATCCTCGGCGTAGGTCAGCAGATCAGTCGCGAAGCCGGCCCAGTCGTAGGGCGAGGTCTCCTCGAACTTGATTCCATCCCCGTCCGCCTTGAACTCGATGCCTTCAGGCGTCTCGAGCTTGGTGCCCCAGAAGTAAGTGTCTGTGGCCGGCTCGTACATGTAGCCGTGCTGGAAGAGGGCCAGCCATGCCGACACGTCACCTGCGTTGGTCCAGAGCTGGAAGCTGCTCCAGTCGACGCTGTTGAGGGCATCCTCGCCCGCGAAGATGTTGTCTATGTGGCTCAGCCCCTTGTTCTTGTAGCCCGGCCCCGGGTCGTCGGGGAAAACAAGGTAGCTGTATCTGTATAGAGCTCCTTCCTGCTCCGCCCTGCTGTGGACAACGATCCCGAAGAAGTCGGGCGGAGGTGCGACTTCGCACACTCCGGTGCCGGCAAGGGCCATCAGCCCTGCCAGCACTGCGACTGTTGGTGTTCTCACTGTCTTCTCCATAGATGACGTCTCGCAGACATCGCATACCAAGGCGCAGCAACGCAGATCCTGCGTCGCACTAGAGCTTGGTTGCTTGTCCTGAAGAGAGACGGTCTCTTGACCGGTTTCGCGGGACACGACAGAGCTGTATGCCGGGTGTGTGCCGCGAAAGCTCGCGCATGGCAGGAGGAGAGATATGAGAATCGGGGAATGAGTTAGGCCGCCGGCACTCTCGCACTAGGTCCCGCTGACGTAGGCGGAGCTGCAACAGGTGCTGTTGGAAGAGATACTACAAGCACCGGGCACTCCTGCCCGCCGTTTCAACGCCGGATCTCAGTTGCAAGGTGTGCGGCTTCGGTTCTCGCTCGCTGCCGTGCTGCCCCTATTGATACCCCCGCACCTTCGACTTCTATAGGGCGTGGTGCGAAACGCCCTTGCTGCAGCTCTGCACCTCCCCTCTTCTGCAGTGTGTGCTGTTCTCTGCTCTTTATGCGCAAGGCTCGTGCCACTGCCGCGTCGTGTTGGGCATTCGTCCCGACGGCCCGGCTGATGAGGGCTTACAGGATTGGAAGCGTCGTTGCCTTCAGAACGGCGCGCCCACCTAGGTGGGTAGTCGACTGCCATATGTGGACAACTCGCTGCATGGTTTGGGTAATCGACTACCCAACTCGAACTCACCTTCCCTTCCCATCCAATGCGCGAGCGCCACGCGGAGGAGTCTGTAAGTGCGCGGCGGAGTTGGGCTTGTAGCTCACAGCGTGGGAAGTAGCGCTACATGTGGGTTGCCTGGCACAACGCTTGCGCAATGACTA
>Ga0272442_10007273_pt1 | contig 14352 bp, 8 predicted proteins | sample SSMForm2O_FD_200262 | JGI IMG/M metagenome (GOLD analysis project Ga0272442, IMG submission 200262) | Marine sediment archaeal communities from Little Sippewissett salt marsh, Falmouth, MA, United States - SSM-Form-2O | ecosystem: Environmental > Aquatic > Marine > Wetlands > Sediment ...
GGCAAGGGCGAATACGGCGACTCGCGCAAGGGCGCCCCCAGCCGCGGCAAGCGCATCAGCTTCACGGTGCCGGCGGGACGCCACGAGGTGGTGCTCGCGACCGCGCCGGGCGACCCGGAGCTCCTCATGCTCCTGAGCTACGAGGGTCCGGCGCAGCCGGAGACCAAGGCCGTCCTGGCGGCGCGGAAGCGCGCGAGCCGCAAGCCCGCCCCGCCGGGGACCCTGTGGGGGTGGCGCTACTCCATCAGCGCCACGCTGGAGACCCAGTACGACGACAACGCCTTCAAGTACTCGTCGTCCTACGTCAACTACTTCCGGCGCGGCGAGATACAGGACAAGTTCAAGGTCAACACCCTGGACGACGTGTGCGTCATTCCCAGCCTGAGCGTCGAGTTCCGGCGCAAGCTGCTGCCCCTGGGCGAGACGCGCTTCAGGATCAAGCCGAAGTTCTACAACTACCTGAGCAACCCCATCAAGGACTACGCGGAGTGGTGGGTATACCTGCGCCAGTACCTTCCCAACGGCGACAGCGTCGAGCTGGTCTATACCTATGGCTCGCTGAAGTACCTGCGGCAGATGTACGACCGGGCCCCCACCGCCTCGGAGAACGACGACCGCATCAGCGAGGAGTTCAGCTTCGCCAAGGACAACTTCTCGCTGAACTACCGCCACAAGTTCAGCAAGACCTTCTCGGGCAAGCTCTCCCTCGACCGCAACAACTACGACTACAACCACCCCAACGTGGAGAGCAGCCTGGACACCTACGACATCGGCGGCACCCTCTACTGGACGCTGTCGCGGAAGTGGCGGCTGACGCTGGACTACTCCTACCGCAAGGCCGACGCCCTGGGCTACGACCTCGAGGGCGACACGATCGACGACAGCGAGGCCTCCGACGGCACCTACGAACGGGACTACTACAAGGCCGGCGTGCGGTGGCGGGCGCACAAGCGGCTCTGGTTCAAGTACCTGAGTTTCACGGCCAAGTACCAGGCCTTCTACTACACCGAGACGGGACTGGTGCAGGACGACCCCTACCACGTCGGCCGCAAGGACAACATCTACGGCTACGACTTCAGCGCGAACCGCGGCCTGACCAAGAACATCGACCTGAGCGTCGGCTTCGCCTACGAGGAACGGACCATCGAGTCGCCCTACGACACCTGGGGCGACATCCGCGAGGACAAGGAGTACGTCCAGCGGGCCTACAGCATCGAGTTCACCTATGACTTCTAAGGAGAAGGCATGAGCGCGACCGCACGTCGCCGCGGCCCCTGGCTGCGTATCGCCACGGCACTGTTGCTGGCCACAGCCCTCGCCGGCTGCGCCGACCAGGATCTCTACGAGTTGCCCGACTCGCCATGGCGACTGGTGGGGCACCTGCCCCTGCCGAGCATCAACGAGGGCGTGGATGTCCTCGGCGACTACGCCTACGTGGCGGGCGGCCAGGCGGGCCTGCACGTCGTGGACATCAGCGATCCGACCAACCCTGTCTGGGTCGACATGATCAACACGACCAAGTACGCCGGCCAGGTGCGCGTCATTCGCACCTTCGTCGACCAGCAGCTCATCGACATCGCGCTGGTCATGGAGGGCACGGAGGGCATCACCAGCTACGACGTCACGGATCCCCTGAACGTCATCGACTACGACCAGGGCACCACGGCGGTCGTCGGCAAGGGCATGTACGTCCACCAGCCGGACAACACGGACTCCACCTACGTCGTCTATCAGGCGGAGGACTGGAAGGGGGTCCGCATCTTCAACTCCTACCTGCCCGACTACCCCGGCACCCACGACTACACGGGCGTGTTCGGCGGCACCTACGGCGAGGCCTACGACGTGTTCGTCAAGGGTCGCTACGCCTTCGTGGCCGACGATCAGATGGGCCTCGTGGTGGTGGACGTCGGCGCGCAGGTCTATCCCCTGCCCGTCGTGGGCTGGCACGACACCGAGGGCAACGCGGTGGCGCTCACGTTGGACGGCGACTACTGCTACGTTGCCGACAAGCGGCGGGGCATGCCCATCTTCGACATCTCCGATCCGATCAACCCCGAGATGGTGGGCCACATCTACCTGGACGGATGGGTCCTGGACGTCGAGGTCCGCGACGGCTACGCCTTCCTGGCGGCCGACGACCTTGGCGTGCACATCGTGGACGTCAGCGATCCGACGGATCCGGTCTACGCCGGCAACGTCGTGAGCAGCAACGCCACGAACCTCTGCCTGACCGACGACGGGCTGATCCTGGTCACCGACGAGGACGACGGCCTGCTCATCCTCCAGGGACCGGGCGCCTTCGAGGACGCGCGGGCACCCGCCTCGGTGCGCAGCCTCGTGGCCGATCCCCTGAGCTTCAACATCATCGAACTGAGCTGGCACGCCACCGGCGACGACTACCTCGAGGGCATCGCGCAGTCCTACGACATCCGCTGGTCCGGCGACCCCATCGAGGACGAGAGCGACTGGGCCGCCGCCACGCCCCTCGCCGTCTCGCCGCCGCAGCCCGGCGAGCCCTGCCTGCCCCAGACGCTGCAGGTGACGGGCCTCGACCCCGAGACCACCTACTACTTCGCCATGAAGGTCGCCGACGATGCCGGGCGCGTCTCGCTGCTGTCCAACGACGCCTCGGCGACGACTCCGCCCGAGGGAACGCTCCTGGCCGATCCCGTCCTCTCGCTGGAATACGGCATCGGCACGACGACCTTCACCTACGAGATCACCTACTTCGACTCCGAGAACGACGCGCCCGCGGTCCATCAGGTGATCATCGACGACGGCGCGACGGCCGCCGCCCACGACATGACGGAGGTCTCGGGCGAATACCAGACCGGCACCCTGTTCCGCCACACGACGACGCTGCCCACGGGCGAGTACACCTACACCTTCCGCTTCGACGACGGCCAGGGCCACGAGGTCAACACCCGCGTACTGGACGGCCCGGTGGTGGGCACGCACCTGTTCGCCATGGGAAGTCCGGCCGACGAGATGGCCGAGACCTGGACGGACGCCGACGAGACGCAGCACGTGGTACTCTTCGCCGACTCGGTGGTCGCGCAGCCCCACGAGGTCCTGCAGGTGGACTGGATTCCCCTCATGGGCGCCAACCCCTCCACCTGGACCGGCGACTCACTGCCCGTGCACGGCGTCACCTGGTACGAGGCCGTGGCCTACTGCAACGCCCAGTCCGTCGAGGACGTCCTCGAGCCGGTCTACGTCATCGACGGCACCGACGTGACCTGGAATCGCGAGGCGAACGGCTGGCGCCTGCCCACCGAGGCCGAGTGGGAGTACCTCTGCCGCGCCGGGACGGAGACCACCTTCTGCGCCGGCGACCTCACGGAGCCCGCGGGCGCCGATCCCGTGCTGGACGCCATCGGCTGGTACGCGGCCAACAGCGGCGACTCGGTCAACACGGCCGGCCACAAGACGCCCAACGCCTGGGGCCTCCATGACGTGCACGGCAATGTCTTCGAGTGGTGCTGGGACTGGTACGCTCTCTACCCCGAGGAGCCGGTCCTGGATCCCGAGGGACCGCCCGGAGGCACCTACAAGGTGCTTCGCGGCGGGAGCTGGTATCACATCAGCATGGAATGCCGCAGCGCCGCGCGTGCGAAGAGGATCCCGGACTCGCCCAGCGACTTCACGGGCCTGCGCCTGGTGCGCACCATCTTCTTCGACTGATCCGAACGCCCCGGCCCGCCCGCCGGGCCGGGGCACCGCGCCGAACGAAGGAGGGGCATGGCCGTCAAGGAGCGCTTCGACTTCATCGATCACTTCCGGGGCTTCATCATGGTGATGATGGCCCTGGACCACAGCAGCGACTACTTCAACGTCATCTGGCGGGGCATGGATCCCCTCGACCCCCTCTTTCCGAGCTTCGGCCAGTTCCTGGTGCGCTACCTCAGTTACTTCTGCGCGCCCGGCTTCCTGATGATCGCCGGCGCCATGGTCTACTGGGCCTACCGCCGCCGCCGCGACAGGGGCGTCGGCGACTGGCGCGCGCGCTGGGATTTCATCGAGCGCGGCCTCTTCCTGATCCTGGTGCAGATGGTCTGGGTGAACGCCTCGTGGAGCGGTTTCGCGCGCCTGCGCCTGTGGCACTTCAGCATCATCGGCTGCATCGGGGGATCGCTGATCCTGCTCACGCTGCTGATACGACTCAAGTGGTGGCAGCGCCTGGCGGTGGGGGCCGGCGTGATGCTCGTCCACCCCTTCCTGCTGCGCATCCCCTACGATCTGGACGGGCCCGCCCACGTGCCGATGCAGCTCTTCATCGACGCGGGGGACTTCAACCTCTATCCCATCCTGCCGTGGTTCGCCATGGCCATGGTGGGCTCGGTGATGGCCCACTTCTGGTTCGAGCGCTGGCGGACCCATGCCGAGCGCGCCAGCAAGAGCATGCTCGTCGGCCTGGGCCTGGTGGTCCTGGGCGGCCTGCTGCGCATGTTCGGCGGCGGGTACGCCAACATCTTCCCCCACGGAGACTTCGGCAGCGTGGCCTTCTTCATGGATCAGAAGTACCCGCCGAGCCTGTCCCACGCGGTCTGGTTCCTGGGGACGAACATCTTCCTGGTGGGCTTCTTCTGCCGCGTGGCGATGATCTCGCCGAAGATCTTCGCGCCCCTGGGCACCATCGGCAAGACGGCCCTCTTCTTCTACTGCATCCACATCCCGCTGCTGGCCATCTTCACGCGGCGGCTGGGCCTGTTCTACCGCGAGCTGGACATCGGCGGCATGCTCGTCGGACTGGCGGTGCTGCTGGTGGTGCTCTACCCGCTCACCATCTGGTTCTACGGCGTCAAGCGGCGCAGCAAGAACCACATCATCAAGATGATCTGATCACCGTCTCCGAAGGGACCAACGGGGACGGGCCCGGCGCATGCCGGGCCCGTTCTTCGTTTCGCGCGCCGGGACGGGACGCTCAGGCGGCGAGGTTCCAGGCCGCCAGCAGCCAGCTCGCGGCCGCCACGGCGCCGCCCGCGGACCAGGTGAGGGCGGGGCGCCGCGCGCCGGCGGCCCGCAGGGGCTCGCGCAGGCGCGCGCCCAGGGCCCAGCCCAGGGCCAGGCCCGCGGCCGCGGTCAGGGTCCAGGGCAGGGCCTCGGCCAGCAGCCAGGCCGGCAGACGGCTCCCGCCGGCGAAGGAGAGCAGGTAGGGGCAGGGCGCCACGCGCATGCCGACCAGCCAGAACAGCACCGCGCCGGCCAGGCCGGCCCCGGCGCCCGCCGCAATTCGGCCCGCGTGCCCGCGCGCGACGGCTCGCCGCGCGGCCAGCGCCACGGCGGCCAGGGCGCCGCCCTCGAGGCCCACGGCCACGCAGGAATTGGCGATGCACATCGGCGACATCCGCAGGACCGGCACGACGAGCATCTTCACGCCCACGGCCAGGACGGGCAGCAGCAGCAGGGCCGCCGGGCGGCGCAGCAGCGCCAGGCCGGCGCCGGCGAGCAGGGCGCCCGCGCCCACGAGGATGGCCGCGCGGAAGGGGATGCCGGCCGTGCGGATTCCGTCGCTCAGCGCCACCTCCGAGAGACCCCAGAGGGAACCCAGCGCCAGCAGGATGATCAGCGTCGCGCGCCCGTCGAAGCGCGCCGCGTCGGATTCGTGCATCGCACCCCTCCCGTTTCCGCCCAGGCTGCGCCTTTGGCCCCGCGTCGTCAAGGCCCGCGCGGGGTCACAGGCCTCCCTGATCGCCGGGGGTCTCTTCCGCCGCGCCCGGGTCCGCGGCCTCCTCCGGCGCGGCCGTGTCCACGGCCCCCGCGACGCCGGCGCCGCTCCGCGTGGAGGGCCGCAGGAAGGGCAGGGCCACCAGGGGCAGGAAGGCGATCCAGGCGTCCAGGTGCATCGTCTGCGCGTAGCCGTGCAGGTCCGCGAAGCGGCCCTGCCAGGTGCTCGAGTAGGTGTAGACGAAGTTGCGCAGGGCCATGTAGCCCGAGAACTGGGTGGCCGCCACCAGCGGACTGGTGAGTCCCATGAAGACGGCGATGGCCGTGCCGGCGATGAGGCCCGAGGTGAAGGCGTAGGCGATGGCCGCCCAGGCGTACTCGCCGACGGTCACGCCCTCCAGTCCCGTCCCCGTGATCTGGCCGGCGAGCCAGAAGGTGGGCAGCGTGGTCGCCACGTACCAGACGGCCAGCATCTTGCGGTGGCCGAGGCGGTCCGAGACCCAGCCGCCCACGACGCAGCCCAGGGCCGCGGCGATGGTGGCCCAGATGTTGAGCCGCGCGATCTGGTCCTCGTCCATGCCCAGGTCCACCATCATCGTGCTGCCCAGGGCCAGGCCCAGCGCCAGGGCGCCGTTGGGCGCCAGGCCGAACAGGACGCCCACCAGGGGGCCGGGGCCCGAGCGGAAGAAGCCCCGGTAGAGGTCGCGGCCGTAGTTCTTGAGACGCAGGCCGATGGCGGCCAGAACGGCGCGGGTTCCCTCGGCCACGCGTGCCGCCGCCTCGGGCAGGACGGGCTCCCGCAGGCGCAGGGTCACCAGGAACAGGATCAGGGCCAGCATCCCGAGGATGAAGGGGTAGGTGGCCCGGAAGCCCAGGGCGCCGGCCAGGAAGAGGGCGCCGCTGCCGCCGATGGCCTGGCCCAGGTAGGAGGCGGCGAACATGAAGCCGTTGGCGACGCCCCGCTCCTTCTCGGGCAGCACCTGCACGGCCAGGGCGTCGATGGCGATGTCCTGCGTCGCCGCGAAGACGTTGTGGATCATGATGAGCAGGGTGAGCAGGCGCAGGTCGGCCCCGGGATCGACGAACATCACCAGGGCCAGGGTGAGGATCATCATCATCTGGGCGCCGGCGATCCAGAAGCGCCGCGCGCCGAAGCGCCGCACGCGCACCAGGTCCACGATGGGCGCCCACAGGGGCTTGAAGGCCCAGGGCGCGTAGAGGGAGCCCGTGAACAGGCCGATCTCCGTGAGGCCCACGCCCGCCTGGCGCAGGTAGGTGGTCAGGGCGATGGCGCTGAAGCCGAAGGGGATGCCCTCGGTCAGGTAGAGCAGCGAGAAGGCGAGCAGGCGGCCGCCGCGGCTCTCCAGGACGTTGCGTGGCAGCAAGGGCGCTCCGATCGCGGGACGGGCGGCGCGTCAGCGAAGCAGGACGAGTCGCCGCGTCCGCGCGCCGCCGGGAGTCTCGAGGCGCGCGAAGTATACGCCGGAGGCCATCTCCCGGCCAGCATCATCGCGGCCGTCCCAGTCGGCGGCGTGGCGCCCGGCGGCCAGGAGGCCCTCGGCCAGGACCGCCACGCGCCGGCCGGCCGCGTCGTGGATCGCCAGGCGGCCGGCCGCGGCCGCCCCCAGCTCGAAGACCACGGTGGTCGCCGGGTTGAAGGGGTTGGGGTGCGCCCCCACCAGGCGCGCGGCGGCGGCCGCCTGGGAAGGCAGCGTCACCGTCTCCGCGCGCAGGAGGACCCAGTCGCCGCCCGCCTCGCGGGCATGCAGCTCGTAGCGCACCGTGCCGCCCGTGGCCAGGAGCGGCGAGTCGTCCACGGCCTCGAACAGGCCCGGCGCCGTCTCGCGGACGGCCAGCTCCCGCGCGCCACCGGTGCCGCGGGCCGTCAGCCGCTGCTCGCAGGCGGCGCCGCCGGCCGCCAGCTCCCAGCTCAGGCTCACCGCGCCCGCCGCGGGTTCGGCCCGGAAGGCAGCCAGGAACACGGGCGTCTCGTCGCACTGGCGCCCGAAGATCGTCAGGCCCGACTCCCACTGGGCAAGGTACGCGTACCGGCCCGGCACGACGACCAGGCCGAACTGGCCGCCGCTGTCGGAGGCCGACAGGGCCAGGCCCGCCGGCGCCGGCGCGGCCGGATCGGAGACGTCGAAAAGGAAGAGGCCCGCCTGGCTGTCGGCGGCGTAGAGGTAGTCGCCGCAGACCGCGACGCTGCGCGCCTCGCAGGTGGTCCAGGCGCGGCCCGGCACCAGGGCCGGGTGCTCCGGATCGGCGAGGTCCACCATGCGGACGCCGTCCCGCATGCAGGCCACGTAGGCGATGTCCCCGTTCAGGGCCACGTCGCGCGCGTCGCCGATGCCGTCGAGGAAGCCGATCTCGGCCGGTGCCGCGGGATCCGCCACGTCGATGACCCGCAGGCCGCCGGCGCCGTCGGCCACCAGGGCGAGGGTGTCCGCGTGCAGGGCCACGGCGCGGGCTTCGCCGGGGGTGTCGGCCGTGCCGACGAGAAAGGGCTGGGTGGGATCGTCGACGCTGATGACGCGCAGGCCCGCGGCCTGGTCGGCCACGTAGGCGAGGGTGTCGGCCACGGCCACGTCGAAGGCGTAGGTCGTGGGCAGGGAGGCGTAGACGCCGATCCCCATGTCGGGCGTCTCCAGGTCCATGATCCACAGGCCGCCCGTCCTGGCGCAGACGTAGCCCACGTCGCCCACCATGGCGATGCCCTGGCAGGGCGTGCCGACGTAGAAGGCGTTGGTCTGGTAGAGGCTCGCGGGATTCTCGATGCTGATGACGCGCAGGTTGCCGTCGAGGCTCGTGACGAAGGCGCGGAAGGGCGTCACGGCCACGTCCTGGGCGTCGAAGGTGGCGAGCTGGCCGATGGGACCGGCCGGTTCGCCGGCCCGCATGTCCAGGAGCCAGTAACCGTTGATGCCGCCGGCCACGTGCCAGAGGCCCTCCTCCCAGGCGGGCGCCATGGCGTCGATGGCCTGGTACATGGGCAGGGTGAACAGCAGTTCCGGCGCCGCGGGCGACGAGATGTCGAAGACCAGGGCGCCGTCGAAGTCGTTCGAGTCCGCGACCCAGTCGCAGCCCAGCCAGAGGCGCCCGCCGGCGAGACCGGCGAAGGTGGGGCCGGTGACCTCGTCCCACTCCGCGGGCAGGTCCCAGGCGCCCGCGAGTGCGGGCTCGTCCGGGTTGGAGACATTCACCACGGCCAGGGGGATCTCGTCGTACTCGCACTCGTTGCCGACGTAGGCGTAATCGCCCGACACGACGACGCCGTAGGGATCGTAGACGCCGTCGATCTCCACCGTGCCGCGCCGGTACATGGCCGCCGGATCGGTGGCGTCCACGACGTCCAGCGTCGCGTAGCATTCGGTCAGGTAGAGCATGCCGCCGTGCCAGGCCAGGCCGCCGCAGGTGTCGCCGAGGTCGAGGGTGTCCAGGACCGCCGGCGCGCCCGGCGTCGAGAGGTCGATGGCGACGAGGCTGTCGAGCACGGTGGCGAAGAGCGTGGCGCCGCCCAGGACGTCCTCGTTGAACCGCGAGCCGAGGATCAGGCTGTCGGCCAGCACCGGCGCGGACGGATCGGCCACGTCCAGCACGTAGAGCTTGGCCGGCTCCAGGCGGGAGGTCAGGTAGAGCCAGTCGCCCGCGAGGTAAGCCTTCCCGAGACGGCTGGCGAAGGTCATCTCGGCCAGGGGTGTGATCGCGCCCGATTCTCCGGCGCGGAAGACGTTCAGGGTCTCCTGTCCGACGGCGAAGACCGTGCTGTCGCGCGCGGCCAGGTGGTGGACGCGGCCGTCCGGCGGCGCCTCGTAGCGGGCGAGCCAGCGGGTGTGCTCCGCGTAGTCGACGCAGTCGGCGACGGCCGCGGCGGCCGTGGCGAGCAGCAGCAGGCCCAGGACGAGGGCGGACGTGACGTGGCGGGCGCTTCCGGACATGGCGAGCCTCCTCCGTGCGGTTGACCGCGCCGGACGGGCCGCCCGGCCCGGGTCGCCCCATTGTAACAGAAATCAGGTAATGGTGACAAAAATGTGAAGCGGGAGGCGTGGCCGGTCACGAAGAAACGGCGGGGTCGGCCGGAGGTTAGACCTTCGTCTCCTGGGGCTCGCCGAGGCTCTTGCGGATCATGTCCAGCTTCGTGGTGGCCTCGATGGGGGATTCCAGCACCTCGCCGATGCGGTCCAGGCGGCGCTGGAGGGAAGCCAGGCGCCGCTCCGACTCCTTGGCCGTGCGGCTGACGTCCTCCTCGATGATGGACATGGCGTAGCGGTAGTCGGAGACCTCCTGGCGGGACAGGAGGAACTCGCGCAGGTTCTCCACCTTCTCCACCAGCAGGTCGATGTTGATGGGCTTGGGCAGGTAGTCGCGGGCGCCCTTCTGCATGGCCTCCACGGCGGACTCCACCGAGGAGTAGGCCGTCACCATGATGATCTCGGTGTCGGTACGGACCTTCTTGGCCGCCTCGAGCACGTCGATCCCGCCGGCGCCGGGCATCACCAGGTCGGTGATGATCAGGTCCACGGGCGTGCTCTTGATGGTCTCGATGGCCTCCTCCCCCGAACCGACGCCGAGAACGGTGTCCTCCGGGCAGACCTTCTCGAGGGAGCGCGTGACGAGGGTGAGTGTGGTCCGATCGTCATCGACGCAGAGAATATTCATGGTGAAGCACGCCTCGCAGGTTTGGCGAGGGAACCCGGCCATGAGGCCGCGGGCACCCTCGCAAGCCATCCTGGATCGACAGCAACCCTGATGCCAGCATGGCGGCCCGGCGGCCGTGGCCGGCCACATCGGCCACCCGCGGCCGCGAGGGGCGCCGGAACGGGCTTTGGAATACAATTGCTTTAAAGACAACGAATTGCGGCGACGCCTGGACAGTGGCCGCGCCCCTCGTCCGGAAGTATCGGACGCCGCGGCCCGCTCCTTGACGGGAATCGTCCGCCGCCGCGATCCCCCGTCGCGCCCTTCTTGCCCACCGGGCGGAGGAAAGGGACCGGCGCTTCCGCGTGACGCCCGATCCGCCGGCCATGCATAAGGCATTGCAGGCATGCGGACTTGGCCGGCGCCCGCGCCCGTGCTAGCTTCGGCCCGGATCGCCCCGGACGGCTCCGGGGCCGTCACGGCGGCCGATCCGAGCGGCCGCCGCCCCGCCGAGCCCGGCCCGCAAAGGAGCGCTCTTGAGCCAGCCGTCCGCCCCCTTCCGCCCCTACATCCCCGCCGAGCGGGAGATCCCCCAGTTCAGCGTCCAGGCCGCCGTGCTGGGCGTTCTGCTGGCGCTGCTCTTCGGGGCCGCCAACGCCTACGTCGGCCTGAAGATCGGCATGACGGTCACGGCCTCCATCCCGGCGGCCGTCATGGGCATGGCCATACTGCGCGGGATCCTCCGCCGGGGGACCGTCCTCGAGAACAACATGGTCCAGACCATCGCCTCGTCGGGCGAGAGCCTGGCCGCGGGCATCGTCTTCACCATGCCCGCCCTCATCTTCCTGGGCCTGAAGCTCACCTGGTGGAAGGTGTTCGCCCTGTCCTGGGCCGGGGGTCTGCTGGGCATCCTCATGATGATCCCGCTCAGGCGCAGCCTCATGGTGGACGAGCACCGCGAACTGCCCTACCCCGAGGGCACGGCCTGCGCCGAGGTGCTGCTCGCGGGCGAGGAGGGCGGCGGCCGCGCCCGCAGCGTGTTCTGGGGCATCGCCCTGGGCGGCCTCTACCGCCTGCTGTCCGAGGGCCTGGGCCTGTGGCGACTGGTGGTCCAGTGGAGCGCCGAGCGGATGCACCGCGCCACCATGGGCTTCGAGCTGACGCCCATCCTGCTGGGCGTGGGCTACCTCATCGGGCCGCGCATCGCGGCCGTCATGTTCGCCGGCGGCGTGCTGGGCTGGGTGGTGCTGATCCCGCTCCTGCACTGGCTGGGCAGTCAGACGGACCTGGTCCTCTACCCGGGCACCGTGCCCCTGGCCACCATGGACGCCGACGCCATCTGGGACCACTACATCCGCTACATCGGCGCCGGCGGCGTGGCCTTCGGCGGCCTGGTGAGCCTGCTCAAGATCCTGCCGACGGTCTGGAGCAGCTTCGTGCGCGTCATGGGGACGCTGCGGCGCTCGGCCATGGCGGCGGGCGTCCTGCGCACGGACCGCGACCTGGGCCCCTGGGGCATCCTGTCCGTGTCGGCGCTGGTGATCCTCGGCATGCTCCTGCTGCCCGTCTTCGGCTTCGGCTGGCAGGGGACACTCATCAGCCTGGTCTTCTCCTTCTTCTTCGTGGCCGTCAGCGCCCGCATGGTGGGGCTCATCGGCTCCACCAGCCAGCCCGTCAGCGGCATGACCATCACCGCCCTGCTGGCCACGGCCTTCCTCTTCCACCAGATGGGCATGCGCGGCGAGGCCGGCATGGAGGCGGCCATCACCGTGGCCGCCGTGGTCTGCATCGCCATCTGCATGAGCGGCGACATCGCCCAGGACCTCAAGACGGGCGCCCTCATGGGCGCCACGCCCAGCAAGCAGCAGCTCGGCGAGGTCCTCGGCACCCTGAGCTTCGCCCTCATCGGCGGCAGCGTGGTGGTGCTGCTGCACGAGGCCTACACCCTGGGCAGCGCCGAGCTGCCCACGCCCCAGGGGCGCCTCATGGCCGACCTGACGCGCGGCGTCATGGGCGGCCAGCTGCCCTGGACCCTCCTGGCGGTGGGCGCGGGCATCGCCCTGTGCGTGGAGCTGCTGGGCGTGGCGTCCCTGCCCTTCGCCATCGGCCTCTACCTGCCGGTGACCACCTCGGCGCCCGTCATCTTCGGCGGACTGCTGGCCTGGCTCCTGGGGCGCCGCCGCCTGGGCGACCGCGCCAGGGAACGGGGAACGCTCTTCGCCAGCGGCCTCATCGCCGGCGACGCACTGATCGGGGTGCTGCTGGCCTTCCTCTCCGTGACGCCCCTGGGCGTCCATCCGGACGGCTCGCGCCGCTTCCTGGCCGACTTCCTCGTCCTGCGCGAGCCCGGTCCTGGCGGCCTGGAGGACCTCGTCGCCCTGCTGCCCTTCGTGGCCCTGGGCATCGTCTTCTGGATGACCATACGCGGCCGCCGAAGCGAATCTTCGTGAGCGGGCCGCCGCGCATCCTCCACGTGGACACGGGCCGCGAGCTGCGGGGCGGCCAGCGGCAGCTCGCCCTGCTGGCCGCCGGCCTGGACGCCGCCGGCTGCGAGCAGGCCGTGGCCCTGCCGCCCGGATCGCCCCTGGCGGCCCGGTTGCCCTCTTCTCCGCGCCTGCGCGTGATCGAGCTGCCCCTGCGCGGCGAGTGGTCCCTGGCGGCCGTCCGCGGCCTGCGCGCCGCGCTGAAGGGCGGCCTCGATCTGGTCCATGCCCACACGGCCCACGCGGTGACGCCGGGGCACTGGGCGCGCCGCGGCCTCGGCGCGCCCCTGGTGGCCCACCGCCGCGTGGACTTCCCCCTGCGGCGCCATCCGCTGGCCCGCCTCAAGCGGCGCTGGCCGGACCTGTGGATCGCCGTCTCCCAGGGCGCGCGGGCCCGGCTCCTCCTCGACGGCGTGCCGGACGCGAGGATCACCGTGGTGCCCAGCGCCCTGGACCCCGCGCAGCTCGCGGCGCCCGTTGCGGGCCCGGATCCGCGCGAGGAGCTGGACATCCCCGCGGGCGCGCTGCTGGTGGGCACCGTGGGCAACCTGGCCCCCCACAAGGGCCACGCCGTGCTGCTGGAGGCCCTGGCGGCCCTGGACCGCCCGGACGCGCGCCTGCTGGTGGCCGGCGACGGCCCCCTGCGGGGCGAGCTGGCCCGCCGCGCCGGCGAGCTGGGCCTGGCCGGGCGCGTCCACTGGCTGGGCCACCGGGACGATCCCGGCCGCCTGCTGCGGGCCCTGGACCTCTTCATCTTCCCCTCGCTGTCGGGGGAGGGCTCGCCGGCCGCCCTCAAGGAGGCCCTGGCCCTGGGCGTGCCCGTCCTGGCCAGCGACCTGCCGGCCCACCGGGAGATCGGCCTGGAGGCCGCCGACCTGGCGCCGGCCGGCGACGCGCCGGCCCTAGCCGCGGCCGTCGCGGCGCGCCTGTCGGACCTCCCCGCCGCGCGGCGGCGCGCGGCGGACCTGCGGGCCCTTGCCGACCGCTTCTCCCCCGCGCGTCTGGTGGAAGACACACTGGCCGCCTATGCGCGCCTGGCGCCGGCTCGCTGAAAACGCGGCGCCCGAGGCGAATTCATCTTTTCGCCGGCCGGGGAGCGGACCTTGCATGACAAATCCGGGCCGCCGGGACTATCATCTGTCCGGGCGGCGCCGACCGCGACGCCCCGGGAGGTTGAAGCCATGAATCGAATCGTCCTCGCGCTCCTCTGCCTGGCCCTGGCCGCGCCGGCCCTGGCCCAGGCGACCCCGCCGCCGGAGCCCGCGCTGGCCATCGACGAGGCCGCCTTCGGCACCGGCGTCACCGACCGCGTCCTGGACAATCCCTCCGACACCTTCACGGTGGGCCAGCGGGCCTACCTGTGGACCAGCCTGACGGGCGGCGCGCCCGGCGACACCATCCACCACGTCTGGCACCTGGACGACGTGGAGATCCAGGCCGTTCCCCTGCACGTGGACGCGAGCACCTGGCGCACCTGGTCCTACAAGACGCTTTACCCCGGGCAGACCGGCACCTGGCGCGTGGACGTCCGCGACGCCGCCGGCGGCCAACTGCTGGGCAGCTG
>Ga0272442_10007274_pt1 | contig 14352 bp, 18 predicted proteins | sample SSMForm2O_FD_200262 | JGI IMG/M metagenome (GOLD analysis project Ga0272442, IMG submission 200262) | Marine sediment archaeal communities from Little Sippewissett salt marsh, Falmouth, MA, United States - SSM-Form-2O | ecosystem: Environmental > Aquatic > Marine > Wetlands > Sediment ...
TGACAAAAGAATCGACACCAAACAATTAAGTCCGAAAGAACGCCGCATCACGGAGGGGTATGTCGTATTTGAAAAACACCTCATCGGTCTTCCCCTGGTTGCCGATGATATATTAGGGGCTATTCTTGTTCGGCGGAAACGAAGCCAAAAGTCTTTTCAAACATTTGACAAGGTCATGTTATCGGTCTTTGCTGAACAATCGGTCACGGCGATCAAGAATTTGCATCTCTATGAACAGCAACAGAAAACGATCTTGAGCAGCATCAAGTTTATCGATCAGTTTCTTGATATGCGCGCTCCCAAGAACATGGCGCATACACCCGCCTATTTCAATATTGTGAGGTCCCTGGCCGAAAAACTGAACATGAACCAGGAAAAGATCGACTGTCTTTATTACGCCAGTATTCTTCACGATGCTGGATCGATCGATGTTCCCTTCGAAATTCTATCAAAGAACAGTCAATTGACGGCCGAGGAATTTAAGATTATCCGGGATATGCCTTCCAAGAGTGCCGCCCTAATTAAACCCGTCGAATTCTTGCGTCCGGTTTTGCCGATCATCCTCTCCCATCACGAAAAATACGACGGCACGGGTTATCCATCGGGACTCAAGAAAGAACAAATCCCCCTCGGGGCGCGGATCCTGGCGGTTGTGGATGCCTTCGAGGCTATGATCCGGGGACGGCCTTACCGCCGGCGCCTCACGATCACGCAGGCGCTTAAGGAACTGAGCGATAACAGCGGCACCCAGTTCGATCCCAAGGTCATTAAATGTTTCCAAGAGCTGTGCCAGCAAAAAAAGTTCAGAAATCACTTGAGAAGAATGAAATAAGTTTCCTATAATGTCTTCATGCGCGGTAAATATCCCCATTCGCAATTTGAACTTTTCCCGGGCGTGGTCGCCCATTCCGAACAAAAGCCTCATGCGCGGATTTTTGTTAAAAGCATAACAATTTCCATCGAACATTTTGTCGTTTTGGCCGTAGTGATTATCATCAGCATGGTGACCGCGTTTTCGATAGGTGTCGAACGGGGAAAACGGGCTGTGGTTTCGCAGGCCAACCAGCGATCCAGACCGGTTCAAACCACAATCGATCGGCAAGCGGAAAGGATCGCTCCGGAAGGCATCTCTGAGCAAGCCCCTGATTCGCTCGCACCTCCTGCGGTTGTGGTGGCGGCCCCGGTTGTACAGGCCGCACGGCAGGACGATGCTTTAGCGATTCCGTTAAAGACCGGGGTTGAAAAAGATTCGGAAAAGCAGTATACTGTTCAGGTTGCTTCGTTCAAGAAAGAACAACACGCGCGGCAAGAAGCGGAGGGATTGGAGGCATCGGGTTATGAGATCTTCGTCCTTCCGAAAGGGAAATATTCGATCGTCTGCGTCGGTAAATTCGCACGGAAAGATCAGGCGCGCGAAATTTCCAACCGGTTAAAAAAGAAGTATAAGGATTGTTTAATCAGGAGTTTATAATGTCATTGCATCCGTCATTAAAAATTGATACGGCAGGTGCCCAGCAGCGTACTGTTCTGACCCGTATTGAGCGAATTAAAGATTTGATGAAAAAAGGGCTTTGGGAAGAGGGGTACGGCGTCACCAAGCTCCCTAAAACAAAGATCGTCAGAATTAAGGCCCGCAAAGAGCAAGTTGAAAAGAAAGAAGAATCAGCGGCCGAAGCCGAAATGCCTCCAGCCGCTGCTGAGTAGTCTTTGTGATATTCCGTTTTATTATAATCTAAGAAGGCATGCCTAGCATGCCTTCTTATTTCAAGAACGTGATTGTGGGTATGAAAAAGTTCCCAACGATTTTTTTTATCCTTTGGATATTTCTTTCTCCCAATGCATTCGGCCAGGAGGAATTCCCGTTCTCCGGAAGGATTCTGAGTTCGGATGTCAATGTCCGGGCCGGGCAGAGTAAAAATTTCGAAGAGTTAGGCCAATTGCAGCAGGATGAAACGGTCATTGTGGTTGGGAAGAATTTCAGTTGGTATAAGATTCTTCTTCCCCCGAATGCCCAGAGTTATATTTTTGCAAAGTTTGTCGAACCTTTGGGTGATGGCATCGGCATGATTACAGCCAGTCAGCTGAACATCCGGGCCCGGCCCGACGTTCAGTCGTCCGTGCTCGGTCGTGTGAACAAAGGTATGCTCGTTCGTTTGCTCGAGCCATCGGAAGATTGGTATAGGATCGAGCCTGTTGATCAGAGTTTCGGTTGGGTTTTTGAAGATTATATTGCTTTCCATTCCAGGCAGGTGCCCCCGCCACGGGTCGTTACCCCGCCGGTTCGAAATGTTTATAAACGTAAGCGTATGGAACAAGAGCAACAGGCCCGCGCGCCAACTCCTGAACCCCAAATTGGTACCACGCCTCCGACCACCCCTGAACCCGAGTTTGTCACGGCCACCGGCGTGATCGCTGGATTGGGCAATCAAGGCGTGACGGAGAACGTCCGCCACCAGCTCGTTGTTGATGGGAAACCGGCTTATTATTTGAAAGGTTACCGAAAGATCATGGACGGTTTTCTTAATTACAAGGTGAACATCGAAGGCGAGATTTTGCCCGATATCCAGGCTCCTTATCCGGTTGTTTTAGTGACAAAGATCCGGCTCATTTTATAAACTCTTACTTTGATTTTTCCCCGCGATGATGTTGTTAGAACTTTTACAGATATTAATGGTTCTTTTTTTGGCCGTCGTTTTCCATGAATACGCGCACGGCTGGGTCGCTCACCGGCTTGGAGATCCCACCGCCCAGCAGGCGGGTCGGCTGACCCTGAATCCATTAAAACACATTGATCCGATCGGAATGATCGTTGTCCCGCTCGTACTGAAAATTTTACATTTTAAGTTTGTGATCGGTTGGGCCAAACCTGTACCAGTCAATTTTGCCAATCTCCACAATCCGCGCCGGGATATGATCTGGGTCGCCTTGGCTGGTCCGTTGACCAATTTCGTATTGGCGTTTCTCCTAAGCCGGTTGTTGATCCTGGCCCCGACGCATTTTATTTACGAGACGATTGCGCTGGCCGTTCTGATCAATCTCATCCTCGGCTTTTTTAATCTTATCCCGATTCCGCCCTTGGATGGCTCGCGGGTTGTTATGGGGCTATTGCCGATACGGATGGGTCGCAGGCTGGCCCAGGTCGAACCTTATGGATTCCTGATCCTTTTGGTATTGCTTAATTTGGGTTTTTTCAATTTTCTTTGGGCCCTGGCTTTACTGACAGCCGTTTTATTGAACGTCAATATGAATGTATTGTAAATCAAATTCAAGCGAGCGTTAACCTATGTTCTCCGTCAAAGTTGAGCTGAAAGACAATGCGTATGAAATACTGATCGGGCAGAATTGTCTGCGCGATCTCGGGAAATATTTGCTGCCGTTGAAGATCGGGCGCGACGCTATCGTCATTACGAATCCGATCATTCGCCGCTATCACGGCCGCGCAATTCAGGCCGGATTGAAAAGTTTTGATTTTAGCGTTAAATTCATCGAGGTTCCCAGCGGTGAAAGGAGTAAATCGGCTCAAAAGGCGTTTCAGTTGATCCGCGAGATCGCCCAATACAGTGTCGGCCGAAGCCCTTTTATCGTGGCTTTCGGCGGCGGTGTTATTGGGGATCTGGCCGGATTCTTGGCCGCGGTTTATAAGCGGGGTATCCCGTTCATTCAGGTTCCCACAACATTATTGGCTCAGGTCGACTCGGCGATCGGAGGCAAAGTCGCCGTCGATCTCCCGGCGGGTAAGAATTTGATCGGGGCTTTCTACCAGCCGCGGCTGGTCTTCAGCGATGTGGCCTTATTGGCGACCTTGAATAAACGTCAGATCAAGAACGGTTTGGCCGAAACCGTCAAGTACGGGATCATCTCTGACCGCTATCTTTTTCATTATCTCGAGACCCAAAGGGCGCCATTGCTCTCTTTGCATCTTTCGGTAATGACCGAGGCGGTCCTGGCCTGCAGCCGGATCAAGGCGCGGGTCGTAGCGGCAGACGAGAAGGAAACCAAGGGGATTCGAACGATTCTTAATTTTGGGCACACCATCGGGCATGCGATCGAAACCGCTAATCGATATAGAAATTATCATCACGGTGAAGCTGTGGCGCTGGGGATGCGCGTGGCAGCGGAAATATCGCGCCGCCTCGGCATGCTGGCCGACGATGAGGCGGTGCGGATCGGGCGGCTTTTGTCGGAGATGGGGCTCCCGAAGCTTATTCAAAACGTGTCGGTTAGTGAAATTTTCGAGTGCATGGCCTTTGATAAAAAATTCAGGGCTAAAAAGAATCGATTTGTTTTGGCCCGGTCTATCGGCAGCGTGAAGGTCGTTGAGGATATCAGTCCGAAGGTCATCCGCGCTTCTATCAAGGGTTTTATGGATAAGACTGCATAATGGCGGCAGGTTCGGTTTATGGCGTTTGGTTTTCGGATGGCTTGTCGGTCTGGATCTCCAGCGCGTGAAGTTTCCCGTCCATGAGCACATGCACGTTGTTTAATGAAATACCCACGATTCGCATTCCGGCCACCGTTTCTCCGATTTCGTAAATCCCGTCGTTAATCAGGACAAGATTCTTATCACCCTGAGTCATAATCCCTTTGACGACAATATCCGCAAACGGATCCGGAGTTTCTTGGTGTGACTGGACGAAGAATCGGGATAAAAGCATAATGGCTGCTATCAGCCCCACGCAGATAAGGCCGCAAACAAAGATCCAAAAACGAGAGGAATGATGTCCCGGGGTGCGGATTTGTCTTTGGGTAGCGGACCGGGAATTTGGAGAGGTTGGCGGCGAAAAAAGCAGATGGGTTGGGATAACGGTATGCTTTGTTTGTTGCCTGCCCCGGGAGTGTTGGGCCTTTTTTGTATCGAGGTTTTCCCCGTGCGATCCGGCTTGAGGGCCGTCCGGCAGCGGTGCCTTGTTGGAACGGTCCTGCACAAAATTGCGTTGGACTTTTTTAAGGGCGTCGTGGATGATGCTCATTTGAGGATTTGAATTTCACGGGCGCTTTTGTGGATTAAATGTTCGTCGATCGTCCTAAGTTCCTGAACATAACCGGAAAGCAGGGCCCGATCACAAAGGATATTGATCAGCCGCGGTGTCCCTTGGGTTAACCGGTATATCATTTGCACGGCGTCCGGGGTAAAATGAACCGCGGGTTCCCCGTTCTGACTGATCCGGGCGATCTTAATACGGTGTTGAATATAATTCCCGATGTCCGATTCGTCTAAAGGCAGAATATGATAGCGGACAGATATCCGTTGGGTTAATTGGCGCAGCGAAGACAGTTTGAGTCTATCCAAAAGTTCGGGTTGCCCTACCAAGATAATCTGCAGCAATTTATTCTTTTCGGTCTCCAGATTCGATAACAGACGGATTTGTTCCAACTGACGGGGGTTCAGGTTTTGGGCCTCATCGATGATCAGTACGACATTATGACCTTCTAGGGATTCTTGGATCAGGAAATCATTGAGGGCGTTGACAAGATCCAGCTTGTTCTTAAAATGGCCGGCAATATCGAGATCTTTCAGAATGAGTTTAAGCAATTGGATTTCGGAGAAATACGGATTGAAGACAAAAGCGGTTCTGACACGCTGATCAACCTGGTTTAAGAAGGCCCGGCATAGGGTGGTCTTTCCGGTGCCGATTTCTCCGGTAATGACCATGATCCCGCTGCGCTGTTGGATACCATAGATGAGATGCGAGAAGGCTTCGCTGTGGTGGCTACTGGCGAAAAAGAATTCCGGATCGGCCGTCATGCTGAAAGGATTTTCTTTAAACTGATAAAAATCCAAATACATGAGCCAATTATAACATGGCGTTTTGATCCGGTAAACCGGGTTTTTGATTCAAAAAGATTGACCGGAAAGAAAGGGGGTTGCTTGAAAAAAGAATTGTAAGCATCCAATATTATGATATAATTCAACCAAGTTTTTTTAATGGCGACAGGTGTATCTGCATGAGTTCCATGGGAGAGAAAAGGCGATTTCCAAGGCGGTTTTTTTCTGACGCGGTCGCTTTAAAGACCAGGCCTGATAGCCCCTATCAGGGTTGTTTGGGCTGTGACCTGAGCCCGGGTGGCCTGAGATTCCTGCACCATGACTTTTTATCTTTGGGCCAGGAAGTGTTTTTGCAGATCCATGTGGGGCCGGAAAGCCTGTGGGATGTCAGGGGCAAAGTCATATGGAGCAGTCAGCAGCCCCACGCGGAGAATTATATGGTTGGTGTGGAATTCCTTCAGCCCGTAGGAGAGCCGGATAAACGATCATCTTTCTGACTGCGAGGTCATTGATCAAGCGATGCGTCTCTGTTGGCAAGTCAAAGGATTTCATTGCGAAGAATAAATCGATGAGTTTTTATTAGGAAAGGAGCAGCGAGGATTTATGGGGAAGAAGAAAGCTGAAGCTGAAGAATTAAAGAATTGTGCTGCCTGCAAAAAGCCCGTCCAAAGGGCTAAAAGATATTATCGCAACGGTCGCTATTATTGCAATCGCAACTGTTGGAAGAAAACCAAAGTCCAAAAGGCCGAATCTGCATAATTAGTATCATGTCATTGTCCGAACGCCGCCAACATCCTCGTTTCGAAGGCAATATCCCGGTTAAATTTTCGGGAGCTGAGTTTGACATTGTCACCGAGACCGGCAATATTAGCCGGACCGGAACTTATTGTCAATCCAGCAAATACATTGAGCCGATGACCAAGCTGCGTGTCAATCTTTTAATCCCCTACCGCAGGAATAAGCGGATCGTGGCCCGAAAGATTTCCTGTGAGGGGATTGTGGTCCGCACCGAGTCCATCCCCGGCAAAGAATGCTATAATGTCGCGGTTTATTTCAGTGACATTCAGCCCCGCGACGCCGAATGTATCACCGAATACATTAAAGGTGCAATGGCGAACCCGAATCGAACCACGGAGTAGGATCGAACAGTTTTGATTATTGGTTGGGGGAGATGTTCTTATGGAGAATGTGTTTAACCTTACACCGTTGCAATATTTTATCGTTCTGGTTTTGCATGCCTGGATTTTTTTCATTTTTCCTATTCTCGTCTTGAAAAAATTGAATTATATTTCGACATTGCTGGAATCACAGTTTGAACCCTCGGATTCCGAACCGTAGAAACATATTTTGTAAGATTTTTTTGGGCCCGAACCGTATGACCCTATGAGCAAGACCGTCAGGGCTTTGTATGAAGATGAATATTTGATTGTCTTTGATAAACGGCCGGGCCTATTGGTGATTCCATCTCCGCGAGAACAAAGGCGGACATTAACGGATCTTGTAAACCGCCAATATCCATTGCCCCACAAGCGGTTGCATCCTTGTCACCGACTTGACCGCGACACCTCCGGGGTAATCATTTATGCCAAAGGCAAGCGTGTCCAAAAGATGGTGATGGCCTTATTTCATCGGCAGGCGGTTGAAAAAACATATTTGGCTTTTGTCCGGGGTGCCGTGAAACCCGCGGCCGGTTTTATCAAGACTCCGGTTTTACCCTTGCGTTATACGGCAAAAGGCCGTCCGGTCGCATTGCGTCACAAAGGTCGTTTGAAAGCCAAGTTCGCCATTACCCGTTATCGGGCATTGTCGGTCCAACCGGGTTATAGCGTCATCGAAGCTCAACCGTTGACCGGGCGGACTCATCAGATCCGCATCCATTTCCGGGATCGCGGACATCCCCTGTTGGGGGAGCGTGTTTATGCGTTTGGACGGGATATACCGGTGAAGTTCAGACGTTTGGCCTTGCATGCTTTCAGGATATCGTTTCGTCACCCGGTCTATCATAAGACCGTGACCGTGGAATCACCGCTTCCCGACGATATGCGGCGATTCATGCAGGGACAGAAAATAGCTGGCATTTGATTAGGTTTATTGAGCGATGGGAAAGTCAGGGGAGTATCTTTAGCGTACAATTAGAAATTTTTTGCCAGATGTCTACAAGGATTACCAACGAGCGAATGCAGGAACTGACCGAGCCCGGAGGGGCGAGGGAATTCCTGCAAATGAGCGAGTTGGTAACCGTAGCAGACGGCAAAAAATTTCGTACGCTAAAGATACTTCCTTGACTTCTAAGTATCCTAAAGAACGGAGGATGGTTTGGAACAGAGTGATATTCAGACCCGATCGCTGAACGACTGGGCACGGCTCTGTCACGAGATCGCGGTCTCTAAGGGTTTTTGGGATGAAGAACGGAATATCGGCGAGGCCTTAATGCTGATCGTGACGGAATTAGCCGAGGCCATGGAAGCCCATCGAACTCAGGAGCAGGATCATTTCCGCGAGGAACTCGCCGATACTTTTATCCGATTATTGGATTTATGCGGGGGAATGGGCATTGACATTGAACAGGAGATTATGCTTAAGTCAGACAAAAACAGGGGCCGTCCTTACAAGCACGGCAAGATCTGTTAAGAGTGATAGAGGATCGAACAATCAACAAAGGAGTGGGGAAGTGAGAAAATTCATTTTGGTCATGATGGGCCTGATGGCCGCGGGATGTATGAGTGCCGTTATTCCGCATTACCTGCCTGACACCAATCCTTATTCCCGGCGCTATGAAGCCGGTTATGACCAGACCTATGCGGCTGTCCAGCAGACCCTGGATGATTTGGGCTGGGTGATCGAACAACAGGCCGATCCTTTGGTTTACGAACAGAATCCGGATGGCACCTCGGGCCAGAGGGATATCCTGATCATGAGCAATACCCGCCAAACGCCCTTATTCGTCGGAACCCGGTATGCCAAGATGAATATTTATATTCATTCTCAGGACAATATCTCCGATGTGGAAGTGAGATATTTGAACATCAATTCCTTGCCTTTCAAGAATATCATCAATTACAAAAATGATGCTGCGGCCAAGCGGATCCTGGATTACATTGACAGTGTCATAGCGCAGACCCCATGACTCGAGGAGTAGGGGCGATTCATTTCATAGATGGAATCTTTTGTCCTGCAAAGCAAGTTCCGTCCGGTTGCCCATCAAACCGATGCCATCAGTCAACTGGTTGACCATGTCCGGCAAGGAAGTCCGGGCCAGGTGCTTTTGGGCGTGACGGGCAGCGGAAAGACCTTCACGTTGGCGAATTTGGTGGAGCAAATCAACCGCCCGACTCTGGTGATCTCCCACAACAAGACCTTAGCTGCTCAGCTTTACAGCGAATTCAGAGAATTTTTTCCAACCAATGCGGTCGAATATTTTGTCAGTTATTACGATTATTATCAGCCCGAGGCCTATGTGCCGCAGACGGACGTCTATATTGAGAAGGATGCCTCGATCAATGACCGCCTTGACCGGCTGCGCCTGGCCGCCACCACCTCGTTAGTCTCCCGCCGGGACGTCATTATCGTTGCCAGCGTTTCAAGCATCTATAATCTGGGATCCCCAGAAGAATATTGCCAATATCTCGTCACCCTTGAGCGCGGGCAGGCGGTTGACCGCGACGAAGTTATCCGGCAATTGATCGCAATCCAATACGAACGCAATGATTATGAATTTATACGCGGGACGATTCGGGTGCGCGGGGATGTGGTTGAGGTCTATCCGGCCTATCGTCAGGACGCCTTGCGGATCGAGTTTTTCGGGGATGAGATCGACAAGATCAGCCAGATCGAACCGGTCTCGGGGCAGGTGAAATGCGTTTTGAACCAGGCTGCCATTTATCCGGCCAAACATTTTGTCGTGTCCCAGGACCATCTCGATCGGGCCCTGGCGGAGATCGAATCCGAACTGCAGGGGCGTTTGCGCGAATTAAAAGCGGCCGGGAAACTCGTCGAGGCCCAGCGGCTGGAATCCCGGACCCGCTATGATATGGAGATGCTCCAGAATTTTGGCTATTGTCCCGGGATTGAGAACTATTCGCGCATCCTTTCCGGCCGGGCGCCCGGCAGCCGGCCGTTTTGCCTGCTGGATTATTTTCCGCAGGACTATTTAACCCTGATCGATGAATCCCACGCGACGCTGCCGCAGCTGCGCGGGATGTATGAGGGCGACCGCGCCCGCAAGGAGATTTTGGTCAAATACGGATTCCGCCTGCCGTCATGTCTGGATAACCGGCCGCTAAGGTTTGACGAATTTCTGGCCATCGTCGGTCAACGTGTTTATGTTTCCGCGACCCCGGGGGATTTTGAGATTAAAGACAGCGGCGGACGCGTCGCGGAACAGATCGTCCGGCCGACCGGCATTATCGATCCTGAGATTATCGTTGTCCCGACCGCCGGCCAGGTGGAGGATTTGATCGAACGCTGCCGTCAGCGCGCCCAAAACAATGAGCGGGTCTTGGTCACGACCTTGACCAAGCGCATGTCGGAAGACTTGAGCGCCTATCTTGAGGAACACGGATTGCGGGTTAAATACCTCCACTCCGATATCCAGACGATCGACCGCACCAAGATCCTTCAGGATTTGCGCAAAAAGAAATTCGATTGCCTGGTAGGCGTGAATCTTTTACGCGAAGGCCTGGACCTGCCGGAGGTTTCGCTGGTGGCTATTTTTGATGCCGATAAACAGGGCTTTTTACGTTCGCGCACGTCTTTGATTCAGGTGGCGGGGCGCGCGGCCAGGCACATCAATGGCCAGGTGATTATGTACGCCGATACTTTAAGCCGGGCGATGCGTGAGGCGATAAGCGAATGTGAACGCCGGCGCAAGATCCAGGTCGCCTACAATCAAGAACATCATATCACGCCGGCCTCGATCCAGAAGGCCATCAGGGAAGGCATCGAGCAATGGGCCGAAGAAGATGTGGAAAAGGTCGTTGCCGAGGCGGCCGGGCAGGATGCCGAAGAGTATTATTTTGCCCAGGTTATCAGTCATCTGGAACGGGAGATGGAATTGGCTGCCCGCAATCTGCAGTTTGAGAAAGCGGCAACACTCCGGGATAAGATCAGGGATATGAAGAAGACCCAGCAGCTTATTTCTGTTCCCGCCGCCGAAAACCCCAAGCGAAAGAAACCATGAAACGTTCAAAACAGCCTAACTGTTGTTTGGCGGTCGATATCGGTAATAGCGAGATCCATATGGCCCCCTTTTATGGCCAGCGGCGCGGCGCGGTCAGCCGCCTCAGGACGGGGCTGTCTCGTCAGCAGTTGACGAAAAAAGTCTTGCGGCTTTTAAAGCGTAAGAACTATCGCTTGGTCCGCCAGGCCATCATCTGCAGCGTGGTTCCTGAGAAAACGCGGATTTTGGAAAAGATACTCAGGCGCCATATCTTTGAAAAGGTCATCGTGGTCGGACGCGATCTGAGCGTACCGTTGAAAAATCGTTACCGGCATCCGCGTCAGGTGGGGCAGGACCGGCTCGTCGGCGCGTTTGCCGCGGTCGAACTTTACCGCTGTCCGGTCATCGTTATCGATTTGGGCACGGCCATCACGCTGGATGTGGTTTCCCATCGCCGGGAATATCTGGGCGGATTGATTATTCCGGGATTGAAATTATCAACAGCGTCATTGAACCGGCATACCGCTTTATTGCCTTTGGTGGAAATCCGCAAACCCACCCAGATCATCGGCCGGGATACGCAGTCCAGCATCTTAAGCGGGATTTTTTATGGTTACGGCGTGATGATCGACGGCCTGATCAATTTGCTGAAAAAACAGGTCCGCGGCCAACCCCAGGTGATCATGACCGGCGGATACTGCGATCTGATGCGGAATTTTTTTCGTCGCGAAGTGATTATCGAGCATGATTTGGTTTTAAAAGGCCTCAATCTTCTCTTTCATAGAACAGCGCAAAAGTAACAGGAGTTTCTTCGCGCACGAAATTTTTTACCGTTGACTTCGGTTTACGGCTCCTTCGCTAGCCGAAAAAATCCTCGGCTGCTCCGTCGCCGTAAACCTTCGTCGACATTTGGTAAAAAATTTCTAATTGTGCGCGAAGAAACTCCTATTATTTTTGCGAAGCACGGGTAGAGGCCCATTTTAAAAAAATTCTTGACAAAAACGGGTTTATTGTTTAAATTAGCACTCTGCTAGGAACACTGCTAAAGTTATTTGAATCAAATCCAACATTTTTAAAGGAGGTGTAGTTGTGAACATCCAACCACTCGCAGACAGGATCATTGTCAAGCCTTTGGAGCCCCGGGAAAAAACCAAAGGGGGCATTGTCCTTCCGGACACGGCCAAGGAAAAACCCCAGGAGGGCGAAGTCCTCGCGGTTGGCAAAGGCAAGGTTTTGGACAACGGTAATGTGCAGGCCTTGGAACTGAAAGTCGGCAACAAGGTTTTGTACGGGAAATACAGCGGGACCGAGATCACAACCAGCGATGGCGAAGAATTGTTAATCATGCGTGAAGAAGATGTTTTGGCTATCATTAAATAGTCTTTATATAGAATAAAAAGTCGAGCAAAATAGGAGGAAAACAAATGGCAAAACAACTGAAATATAGTGATGAAGCCAGACGCGCCATCTTGGACGGCGTTGAACAGCTGGCCAGAGCGGTTAAAGTGACCCTTGGGCCTAAAGGCCGCAACGTGGTCTTGGATAAAAAATTCGGTTCACCGACCGTTACCAAGGACGGCGTGACTGTGGCTAAAGAGATCGACCTGGAGGACCCTTATGAAAACATGGGCGCCCAGATGGTTAAGGAAGTGGCTGAAAAGACTTCCGATAATGCCGGTGACGGGACCACAACCGCAACGGTTTTAGCTGAGGCGATTTATCGCGAAGGGTTGAAGAACGTGACTGCGGGCGCCAATCCCATGGCGCTTAAACGCGGGGTTGATGCCGCGGTGAATAAAGTCGTTGACAAGATCGCGTCTTTATCGCGCAAGATCGACCGCAAAAATACCAAAGAAGTCGAGCAGGTCGCGACCATTGCCGCCAATAACGACAATCTGATCGGCAAGAAGATCGCCGAGGCCTTCGAAGCGGTCGGGACCGATGCCCCGATTACGGTCGAAGAATCCAAGACGATCCATACCGAATTAAAGGTTGTGGAAGGGATGCAGTTTGATCAGGGTTATCTTTCCCCATATTTTTCTACGGACCTGGAGAAGATGACCTGCGAACTGGAAGACCCTTATCTTCTCATCTATGAGAAAAAGATTTCCAATATAAAAGATATCCTGCCGCTTTTGGAAAAAGTGGCCAAGTCCGGACGCCCGCTGGTGATCGTATCCGAGGATGTCGAAGGCGAGGCATTGGCCACGTTAGTGGTCAACAATATGCGCAAGACCCTGACCTGCGCCGCAGTCAAGGCGCCTGGTTACGGCGACCGCCGCAAGGCCATGCTGGAAGATATCGCGGTATTGACCGGCGGCAAGGCAGTCACCGAAGATCTGGGCATCAAGCTCGAGAACGTGGATATCAATGATCTCGGCCGCGCCAAGAAGGTCAACATCGACAAGGAAAACACCACCATTGTCGAAGGCGCGGGCAAGTCGGACGCCATTAAAGGCCGCATCAAGCAGATCGAGAACCAGATCGAAGCCAGCGATTCGTCTTATGATAAAGAAAAATTGACCGAAAGAAAGGCCAAACTGGCCGGCGGCGTCGCGATCATCAATATCGGGGCCGCGACCGAAACCGAAATGAAAGAAAAGAAAGCCCGGGTCGAAGACGCATTGCACGCGACGCGCGCAGCGGTTGAAGAAGGTATTGTTCCGGGCGGCGGCGTGGCTTTACTGCGCTGCATCGATGAGCTCAACAGCCTGAAATTAAAAGGCGATGAAAAGGTCGGGGTCGAGATCGTTCAGAAAGCCCTGGAATCACCGGTCCGTCAGCTGACTTTGAATGCCGGGCTGGAGGGCTCAGTTATCCTGGAACGGCTTAAACAGGAAAAAGTCGGTATCGGATACGATATCAATACCGACCAGTACTCCGATATGATCGAAGCCGGGATCATCGATCCGGCCAAGGTCACCCGGATGGCCCTGCAGAACGCGTCCAGCATTGCCGGTTTATTGCTGACCACAGAAACCCTGATTACCGACCTTCCGGAGAAGGAAAAACCCATGCCGGCTATGCCACCCGGAGGAATGGGCGGCGGTATGGGTGGGATGTATTGATCCCTGTAGGGAAAAAGTAGCGAAATAGAAGGGGACAGCGCCCTTTCAAAAAGGACGTTGTCCCCTTTTTATTGGGAAGCGAGATACAAAATGGTTTTTCATCGTTGCGTAAAAAAAATATTACTCATTACGTTTGAATATCCGACCGGCAGGAATTATTGCGGAGGGGTGGGGCAGATTGTCAAGCAGAGCCGGGAGGCCCTGGTCGAACTGGGTTATGAGGTGTATGTCCTTATCAGTGATCAATTCCAGAAGAAATACCCTGTTCAGCTTATCGGCCCGGATGATTCGATATCAGATTACGAAAGTTTCTCGGAGTTTCAGAAAGAGCATCATTTCAGGGGCTTTGATTTCATTAT
>Ga0272442_10007275_pt1 | contig 14350 bp, 9 predicted proteins | sample SSMForm2O_FD_200262 | JGI IMG/M metagenome (GOLD analysis project Ga0272442, IMG submission 200262) | Marine sediment archaeal communities from Little Sippewissett salt marsh, Falmouth, MA, United States - SSM-Form-2O | ecosystem: Environmental > Aquatic > Marine > Wetlands > Sediment ...
TCCGGGCGGATTGGCGTAAGTGTTACGGTGTGGGATTTTACGCTTCCCGACGGCCCGACTCATAAGAATCATTTCGGCAGTTTCAGCAACGTCGCGCGCTATTTCAATGTCAAGCGAGGTTCCGATGAATTCAGGCAAATCGAAAGGCGTTATTGCCGGTCGATGGCCGAGCATCGGATCAATCCGCCCATTCCTCACGATGTGCTGCCGGAAGTGAACGATGACGGCTCTTTGACTATCGTGCCGGAAAGACACCAGGCCTTAAAGAAATTTATGGACGAGTTTCACGTCACGGATTTCGAGATACCCCGATCGCGCTTCGCCCGGCTGCCACGTTCAACCATGGGATCGGGCTACAAAACCATCTCCCCGGCTAACAGGGAAAAGGCGCAGCGATATTACAGGGAATACTATCAGTATTTGAAGGACAACGGCTGGGAAAAGCGGGCTTACGTGTACATGCTGGACGAACCGAACCTGCGGGAGAACTACGAACAGGTGCTCGTCCTCGGCCGGCTCGTACACGAAGCCGTCCCGCAGCTCAAATGCCTGGTGGTCGAGCAGACGTACCGGCAGGATCCATCCTGGCCGGATATCGACCCGGCGGTGGATATATGGTGTCCGCTATGGTCGTTCATCGACCGACCGACCATCAACGAAAAAATCGCCGGAGGGGACGAAGTCTGGTCTTATACCGCTTTGGTGCAGCGTTCCCCACGTTATCATCCACAGTATGAAACGGTCGAAGGCCTCGATCCTCCGTACTGGCATATCGACCGGCCGCTGACCGTCTATCGCGTCCCGACCTGGATTAACTACCAGTACGGCATCACCGGCCTGCTCTATTGGAGCACCGTCACGACCGTCATCGAGCCATGGTGGAATCCCGCGTTTGCTCATCCCCGTCACTACAACGGCGGCGGCTTCTTGTTCTATCCCGGCGTCCCCTGCGGTATCGACGGACCGGTTTGCAGCATGCGTTTGAAGAACCTTCGAGACGGCATGGAAGACTACGAGTATTTTGCGCTTCTTGAAAAGCTGGCGGACCGAAAAGCCGCGAAAGCCATCGTCGATACGATTGCCCCGAACTGGTGGGATTTCTCGAAGACGCCGAGTGACTTCCTGGTTGCCCGTACAAAACTTGCGGAACAAATTGTGAGATTCAAAAAGTAGCAGACATAAAACCAAAGGAGTGTATTATGAAAGCACGGACGGCTGTCTTTTTGTTATGTCTTTTCGTCCTGCAAGCGAGATGTATTCAGGCCGATGATCGAGCCAACTATATCCGTGAAAATTATACGAAATATGAAAAGCGAGTCCCCATGCGGGACGGAGTAAAACTCTTTACGGCGATTTATACGCCGAACGACACCTCCAAAAAATACCCGATACTGCTCTTGCGCACTCCCTACAGTATCAGTCCCTACGGGCCCGACCGATATCGAGGGAATATCAGTCCGCATGAAGAATTCGAGAAAGAAGGATTCATCTTTGTCTATCAGGACGTCCGCGGCCGTTTCATGTCGGAAGGCAAGTTCGTCCACATGAGACCGCACGTGGCGGATAAGAAAAGCAAATCCGATATCGACGAAAGTTCGGACACTTACGATACCATCGAGTGGCTTCTGGAGCACGTCCCCAACCACAACGGCAAGGTCGGCCAATGGGGCATTTCCTATCCCGGCTTCTACACGTCCGCCGGAGCGATCGATTCGCATCCCGCCCTCAAAGCGGTCTCTCCCCAGGCGCCGGTGTCCGATTTCTACTGGGACGATGTGTATCATCACGGGGCTTTCATGCTGGCGCATTGGTTTTGGTTTCTCAACCGCGTGCCTCAACGTCGCAAAGGTCTAATCGACGAGCGGCTGAATCCGATTTGTGAAATCGAAACGACGGACGCCTACAAATTCTTTATGGACGTCGGACCGCTGAAGAATGTGAACGGGCGATATTTCAAGGGGAAATCGAAATTCTGGAACCAGGTCTCGCGACATACGAACTACGACAGGTTCTGGCAAAAGCGCAATATCCTCCCTCATTTAAAGCACATTAACGCGGCGGTTATGACGGTCGGCGGCTGGTACGATCGGGAAGATTTGTTCGGGCCGTTGCATACGTATCAAACGATCGAAAAATACAATCCCAACACCTTCAACATTTTGGTCATGGGACCGTGGCGTCACGGGGGCTGGCTCGGGAGTCGAGGCAGCGAATTGGGGGACACGGATTTTGGCTTCGCCACCTCGAAGCATTTTCAAGACCATATCGATTTTAATTTCTTTAAACACTTTCTCAAGGACGAAGAAACAAAACTGAACTTGCCGGAAGCGATGATATTCGAGACCGGCGCCAACCGATGGCGACGTTTCGAACAATGGCCCCCGGCCTCCGCGAAGAAAATGTGTTTCTATTTCCAGAAGGGCGGCGAACTGTCATGTAAAAAGCCTAACGAAGCCGGTGACGTCCATGATTCATACATCAGCGACCCGGATAAACCGGTCCCGCACACGCGGGATAATTCGCAGTGGATCAATAACACGTTTTATTCGGAGGACCAGCGATTCGCCGCCCGCCGGCCGGATGTCCTGGTGTATCAAACGGACGTTCTGGAAGAGGATGTCACTTTGGCGGGAACCATCCTTGCCAATCTCTTTGTTTCCACGACCGGCACGGATTCGGATTGGGTCGTGAAGCTCATCGACGTTTATCCCGACGATCTGGACGAAAAGGCGGCCCAGCAAACATTAATTCGCGCTGAAGTCTTTCGGGGCCGCTTTCGGGAAAGCTACAAGAAGCCCAAGCCCTTTGTTCCGAATGAGATTGCCGGAGTGTCATTCGAATTGTGGGACGTTCTCCACACGTTCAAACGGGGACATCGGATCATGATTCACGTCCAAAGCACGTGGTTTCCCTTCATCGACCGCAATCCGCAAAAATACGTACCGAATATTTTCGAAGCGAACGAAGATGATTTCATAAAAGCGACCCATCGCGTGTACCGGTCGAAGAAGTATCCCAGCCATATCGAAGTCGGTGTCTTACAACAGATGTTTTAGTATCGTTCCACGCAAGGATGATATCACCAGGAGCGGCGATCCAAAGGATCTGTTCCTCGCTTTATTTCTGCCTTGTCGCTGACGCGGTCATTGTCGTCATCCGTATCGGCGTTGTCACCGATGCCGTCACCGTCGGTGTCCCGCCACTCTTTCGGATCTAACGGAAAAGCATCCCAGGGAACGGATTTCGATCTGTCCACACCGTCGCCGTCGAAATCGAGTTCCTCGCAATCCGGAATTCCATTGGCGTTGTGGTCGTCGCCGGCGCCGTCCCCATTATCGTCGGCATCCAGATTATCGCCGATCCAGTCCCCATCCTTATCCTTCCATTCTTCCGGGTCCAATGGAAAAGCATCCTCGACATCCGGCACGCCGTCCTGATCGTCATCCGGATCGAGATGGTTTGGCGTTCCGTCCCCGTCAATATCAGGCGGGCCGTCCGAGGTAACCAACAGAGCGATATCGACGACGAAATCGGGGACTTCAATCGCATTTGTCCCTTTTGTCAGGTCCACTGTTGCAAGAATCGCCGCATCTTCCGGCGAGTACCAGTATCCTTTGGCCGCTCTGGGTACTTCGAACCCGATCTGAACATTCTGCACGGCCTCTTTGTGATTCTCGAAATGATGCAGATACACACCCACCCGCTCCTGTGACGCCAGCGCATAAGCCCGAATCTTCTCCGGTTCCGAAACATCCACGGCGACTTCCCGAACATCCTTATCCAGCCGGTATGCGAAATCCTGCATGGCTCGTACGTATTCCCGCTCTTTCGGACCCAGCCAGATATTCATATTATGACCGTCCCGCGCGTAGCTGGTGTTCCAGAAGATAAATGTGATTTCATTGAACAGCGCCGTCCAGTTTCGGATGCGCATCCGCAGGGCGGAACGCTCGTCCCAGACGCCGCCGACGCCGGGAACGGGAGCTTTGCGACGGTCGATCCAATTGCCCTGCTCGCCTACCACAACAGGCATGTCGTGCTTTTTCCAGCCTTTTGCCTTGGCTACCGTTACGGCGTCCGATTCCAGTTCATTCTCCCTTTGATACCAGTGCGGCGCATTGATCTCGATCCCGGCGAGGTTGGGTCGTTCCCAGCTTGTCGTCACCGGATGGCCGTAGGGATCGATAGACTTCAGATAGGGGATCATGATTTCATACCAGCGGTCGTCTGCATGCTGCTCGTTGAGAAATTCCCAGACATCCACGTAAGCCCCCCAGCGATCGACGCTGTATTTGACGAACCGCTTGACCTTTGCCATATTCGCTGCATTGCCGGGTTCTTTATTGAATGCCTTCTGAAAGCCGAAGATTCCGTAGAAAATGCTGAACCCATATTTGCGGGCATACCCCAATAATTCATCCGTCATGACGCCCTCCTGGACCAGATAGTGGTCCAGGTCACGGTTAAGCGAATACGAGCAATTCTGCTGGGAGAAACGATACAGGTCGAATCCGCACCGCGAGAAGTATCGGAAATAGACGTCAGCATTTTGCGGATTATTCGACGGACTACGGACGAACATGGGGCCGGGCGGTAATGTCGGCGCGTCTTTCCGGTCCGTGCGAAACGGACCTTCCATGGAGCATTGATCCAGCGCGGATCCCGTGCCCGAGTTATCGCCCCAGCAATCCTGGAGCCCGATGGGGAAGTAAGGGCTTCCATCATCGAACACAAATCGGAAGGGATTCGTCGAGTGACGCCGGATAAAGCCGCGCTTCGGCGTTTGTCCTTGAACGCAGGTAAAGGTCCCACGGCCGCGAGCCTTCTGCCCGTTCACGTTTTGAAAAACAAAATCGTACGTCCACCGGCCGGTCTCAGACGGGGCAAACCGCGCTTTCCAAAGATTCTGCTTGTCAAAATGATACACTACCTGTTGCCTCGGTCCTCGTTGCGTCTGAACCTTTTCCTGTCGAATTGTCGGTTTGGAGGAAGAACCATAGTGGAAGCCGCCGACGCGAACCCGCTCCTTAGAGGGAGAAGTCAAAACCACATCAATCGTCACGTCAAAGAAAGGCTCTGCATAGTTGACATCGTGCTGGAATGTGATTTCAAAGATATCATATTTCGATATGGTATCGGTGTTCTGGCTATATTGAACTTCCAAATCACCCCGAGCGAGTTTCAACGTGCTGGCCTGCCCCGCCGGAATACGGCAGGATAAACTGAACAGAACCGATACGCCCAGAAAGAAAAACCATGGATTCCGTGATGCCATTGTCTTAGCTCCATATCAATATCTATTCCAGGAACGGCTGCCACAAGTAGAGGAATTGGGGACTGCCCGCATTGAGCCAGTCCGGCAGATCGACGTTAATCAACGGCGCGAATCCATCCGCATTGGCTGACGCCAAACCATAAGCGTTCGGTTTATAACCCGACGGGCGGTGATAGATGACCACTCGCGGTCTTTGTATGCCTGCTTTTTGTTTGACCCATTCGATTCCATCTTCCAGATAGCCGATTCGGTCGATCAGTCCTTCCTGTAATGCTTGCTCGGCCGTAAAGACTCTTCCATCCGCAAGCGCTCGCAGCTTTTGCTTATCGATGGTTTCCCGCCCCTCCTCGACGACGTCGAGGAACTGCTGGTAGAAGTTGTCGATGATCTTCTGCAGCACGTCCCGCTCTTCGTCACCCAAATCGTGCAGAGGCGACGCCATGTCCTTCATCCGACCGCTCTTGACGGCAACCGCCTTGACGCCGATTTTCTCCATCGTCCCGGCTACGCTGAATGTTTGCATAATCGTCCCGATACTCCCGGTCACGCTGCTGGGCTGGGCCACGATCCCATCGCAGCCGCACGCCAAATAATACGCCCCGCTGCACCCCAGTCCGAGTACGCATGCAATGACCGGCTTTCCCGTTCGATGCTTGAACTGACGCAGATGATGATACATGATATCGCTGGCCGAAACGGTTCCACCGGGCGAATTAATTCGCAACACGACCGCCTTCACCGACTCGTCTCGCGCGGCCTTATCGAGCTTTTCTTTAAACAAGCTCACCGGATTCTCGCCCGCCCGCATCAAGCCTCGTTTCTGCCTGTTGATGAGCACGCCGTCAATGTCGATGATCGCGATCTTATCGGTGAGAAACAGAAACCGGTCACCTTCTATCTGGGTTTCCGTAAGTTGCTGGTCAGTGCTCACCAGGGCGATCTGCAGTCCCATATGTCCACAGCCCGTCAATGCGATCATCGAAATCGACAATCCCAGACAGCATCGAATACGTCTTCCAATCATAGCGACTTTCCTTTTTTCTAAACAACAGGTTCTGCGCCCTGAAGTACGTCCGCAACATTCTTAATCCCGACGCCGGGGCCTTCGGGGACAATGAGGGATCCTTTGCTGATTCGCAAAGGCGGATCAAACCAATCGCTGTATCTTTCGATGTTCCTTTTGTATTCCTGATACCGCCCGATATCGGGCGTGCAAGAGGCGAAATGCAACATATAGATGAACCCGAACCCCCCCGAAATATGGACCGTCGTCGGCATCCCGGCCACCGCCGCCATCCGGGCCACACGCCTGGATCGAATCAATCCGCCGTAATATTGCAGGTCGGGCTGAACGATATCCACGCCGTGATGGTCAATCATCCAGCGGAAACGCCTCTGACTGAATTCCTGCTCGCCGCCGGCAACGGGTATCGTCAGGGCGTCGGTCACTTTCTTCGTATCTTCCAGATGATCGAAGGGACACGGCTCCTCGAAATAAACCGCCCCGATATTTTCCAGCATTTTCCCGATTTCAATCGCTTTCGGCGGATCGTAGGAACTGTTGGAATCGGCGTGGATCGCGATATCGTCGCCCAGCACCTTCCGCGACAGAGGAATCAATGTCTCCGTCCGTCCGGGCAGGGCATCGGCATTTTTACTCATCCGTCCGCCCACTCTATACTTTACGGCTTTGGCTCCAGTCTCTTCTATGAGTTTCGTCAAGTACTCCACCTCTTCGGCCGGCGTTGAGTCCCGTCGTCCGCTGGCCACATAGAACGGCACCTCCCGCCGGATCACACCGCCAAGAAGCTCGCCGATCGATTTGCCCGCAACCCGGCCCATCATGTCCAGAAGGGCGAATTCCACCCAGGCCAGAGGGCACCACAGAGCGATGCCCTGGAGCTTGTAATTGCTCTGGTGCCTGTACACGCCAAACAAATGCGATTCGAGATCGCGGGCGTCTTTGCCGATGAAGTAGGGTATGACCGATCTTTTCAGTATCGGATACAAATAGGCCGCCCTGGAATTCGTTAAGGCCACGCCCTCGGCTCCGTCTTTGGATCGGACGTGAACGAAGTACTCCCGACCTTTTCGTAATAATTCAATGGATTCTACGACGAGCGGCGAATCGAGACCGTCCAGTTGCAAGACTGGTGTTTCGACGGCTTTCTCCAGCTTTTCGATCGTGACCTTCGTGAGGACAGGCTCTTTTTGCACGATAGAGTGACATCCCTGAAGCGCCGACAACACTCCGCCGGCGGCACTGAGTTCGATGAAACGACGACGATTCAAGCGCATTATAAACCCCCTGTCTGCTTTTAAACGGATTGCCTGAGTTTTCTTAACAGTGCAGCTTCTTTCTTAACGATCTCGGCTCGTTCGTTTTCGGGAAACTTTCCGAGGGATTCGTCTTCGATACAAAGGTCTCCATGATAGCCTGCGCGGCGCAAAATCGCGATGACCTTTTGGAAGTCGATGTCACCTTCGTAAATCGGGCAGCAGTATTTACCGTACTCCCAGCCCATCTTTCGCCGGATGTTCTTCTTGTCCCCGGGGTACCGGATGCTCTTGCAATGCGTGTGAAACGCCCTCGGCGCAAATCGCTCGAAGATCGCATAAAGATCGTCCAGTGGATGCCCGTACCAATAGAAGTTCGCCGTATCGAGGGTCAGGCCGAGGTGCGATGAACGGACGCCGTCGAATAGCTTCTCTAAGAATACGGGATCGTTCGTGGTGTTGCCGTGATTTTCTATTGCGTAGCGAACGGAGGTGCCTTCGACAATGTGACAAAGCTGCTTGCAGGCTTTTACGGCAAAGGGCAAAAAGTTCTCTCGTTTTATTCGGCGGGGAACCACGTCGATTCGAATGACTTTCACGCCCAGCATCTGAGCGGCTTTGACGAGCTTCCCGGTCCAGACAAGCTCCTCCTCAAGACGCTCATCCAACCGGTTGTGCATCAGGAAGGACGTGACGACCAGCCCGTTCTCGTCGAGATCGTCTTTAAGGGCCTGGACGCCGGAAGCCGGTGACAGGTTGTACGTCTTGTCCGGATGGTAAAGAGCCGGGCAGATCATGGCCGGGTTAATATCGACTTCCACACCCGTCACACCTAATTCCTTCATCGCGGACCAGCAGTCCGGCTTTTTAGTCCACTTCAGAAGATTATCGCGACAGGCCAGGACCCAGTTCTTTGACGACGTAGAAGGTGACTTTCTTTTCGATCCGGCGAGCACCGCCGAAGAAATGGCCAGCCCGGCCGCGCTTTGCACAAAATTCCGTCGAGTGAATTCACAGGAAGATTTCATCATCTGATTGATCCCTTCAATTTCCATTGAAAATTAAGTTCATGATTGTAGGACCATTATACACTGCTCTCCCACGATTTCCATACGCAATCGCTCAAAAACTATTGACGCCACCGGAGAATTGAGATAAATCAAATCGGTAGGGTGTGCACGGCACACCATCATTAGAAGAAACGGTGGCAGTGCACACCCTACCATTGGCTTCAGGATTTACAACTTGAAAGGATATGGATATGGCGGAAAAACTGGCCATCGACGGCGGTCCCAAGACAGTGACCAATCAACTGGCCGGCTGGCCGCAATTCGACGAGAAGGCCATCCAGGCCGTGGAGACAGTTCTCCGGTCGGGAAAGGTCAACTACTGGACGGGACCTCACGGCATGGAGTTCGAGCGAAAGTTCGCCGAGTGGCAGGGCAGTCACTATGCGATCAGCGCGTCGAACGGCACTGCGGCGCTTCATATCGCGCTGAGCGCCCTGGGGATCGGGCCCGGCGACGAAGTGATTGTGCCGAGCTACACCTTCATCGCGAGCAGTTTCTCCATCGTTCAAGCCGGGGCGATACCGCGCTTTGCCGACGTGAATATCGACGATCATTGCATCAGTATCGAATCGGCCGAGAAGCTCGTCAATAAGCGTACCAAAGCTATCATGCCGGTCCATCTGTACGGCAACGTCTGCGATATGGATCCCATCCTCGATTTTGCGAAGGAGCATAATCTCTTCGTTATCGAAGATAATGCCGAAGCGTTCGGCGGCATGTATAAAGGCAAGAAAACCGGCACGCTTGGTCACATGGCCGCCTGTAGCTTCTGTCAAAACAAGACCTTCACCACCGGCGGCGAAGGCGGCATGGTCACGACCGACGACGAGGAACTCGCCTGGCTGGCCCGGAGCTTTCGCGATCACGGCTACGATGTCAAACAGCGACTGAGCCTCTTGGAGCTGGAACAAAAACTGCCCTACATTCATAATACGGTCGGCTGGAATTATCGCATGACCGAGATGCAATCGGCCATCGGCCTGGCGGAGCTGGAGCGGATGGATACCTGGAACATGCCCCGACGCCGGCGCAACGCCCGGATCATCATCGATTCGATCAAGGATCTGCCCGCGGTCCTTCATACACCGATCGATACCGAGCAGCGCCGGAATGGCTGGTACGTCATGGCGTTTTCACTGGATATTGAAAACATGTCGTGCGACATCGCGAAATTTGTCGCCGCGTGTGGCGCCGAAGGCGCTCCGTGCTGGAAGGTCTTCTGGCCCCAGTGTCACACCGAGAAAGCCTTCCGGGAACACAATGCGTTCGGCAAGTCCGGCTTCCCGTTCACGTCCAAAGAATACACCGATCCCGGCAGCATCGATTACAGCAAGGTAGAGGTACCCAACGCCCTCTGGCATCAAAGTCATACTTTTACCTGCTTTGCGTTCCCGACCTACAACGAAGACGACTGTCGGCAGATCGGCGATGCGCTCGCCAAGGTCATCAAAGCGTATGTACCACGGGCTTCCAGCCCGTGAAAAACATGGCCAGGATGGCCATGCTACGAAATTTAGAGGAAGGAGTTGTCACTATGTCCGCAAAGATCAAATGGGGCGTCATCGGATCCGGTGGAATCGCCAGACGAAGAACCATTCCGGAGGGAATGACCAAAGCTCCCAATGCCGAGTTGGCTGTCGTTTTCGATATCGATCTGCAGGCTAACGCCGAAATCGCCAGAGAGCATAACGCTAAACAAGCGACATCGATTAATGAATTGCTCGAAACGGATTGCAATGCCGTCTATATCGCCACACCCGCCAACGCTCATGCGGAACACGTTCGAGCGTGCGCCGAAGCCGGCAAGCATGTCCTTTGCGAGAAGCCACTCGGCATGACGGTGGCCGAGGCGGAAGAAATGATCGAGCTATGCCGACAAAAAGGCGTCAAGCTCGGCTGCGCATTTATGATGCGTTTCGTCGCCCAGCATCGCAAAGCCTTCGAGCTCCTCCGGGAAGGTAAGCTCGGCCGGCCCGTTTATGCCAGGACCCAGCTTTCCTGTTGGTATCCGCCAATCGAAGGCGCTTGGCGCCAGAATCCTGATATGGGGGGCGGCGGCGCCCTGATCGACATGGGGGGGCATTGCATCGACTTGCTGGAGATGTTCTTCGGTCGCGTTGTCAAAGTCAGTTGCTTCATTAATAAGACCATCCACGATTACACATCGGAAGACAGTGCCACGGCGATGCTCTTCTTCGAGAACGGCGCCCTCGCCACCGTCGATACCTTTTTCTGTATTCCCGACAACAGCAGCAAAAACGTGCTCGAACTGTACGGCTCGAAAGGTTCCATCTTAGCTAAAGGCACCATCAGCCAGGGCCCCGCGGGGCAGATGACAGCCTTTCTCGAACAAAGGGACGAGCAGTACGATGCCCGACAAGCCCGTGCGGAAGGTCAGGGGATATCAATCGATCCCGCGCCCGTCAACACGTACCAGGCCGAAATCGAGGGATTCAGCCAGGCGATCATTGAGAAGCGCGAGCCGGCCATTAGCGGCGAGCTCGGTCTGCGAAGCCAAAAGATCCTGACCGCCTGCTACGAATCCGCCCGGTTGGGCAAAGCCGTCGAGATCGATTGAAACGATGGATTTCACAGACATCATCACTGATAACACGCTCCGGGCCATTCGCTTTGAACGGCCGGAGTATATCCCGATGATCTTCTGGATCAACCCGGCGTGCTGGCACCATTATCCACACGATCTCTTGTTCGAGCTGATGGACGAACATCCGCTTTTGTTCCCGGATTTTAACAGCGAAAATAAAACGGCGCCGGACCTGGCTCCCTGGGAGCGTGCCGGTGCACCTTATACGGATACCTGGGGTTGCGTCTGGGAGACGACTGACGACGGCATCACAGGCTCGGTGACACAACACCCCTTGAAGGACTGGGACGCCTTCCGGGATTTTACACCGCCCGACCCGGCACAAACGAATGGCATGGCGGCTATCGACTGGTCCGCGATCAAAGCCAAAATCCAAAACGCCGAAACAGAAGGCAAACACGCCGCCGGAAGTCTTGAGCATGGCCATGCCTTCCTGAGACTCAGCTACCTGCGGGGATACGAGAACCTCCTGTTCGATATGGCGGATGGGGATAAGCGGCTCTTCCGACTGATCGAAATGGTCGAGTCGTTTAGCCTCGGAATCGTACGTCGTTATGTCGATTCCGGCGTGGCCATGATGCGCTATCCGGAGGATCTCGGCATGCAGATCGGCCCGATGCTCTCGCCGGAACAATTCAGGACATACATCAAACCCTTGTACGAGCACGTCATGGCCCCGGCTCGCGACGCCGGATGCCTGATCCACATGCACTCCGACGGGGACATTCGCGACCTGGCCGCCGACCTTACCGACAGCGGCGTCGATGCACTGAATTTGCAGGATCTCGTCAATGGAATCGACTGGATCGAAGCGAACCTCAAAGGGCGCATCTGTATTGACCTGGATATCGACCGCCAGCAAGTCACCCGCTTCGGCACGCCGGGGCAAATCGACGAACTGCTTCGCCGGGAAGTTCAGCAACTTGGCAGTCCCGAAGGCGGTCTGATGATGATCTTCGGACTCTACCCCGGCGTCCCCGTCGAAAACGTCAAGGCGCTTATGGAGGCGATGGAAAAATATGCTGCTTTCTATTCTTAGCATTTTGGTTTATGATGATTCTTATTGTCTGAATGATACTTATAACCTTGGCACAACGAGTTCTGAAAAATTGGAGGTTAGGCATATATAAAGGAGACCGAATATGAAGAAGCTTGGTGCAGCCATTATTGGATGCGGCTGGGTAGCCGAAGAATACGTCAAGGCCTTCGAGAATGACGAGCGGTCCGAGGTGCGGACCCTGGTGAGCCGGAACGCCGCCAACGCCGAACGGTATAAAGAGCGGTACGACCTGAACTGCACGATTGAAACCGACGCCGCCAGGATGCTCGAACAAAAGGACGTCGATCTCGTCGCGGTGTGCACGCCGCATAACGTGCATACGGAATACGTCGTCGCCGCGGCGGAAGCTGGCAAGCACGTCATCATCGAAAAGCCCCCGGCACTGACGCCGGAAGACGTGCTCAAACAACGCAACGCCGTCAAAAAAAATAACGTCAAAACCGTCGTCAGTTTCGTGCTGCACTGGAATCCGTTGTTGATAGCCATCGACCACCTCATCGAGCAAGGGGCGTTCGGCGACATCTTCATGGTCGAGGTCGATTATCTCCACCGCATATGGGATCTCAAATGGTACGGCAGCCTGGAAAAGAGCGGCACCGCCCTCCAGACCGCCGGATGTCACGCGGTGGACGCCATGCGATGGTTCGCCCGCACGCCCGTCGAGGAAGTATCCGCCTACCAGGTCAAGGGCGGCAATCCCGCCGACTACCCCGGCACGATCTCGATCAACGTCAAATTCGAAGACGGCAAGATCGGCCGCAGTACGACCACGTTCGATGCGACGATGCCGTACCGCTTCAATATCGGCATCTACGGCACCGAAGGCACGCTCCGCAACGACGAGCTGTACGCCCCGAAGCTCTTCCCCGGCCAGAACGACTTTCTCAAAATCCCATGCATCCTCCCCGACAGCGGCGACGTCGCCCACCATCCGTTCCAGGGCGAGGTCACTCATTTTCTTGACTGCATACTCAATAACGAGCGGCCCTATCCCGACTTGGACGACGCGGCCCGGACCCAGGCCGTCTGCTTCGCCGCCGACCGCTCCGCCGAGTCCGGCAAACCCGTACCCCTGAGCGAATTCAAGGAACTCCTCTGACGGAAGACAGACTCCAGACCACAGACATCAGACGACCGACCTCCGGCAAGAAATCTACCCCTTTTGGGGTAGATTGGCTTTGTTTTGCAAATTCGCTCTCGCAATACGCATCACGCACCACGCAATACGAAGCAATTTGGCTTTGTTTTCATCAATTCGGGACCCAAAATCGACCTGCATAGGCACGAAATCGGCAGAAAATAGTAAAGAATGTGCGGAAAATGAGAAAAATAGTAAAAATTTGTAAAAATTTAACATAAACATGCCTCGGAAAATTCCGCCGGGCTTGGCCGCGGAGCGCGACGAATTGGCTTTGTTTTTTCAAATTCGTTCTCGCAATACACATCACGCATCACGCAATACGAAGTCGATTGGGTTTGTTTTTTCAAATAAACCACGAATGAACTCGAATGAACACTTTTTCTTATCCGATACGGATTCACACTGTCATTCCCTCGACAAGCTCGGGACGGCGTCTGAGCGCAGCCCGTAGGGCGGAGTCGAAGAATCTATGTAAACCGAAGAGTTCGATATTCATTATTCAATTCCTGATCTTTTTCGTTCCCTGGCTTCTGGCTCCTGTATTCTGTATTGTGTATTCTATTCAAATATTAGATATATATTATACGAAAATAGGGCGTATTTGTCAATAAAATTCTTAAACAGATTTCTCTATTGAATGCAAATGAACGGGAATATTTCCAGGGTGGCGGCTTGTCTCACCGAAAGGCGTGATATTTAAGATTCAACCCGATTGTTCTTGTAGAAACGTTTGGTTTCTGCGATCATTTTTATGGAAATTGACAGAATTTCCTGAAATGGCAGATAATTCATAATTCGATTCCGCTGAGAAACCCCTGTTTTCAGACTCTCCCTCTTAGGGGAGAGTCGATTGTTAGTCAGCCCGTTGAATTTCCATCAAAACATTATTGCATTGCCCTATTTCACGTCATGAGACACTGTC
>Ga0272442_10007276_pt1 | contig 14348 bp, 13 predicted proteins | sample SSMForm2O_FD_200262 | JGI IMG/M metagenome (GOLD analysis project Ga0272442, IMG submission 200262) | Marine sediment archaeal communities from Little Sippewissett salt marsh, Falmouth, MA, United States - SSM-Form-2O | ecosystem: Environmental > Aquatic > Marine > Wetlands > Sediment ...
ACCGCTGGCCAGTCTGATCATCGGAAAGCGCGCGGATGATTACCAATCGGGATTTGTGCGTTTTGCGGACAAGGAAAAGGTTTATGCGGTGGATAAAAACCTTCTTTCAAGTTTCAGGATTTACGGCGAGATCGATACATTGTCCCGGTTCAATCAGAAGGGATTTGTGGATTTGCTGGCCGTTGACAAACAGAAAGATGATCTGAGCATGATCGTGATGGGTTCGAATGGCCGGGAAATGGTGCTGCGCAAAGTGGAAAGGGAAGTGGCCGAAACCGGCAGCGATACCGTCACCGCCATCCGGACAGTCAGGGAGTGGGTGCTGGTCCGCGGGAACAAGGAATCAGCGCTGGATCAGGATGCCGTGGATAAAATGTTTCGTGATGTTTGCCAGATCCGGGCCCAGGAACTTGCAGACCGCATTGAAAGCCCCTTTGGTGATCCGGATAAAACCAGACGGTATGGTTTGGACCGTTCCCGGCGCTATCTCGTGTTCCGGACGGAATCGGGAGAACAGCAGGAGGTTCTGTTCGGCCGGGAATTCGAAAAGGACAAAGGGTATTACATGAATGTTCGGTACGATTATAATCTGATTTACAAAGTGTCAAAAAGCAATTTTGATAAAATCTGGAAATGGATGGATGACTTGCCCGGTAAAATCAAAAAGGGCTAATCCGGGAAAAACTTTGAAATGAGTACAGGCCGTGTGTGATCAGCACGCGGCTTTTTTTATTGTGTTTTTCAGCGGGAATGTCTATTTTTTTAAAAAGCGATACATAGAGGCGATTTGAGCATCAGATTACGGCAAGGAGGTTACAGATGAATTCGGGGAAGATGCGGATGTTGCTGTTTGTGTTGGCGGTTATCGCACGCGTGTCCGCCGGGCAGCCCGTCTATTTCGGCTTGTCGGGAGGATTTTCCGTGACCGATTTTGACTGGAAACGGTTTGCGGATGCTGAAATGAACGGAGAAGCCGGCAGTCCGGTGCTCGCAGCCTGTGCCGCATATTCAGTGACGGATTATCTTCTGACGGGCGCAGCTTTCGAGTATGTTTTCCCGTATCAGGTGGCGCTGATGACACCGGTTCCGGAGTTGAATCAGGAAACCAGGACGACTCTCGATATTTCCCAGATTTATCTGGGACTGTTTAACAGGTTCCGGTATCAACTCGGGGGTTTCGGTCCCTATGTGCAGGCGGGTGTCGGTTATTATATGGGCAGCACGCAGTCACGAACAGAGATGAACGGACAGGCGCTTTCCGATATCACCATCGGTGTGAAATCAGCTCCGGGAGTCAATGCGGAAATCGGCTGCACCTGGAAGCATATATCCGTCAGCGTGGTTTACCATATGGTGCAGCGGCGCAAGGAAACGGATGATAGCAAATCCGGAATGAATACCTGGAATATCCGGCTGGGATATCACACGGGATTGTAGAATAAACACCCTGAAAGGCACTGTATCGATGATATTTGCGGGCATGATATACCGGCAGCTGGCCCATCCGGCCGGATGGGGAACAGGTCGCATCATATCCCGTATATGGAACCGGCGGAATGCGGCGTTGAACGATGTCTCACTGAATGCATTGAATGTGCGACCCGGGGACCGTGTGATCGAGGTGGGGTTTGGTGGCGGTTATCTGATCAAGCGGATAGCGGACGTTGCCACAGGGGGAATCGTTGCAGGCGTCGATATCTCGGAAACACTGGTTCGAAGGGCAAAACGAATTCACCGCTGTCTCATGGCTGCCGGCCGCGTTGAACTTCAGTGCGCCGATGCCGGATCTCTTCCTTATCCTTCGGGGTACTTCAGCAGGGCAGCCAGTGTGAATTCCATTTTTTACTGGAAGATACCGCAGGCGGGCGTTCTGGAGATGGTACGCGTTCTCGAAAAAGGCGGGCGGATGGTCATCTGTTTCACGGACAGGGCGTCCCTGGAAAAGCAGTCTTTTCTGAAAAATCACATTCACATGCTTGAATGTCATGATGTCATACGCATGATGGAACGGTCCGGACTGAAAATCACGGAAATCACACATCATGAAGATGCCTTCCGGGAATACCACTGCGCAGTGGGTTTAAAACCTTGAAAACGTAACTTATGGCAATCCGTGAGTTGCTGATTTCCGGCAATCCGGCGGGTTCAACATCTCCCGTCCGGCCTGCTTAAGTACGGGCTTCTTCCCGTTTATGCCGCATGATACGGATCAGTCCGGCAATGTTCATGACGACGGAGAGGCCCATCAGGCCGCCTGCGAGACCTGTCAGAAATCCGTTCCAGAACGTGAGGGTTATTTGTCCCCCACCGATGACACCCGTGATGCGGAGCCCGATCAGTCCGAGGACCAGACATATTTGTCCGATACTGATAAAAGTCTGACCATCCCAGTCTTTCTTGAGAAGCAGCATATTGCCTCCTTTTTATTAGTTGGTTCGTTTGAAATAAAACATGGCAATGATTTTGGTCAGTGCCATAATTCCGAGAATGACAATGAGATCCCACAGAATGCGCTTTTGAAAAATGAGCTGGTACTCCACCCAGACACCTGCTGCAACGCCTGTAACAATGGCTGACAGCCGTGTTGATTTTAATTGATGTAATTTGAACCGTTCATCCGGCATGATTTATTCCTCCAGTATGAACAACGCCTCCATGGTACATTTAAAAATACGGGCCATTTTCAGGGCCAGGGCGAGGCTGGGGATGTATTTCCCGCGCTCGATGGAAATAACGCTTTGACGTGAAACATCCAGCTGTGCGGCCAGTTCCTCCTGGGTCCAGCCTTTTTCAATGCGTTTTTCCCGTACATGATTGATGACAGGCAATGCCATAACCGTTTCCTTGTTGTAAAGCTTGCTTTACATACAGAATATAATAAATATTTTTAAAATGTCAAGCAAACTTTACAAAAAAAATGGCTGCGATACTGTTGAGAAAATTCTTGACAAAATGACCGGAATTGATTTAATTGATGTAAGTCATTCTCAGATTTGTATTTGAAGCTTCCCTGGCAAAATACCGCTGCAAACAGAAAAAGAATAAAAAAATCATGATCAAACCCGGTTTGGCCGTTTTTGAATATGAAGGAGTGTTGTCATTATGAGGCAATATGGTATCTCTTTTGCTGTCGTCATTATGATTCTCGGCATGTTTACGGGTCATTGCAGCCGATATGACGAAAGACTGGAAACCGAAGCCTGGGAAGTGCCGGTCAGCCCGGCTGATCTCGGTTACAACGTGGTTCCGGACTGGCTGAAGCTGCCCGGGAGTATGGCTCTGGGCGGTGTATCCGGCGTGGCTGTGGATTCGGAAGACCACATTTTTATTGTGCAAAGGGGAGAAGCTGCCCCACCTGTTCTCTGTTTTGATATGAATGGCAGATTCCTCTTCAGCTGGAACGGGCCGATGATGATGCGGTCAGGAAAAGTAAATGTGGATAGCAGGGATCATGTATGGCTGACCGATGAAGGTGGTCATTGCGTTTATGAGTTGGATAACCGGGGTAATGTAATCCTTGTTTTGGGTGAAAAAGGAATGCCGGGTACAGACGGCTCTCATTTTGATTCACCCGCAGATGTCACTCTCAATGCCGAAGGACATATATTTGTGGCAGACGGCAGTGCTTCGGGACGGAACCGGCGTATTGTCCGGTTTGATGAGCAGGGCCGTTTTATGATGACATGGGGAAGGGAAGGGACCGGTCCGTATGAGTTTTCCGGTCTTTCGGCCGTCCTGGTGAATGCCGGGGGCACCGTTCTGGTCTCCGACCTTCCGACCTGGAGAGTTCAGTCGTTCGATGCATACGGTCGTCTGGAAACCATGTGGGATCATATCGGCAGTGTCGACGATATGGTGGAAGATGAAAAAGGGAATTATTATGCCCTGGATGGTCATCTGGGCCGCATCACGAAAATCAACCGGAAAGGCAGGATTGTCGGCTTTTTCGGGGGTGCAGGGGATGGAACCGGACAGCTTTCACGCGCCTGCTGTATCGCCCGCCTTTCCGGCGGGGATATCGTTGTCGGTCATCTGGACGGACGGGTGCAGTATTTTTCCAGATCGGCCCCGGCGCAGAAGGCGGAAATCGGAGCGGGGAATGCCCTTCGGAAAATTGCCGGTGGTTTTCAGTTTACGGAAGGTGTCGCTTCGGACAGGGACGGCAATATCTATTTCTCAGATATCCCGGCGAGTAAAATCTACCGGTGCAGTCCGGACGGCCGGTGTGAACTTTTCATGCAGGATTCGAGGAATGCCAATGGTTTGATCGTGGATGATAAAGGGAATGTGATTCTCTGTGAATCCATCAATGGCGGGGCGCTGGTGGCTGTGACTCCCAACGGCGGTATCGAGGTTCTGGCCGAAGGATACAGGGGCATTCCGTTCAACAGTCTGAATGATCTGTGGATGGATCCCAGAGGGGGCATTTACCTGACGGATCCGCGGTACGGGCCGACCAGCAATCAGCTGAATCAGGACGGCGAGCATGTGTACTATCTGACACCGGACCGGACTCGGATTATTCGTGTGATTGGTGATATGACCGGTCCCAACGGCATTACCGGCACCCCGGACGGCAAAACGCTGTATGTCTCGGATCAAAAAGCCGGCAAGACTTATCAGTATGATATCAACAGGGACGGCACACTGGGTAACAGGCGGATTTTTGCCGACGAGGGATCTGACGGGATGACGCTTGATAACAAGGGCAACGTGTATCTTACCAACCGGAATGTCAGGGTTTATACAGCCGAAGGTGAGCTGGCGGATGTTATTGAAGTGCCTGAACAGACCACCAATGTCTGTTTCGGCGGCAGAAACAAACGCACATTGTTTATTACGGCGCAGACATCGGTGTATGCGATCCGTATGCAGGTGAAAGGTGTATACAGTAATTGACGTTCTGAATCCGTTTTTGCAGAGAAATCATATGATATGACCCACCAAATCCTGTCAGGAACCTGCAGCCTGTCAGGATTTTTTTTATGTGACACGTATCCGGCGGATGACCGAATCCGGTTCTGTGCAATAATCAGCCCTGATGCGTTTGATACTGCGGGGAAAAAGACAGATTTTTAAATCGGGTGGCATTCATGCGGATTGTTGTTGCACTGGGCGGAAATGCCCTGCTCCGCAGGGGAGAGGCGCTGACTGCGGAAAATCAGCGAAGAAATGTGCAGGTTGCGGCACGGGCACTGGCCGCCATTGCATCCGACAATGAACTCGTCATTTCTCACGGAAACGGCCCGCAGGTGGGCCTCCTGGCATCCCAGGCGGCTGCGTATCATGAAGTGGCACCTTATCCCCTGGATATCCTGGGAGCCGGAACCGAAGGGATGATCGGTTATATGATCGAACAGGAACTGGGGAATCTGGTCCCTTTCGAGCGTCCGTTTGCCACTATTTTGACCATGGTGGAAGTGGACCCGGATGACCCGGCCTTTAAAAACCCGACCAAACCCATCGGTCCCGTTTACAACGAAAATGAAGCACAACGCATCATGAAAGAAGAAGGATGGATCATGAAACCCGAGGGGGCGGGATGGCGGCGCGTTGTGCCGTCTCCCAAACCCAGAAGGATATTTGAAATACGGCCGATACGATGGCTTCTGGAAAAAAACACCATTATTATTTGTGCAGGGGGCGGGGGCATACCGGCCGTCTACGATCAGCATCACAACCTGCACGGTGTAAGCGTGGTGATTGACAAGGACCGTGTCAGTGCCATGCTTGCCGAAGAACTGGAAGCCGATCTTCTGATTCTGGCCACGGATGTGGACGGTGTCTACATTGACTGGGGAACGCCCCATGCGCGGCTCATTGAGGAAATCACTTCCGGGAAAATGAAGAAATTCGATTTCGCATCGGGATCCATGGGGCCCAAAGTGGAAGCGGCCTGTCTTTTTGCCGGACGGACCGGAAAACGGGCCATGATCGGATCCTGTGAGGATTTGACGGATCTGGCGGCCGGAACCGCCGGAACCTCTGTCATTGCGTTCTGATACCCGCCGGATTTGAATGATCGTTGATCTCAGTGGATTGCTCACATCGCAGGGAGGGAAAAAAATGATGAAAAAAGTGATTTTGCCACTGGTTGTACTCGTTTTGATATTTGTTCTGGCCAATATCACACTCCGAATTTCCGGTGATATGTCGGAAAACCAGGTCATTCCCCGGGAAGTAGAGGCGCATATTTCCGGGGAACGTATTGAACAGGCTGTCGTCTATTCCAATTTTCAGCACGGATGGTATTTCTTTGACAGTATTTTCGGATTTGCCATACTCCTGGGCATACTTCTGTCCGGCACATCGGGCAGAATACGAAACGTTGCGGAATCATGGGCCGGTAAAATGGTCCGGGTCCGGAATGCGCCGCTTGTCTGGGGTCTCGTTGCAGTGCTGATTGCCCTGCTCTTTTCCTTCATTGCGGCAACAACCGATCATATGATTTCCACCGGTTCCCTTGTGCTCGTTTTTGCATGGGGGGTGGTCGGCGTTTTTTCCGGGAAATCGGCCAAATTCGCCCTGACCACACTCTATATTCTGTTCTTTTTTGTGCTGCTTTCCATTATCAGTCTTCCCCTGTATTATTACAAATCATTTCTGGTCGAACATCATTTCGAATTATCCACGGAAAGCTTTGGAAAGTGGTTTTCAGATATCATTAAAAGCAACATGATTGATTATCTCATGTCCGTTTTGCTGTTTCCGCTGGCCTATCTGGTCATTCGGAAAATGCCCAGGATGTGGTGGACCCTGGTCGCGGGCGGGACCATTGTCTTTCTGATCATCATGATGGTGATTTCACCGGTCTTTCTTGATCCCATGTTCAACAAGTACGAACCGCTGCAAAACGAGCAGCTGAAGACACGTCTTCTGACCATGGCTGAAGAGGCGGGCATATCCGGCGGCCGGGTCTTTCAGGTGGACAAGAGTGAAGAGACCAATAAAATCAATGCGTATGTGACAGGCATGTTCGGCGCCAAGCGGATTGTTCTGTGGGATACATTGCTGAACAAATTCAGCGAGGATGAGATTGCCTTTGTCATGGCTCATGAAATGGGGCATTATGTGCTGCATCATATCTGGAAACTGGTCGCTATTCTTTCAGCGGCCCTGCTGCTTCTGCTGTTTATCATTTCCAGAACCATCCAGGGCATTATCCGCCGGTTCGGAGACAGGATGGGATTTGAACGGCTTGAGGATATCGCCAGTCTGCCGCTTCTGCTCCTGATGTTTTCGCTTCTGATTTTCCTGATTTCCCCTGTTTTCAATCTGTACAGCAGGCAGATGGAACGGGAGGCAGACAGGTTCGGGCTGCAGCTGACACAAAACACGGAAGCTGCGGTCATGGCTTTTGTCAAATTGTCCGGGGAAAATCTCAGCAATCCGTCGCCGCATCCCTTTATCGAGTTCTGGCTGTACAGCCATCCGGCGCTGGAAAAGCGCATTGCCGCATGCCGGGAATTTCAGGCTGAAGTGAATGAGAATGCGAATTCCGGAGAGATGTAAAGCCATCCAGGTTACGGGACTGTGGTTTCTGTCAGGTGAGCAAAAAAGGACAACGTCCGCGGCTTTTATCTGTATCTTTCGGCGGTTATGATTGATTTTCAATCCATGTTGATGCTTTCATCCGGGATGATATGAATATCAATCGAATGGGGAGGCGGTTTTCGTGGCGTGCCAGTCAAGACGGCGGTTTATGACGCGGTTTCAGGAAATCGTGCTGGCCGGTGTCACATCCCTCCTTCGCGTGTATCATGCCGGTCCGCTCCATGCATCGGCCGCCGGATCCGGCAGGGAGGCATTCTTGCATCGCGAAAAACAACCAGCGGTCCGGCAGGAGCCGGGATATCTGGAACTGTACCGGTCCGGTGAATTGAAGAGGCGCGGAGAAATACTCTGGCGCCTTATGGAAAGCTGCACCCTGTGTCCACGCATGTGCGGTGTCAACAAGCTGAAAGGGGAGAAAGGATTCTGCGGCGCCGATGCCCGTCTCCGGATCGCCTCCTTTCATCCTCATTTTGGTGAAGAAAGGCCCCTGTCGGGACGGGACGGCTCCGGCACCATTTTTATGAGTCACTGCGGACTCCGGTGTGTTTTTTGTATCAACTGGGAGATCAGTCACAGCGGGCAGGGTGCCTTCCGCAGTCTTGAAGACATGGCGGATATGATGCTTTCCCTGCAGAAGCAGGGATGTCACAATATTAATTTCGTGACACCGACCCACTACGTGCCTCATATTATACTGGCTGTGAATATTGCGGCATCCAGGGGATTGACGCTGCCTCTCGTTTACAACACATGCGGCTGGGAGCGTCTCGAGATCCTTCAGCTGCTGGACGGCATTATTGACATCTATCTGCCGGATTTTAAATATGCGGACGGACGCATGGCGGCCAGATATTCATCGGGTGCCGGGTCTTATCCGGAAATAACCGGCCGGGCGATTCTGGAGATGAACCGCCAGGCAGGGGTGGCCAGACCAGCCGACGATGGTCTGATGAAGAAAGGATTGATGATCCGGCATCTGGTCATGCCCAATAATGTCAGCGGATCACGGCAGGTGATGGCATGGATTGCAGCCAATCTGCCCAAAGAGACGTATGTGAATGTGATGTCCCAATACCGTTCCGCATACAAAGCCGGTGAATATCCGGAGATTGCACGACCGATCACCGGAAAGGAATACATGGATGTGATCCGGTGTGCATCCGAAGCCGGATTGACGAATCTGGACATTCAGGGTGGATTTTTCCCGGAATGAAGAAGTCTGTTTTCCGTTAATTCTGCACACCCTGTTCCGGCGGCGTTTCATGGATCCGGATGGAAAGGAGTGGTGAAATGCATACTGCATACAGAATCATTTTCTGTACGATCATCTGTATTGCCGCAGGCCCCGGGTGGTCTGCAGAGGACGGAGACTCCCTGTCTTATCCGGCATCAAAACAGACGGATCAGAGACGTTTGTGCGGTTGCGCGGGATTGATTTACGGACCGTCCGGAAATATCCGTGACGAATATATTTTTCCCGGATATCACGGTGATATATCCGTGATTTGGGGTAAAATCTGGAATCCGGCTTCCATCGGCTATGGTCTGAAGGCGGGCATTTCCACGCTTCGTTTTGAACACGGATATGCGTTTCCTTCGCTGATGATTTGGGATGCGGAGGTACTGTTTCTTGTTTCATGGGGGAGATTGTACCGAATGAAGATCATGTTTCAGCCGCATGCGGGGATCGCCTACGTGAAAGGTAAAAACATCGATGACAAGACCTGCTGGACGTACGGCGGGCGGCTTCATTTCAAGTTGCCGTCTTCAGAAAAGATCACCTTGTTTGTGGACGGGAAAATGGTCAACACAACGCATCTCCGGGCACCTTTCGGCGGCACGCTGGCGCTGGTACAACTCGGCATCGGTTATATTTTTTAGGAGACGATGATGAAAAAAAAGACCAGACTATTGGTTGCTATCCTTGGGGTGCCTGTTCTGATTATCTGTGTATTCATGGCCCTCTCTGTCATTATCATGCGGAATGAATTCAGGGACATGGATGTATTGGAAACCGCTGAAATCATCGACGGCGTTTATGCCGTTCACGGCAATCAGGCCAATATGTACCTGGTCCGGACGGGTGATTATTTTATCGCCATCGATGCGGGAGACAATGCCGGGCATGTGAAAACGGAACTCGAAAAGATCAATGTGCATCCGGAGCGGATTGCTGCCGTATTTCTGACCCATTCGGACGGAGATCACACCGCGGCGCTGCATCTTTTTGACAGGGCATTGGTATACATATCCGAGGCTGAAGAGCAAATGATCAACGGAAAGACATCCCGGTTTCTCCTGATGCGGAATCATGTGGACTGTGAATGCCGTTTACTGAAAGACAATGCTGTTGTAACCAGCACGGACCTGAATATCAGGACGATATTAACCCCCGGGCATACGCCGGGTTCCATGTGTTATCTGGTCAATGACAGCTGCCTGTTTACAGGGGATCTTCTGCGTCTCAAAGAAGGCAAGGCGGCCGTATTCAATGCACTGTTCAATATGGATTCCGAAAGGTCCCGGGCCTCGCTTCGGAAAATCAGAGATTTGCGGCATGTGAAATATCTCTTTACCGGTCATTACGGGTATACGGATGATTTTCAGCATATATTTGAATAAACAGGATGCCCGTTATATCCTTCCGCAAAACTGAACCGGAATATCCAGTTTGTTGCCCAGTTCACGGATCAGGGCCGCCGTTTCCAGACCGGCGGCCTTTCGTTTTTCCGGTGTGAAGAGTATCTGCCGCCAGGATTCAATTTGCGCCGGCGCGAAACGGCGCAATGCGGCAGCAATAGCCCGCCAGTTACCGGCCTTGATATTCAATCCGTCGACCAGAATATAGTCGGTTTTGCCCTGAAGGTTTTCCAGCAAGGTCTGAAGGTCCGTCCGGGCAAATACGGGCATCACGGGGGCCAGGAAGACCCAGGTTCGAATTCCGTTTCTGCGCAAGTCGGCCAGGGCGTTCAGACGTGACTGGACGGACGGCGCGCGGGGTTCGAACCAGCGGCGGTCAGTTTCGTTCAGAATGGTCATGCTCAGTCCCACTTCGCAGTGTTCCCGGGGAAGCTGTTTGAGCAGATCCAGATCCCGGCAGACCAGCCCGGAACGGGTGAGAATGTGCACTGAAAATTCCGAGCGGACAAGCATCTCCAGCAGCTTCCGCGTGATCCGGTATTTTTTTTCAACCGGCTGGTAGGGATCGGTGACGGTGCTCAGAGAGATGACACCGGGTTTCAGTCTGCCGATCTGGCCGGCCAGGACGTCCGGTGCGTTGGTTTTCACGTCCACAAACCGTCCCCAGTCCATGTTGTGCTGCGTATACCGTGTCATGAACCGTGCATAGCAGAAAACGCATCCGTGGGCGCAGCCCACATAGGGGTTCAGGGTGTAGTCCAGTCCCGGTATCCGTGACCGGTTGAGAATGGACCGGCACAGGACTTCATGAACAGCGTATGCAGGCGCCGCGTGTCCGGCGGATTGATGAATACATGCACTCACGATTGTAATGTAACACGATCCGGCGTTTTTTCAAACATCGATTTTGGATGGCGCTGCTGCCGGTTCTTTTTTCCCTGTTTCAAATTGGTTTTAATGCCACGTTGTATTGTACGTTGCATGCAATGCAGCATCAAGATTTTGTCCGAAACCGGAGGTATGCATCAGATCCCGGTCACATGACCGGAAAACCGGTTTTCAAAGAATGCCCCCTTTTTATGACAATGCCGTGTTGAGTGATACTTCTGTCCGTCCGAAAAAGGCTGCCTTCTTTGATGTCAAAAGCAACTGTTAGATTATCCAGAGAAAATGAATTACTGCTAAAAGAATACTACGCTGAGTAGGAGGGGAAAATGCATACTATCATGAAAAGTTTGTATATCATCCCACTGATGGCTGTTCTTGTATTCATTTCAAATGGAATGGCTCAACCATCCCCTGCTGAAGTTGAACAAGATATCCTTTTATTGTTGTATGCAGATCCTGGCGTGCCTTATGCTGTTGAAACAATTAAAAAAGTGAAAAACAATCCGGTTCCATATACTGATTATATCGAGACGCAGCTCATTCTGCCGCAGTCTAACAGTGAATTGCTCAACGACTCTTTGACATCAAGATATAATGGACTGTTATTTATTCTTTCAATTATAAATAGCCCTGGGGCTGCACAAATACTGGAAAACGCTTATTATGAAACAAAAGGTCGGTATCATGAAATTTTAATTGAATTTAAAAACAGAATCCAAGCTGGTCCGGCTGATGAAGAATTTATATTTTTCCGTAAATTATACGATAAAATTTCTACTCTGCATATCGATATTATCTATTGCTTTATGAGAATGAAAAACGATTTGATTCTTGAAGACTGTATTGAACGTTATCACGATGAAGATTATTCGATAAGAAGAGCATTAATATGGTATTTCGGAGCCGTGGGGCATGGGAATAATGAGGTGATTGAGTTATTGCAGCAGATCTATGTGACTCCGACATCAGATTTTTACAAGTATAATAAAATTGAAATGATATTGAATGAGATTGGAGGAGAAATTCCGGGGGAGGGCCTCTCCGTTCATCTTCTCGACAGCCGGAACAACCTTCTTACGGGCGGTCAGCTCAAATACTATGACGGCGGCTGGAAGGACGCCATCGATAACGGTGACGGTATGTTCCGTGTGGAAACAGACCGGTCGACTGTCAGCCTGCGTATGATCTATGCCTATGCCAGTCAGGACATGGCCGATGTGCAGGTGAGCGGCGGACCGGTGATTTTTCAGACAGTTCCCTGCGAGGTACAGCTTGAAAGCAGCACGGGGCAGCTCATGGACGAAGGAACGGTAAAGTACTATGCGGGCGGCTGGCGGGACTTCGGCGTGACATCGGGGGGTACAGCAGAAAAAGAACTTTTGCCCGGAACCTGCAGTTTCAGGATGGCATATGCCGGCGCATCCATTGACAAACAGTGGAATTATTCGGAGAACCATACCGTTCCCTTCAGTACGGTCAGCGTTGAAGTGCGGGTTCAGAACAGCGGAGGTGAACCTCTGGACAATGCGGTGGTCACCTGTTACGCCGGAGGCTGGCGCGATTTCGGAACGACCTCATCGGGTACGGTCCGGAAAGAGCTTCTGACCAAAACCTACACATTCCGTGCTGCTTATTCGGGGAGTCATGTCGATACGGAGCAGGATGTGTCCGTCAATCCGGTGTTGGTCATTGTGATTGAATAGCACATTCCCCTTGCTATCTCTAATTATATAATTATCAATAGGAAGTAATATTACTCCGGAAGTAATTGACAGTACGTACTACAGTACGTACTGTGCCAAGTACTGTGCTTTACGGAGGATCGCTTTCTGTGAGGATCCGGATGGATGTCCCGGCCCGTTTCCGCCGCTCACGCACGTGTTGTCAAAGCCCGAATGACCTTTCACGTCCCGGATTTCTCACCCCTGCGCGGCATTGATGAACGGGACAGCGGAATTTCCGGTTCATGCATTCATTTCAAGGCAGGGGATTCGAAATGACTTGATTTTTTTAATATTTTAAAAGAAGATAACCTTTTTATGGCAATATCGGGAAAGGCTGTGGTTCTGTCAGATAAAAAAAGGTTACCTTCTTGAAGGATACTGGTCCGGCCGGTTATTTTCAGGTATGCGGATTTGAAATGACCTGATTCCTGCAGATGGGATAAAATCCCGCAACGGTTCAATGCGGACGTACCGGACTGCTTTCCATTCCGGAAACGCATGTCAGAACCGGTTCACCAGTCCCACATGAATTTTCCCCTGCATGAGTTTATCGCCTTCTCCGAGGCCGTAATCCACGCCGAAAAGACCGAGCCGGGTTTCCAGGCGGATGCCGAATCCATACCCCCATTTGGTGCTGCGAATTTCATCTCTCTCATAAATACCCGTGTCCACAAACAGGAATGCCCTGGAATGCCGGCCGAGCAGAAAACGGAATTCCGTGTTCAGCCAGGCCGCCAGGGTGCCCCGGAACGCGTCTTCCGGATAGCCGCGCAGTGTGGTCGCACCCCCGAAACGGATCTGGTCACTGACCGGCACTGCGGTGTCTCCGGTACGGATTTCCTGGCCGTGCAGACCGAAATAGAGTACCTGGCGCTGCAGCAGGGGAAGCAGAAACTCGGCATCCATCTGCACATGGCGGGTGAATACCCGCTTTTTGGCTGCCGGAACAACATCTGTCAGGGCCGTATCCGCGGGCTGGTTGGTTTTTTGTCCCAGGGACAGACGGCTGCGATACCGGACACCCCGTGTGGGATTGAGCGCATCATTCAGTGTGCTGTAATCAAATCCCGCAGTAATCACCCAGGCGGATGAGGGGGGAATACCGTAATAAACGGCGCCCAGAGAATCGGGAAGTATTTCTTTTTGCCCGCCTTCCAGTAACAGATTCAATGTGGTCCACGGCGCATACCGGCACGTCAGGCGCCAGTTCCTTTCCACATACGTGGAATCCCTGATCTCCTGGGAAAAAAGCCCGCCCAGATGCAGGGGCAGATCCAGAAGCCAGGGCTCCTCATAACCGAACCGCATGGCCTGTGAAAACCGGTCCTTTTTTTCCCAGAATGCTTCCAGATAGCGGCCCGTGCCGAGTAGATTCCTGAAATCGAAAGCCAGCCGGCCGGTGAAATAGCCCTGGTCCCGCTCCGTGGCCGGCGGGTTGTATCCCACGAGACCATCCATGGTATTCGGATTTCCCTCTTTCACGGGAATGGTAATGACTGCTTTGTCCCGGATAAAAAGGACTTGCGGCTCTTCAACCTCCCG
>Ga0272442_10007277_pt1 | contig 14348 bp, 19 predicted proteins | sample SSMForm2O_FD_200262 | JGI IMG/M metagenome (GOLD analysis project Ga0272442, IMG submission 200262) | Marine sediment archaeal communities from Little Sippewissett salt marsh, Falmouth, MA, United States - SSM-Form-2O | ecosystem: Environmental > Aquatic > Marine > Wetlands > Sediment ...
CTTCTGCTTCTATAATTTCAACAAATGAATGGTTTCATTTAGCAATAACAAGAAATGAAACTCATACTTGTTTATTTATTAATGGAACAGAAAATACTCCTGTTTGTGAAGCTTCTGCATTATCTGGAAACTCAACATTTCCTGTAACCTTTGGAGGAAGTGTTTTACAAGATGATTGGTTTAATGGTTCTATTGATGAATGGGGTTTTTGGAATAGAACTTTAACTCCCATAGAAGTAAATGATTTATTTAATGATGGAAGTGGTTTAACTTATAACCCAAATCCAGGGATAGCCATTGAAGTAACTTTAGATTTCCCAGAAGATAATGCGGAATTTTCAAAATTATCAAAAGATTTTAATTCAACAATTACTATTAGTGGGGGGAATTTATCTAATGCGACATTAAATATCTGGTTAAATGATGGAACTCTTGCTGCAACAAATTTCACTACTTTAAATGGAACAAGTAATGCAACCAACCTTAGTATTTCAAATTTAGCAATAGGAAATTATGATTGGAATTATTATATTTGTGGAGATAATGAAACTGGAACTACTTGTGATTATGCAGTTTCAAATAGAAGTTTTGAAATAGTTGGTTTCATAGAAAATTTACAAAGTTTTAATTCTTCAGCTTTTGAAACAAAACAAGAACAATTTAAATTAAACATAACTTATGATTCTTCTATTTATACAGAAATTAATGCAACCCTTTGGTATAACAATACTGCCTTTTTAGGTACTCAATCTGGGAGTGGTGATGAAGCAATCTTTACTAAAAATATTCAAGTTCCAATAGGGGGAAAAACTAACATTTCTGCTATTTGGGAAGTTTCTCTTAATAATGGAACTACCAATGCAAAAAGGAATTCAACCCCTCAGAATCAAACTTTAGAACCCCTTCTTTTTGGTTTGTGTAATTCTTCATTAACTACTCCCTTTATTAATTTTACTTTTACAAATGAAACTTTAGCAGAAGAAAAAGTAAATTCTACAATACAATCTTCTTTTATTTACTGGATAGGAGATGGTTCAATAAATAAAAGTTACAGTTTATTAAATACAACAGAACATTCAGAATATCAATTTTGTTCAAATGCAACATCTGAAAATTTAAATTCATTTATTTCTATGACTTTCTCAAATTCTTATAGCCAACAAAGAAGTTTCTCTAATTTAAGTTATATTTTATCTAGCACAATTACTGAAGAGGAATTATTTTTACTTCCAACAACTGAAGGAATTTTTGTAACATTTCAAGTAATTGATTCTGCAGAACAAGTTATTCAAGGAGTATTAGCTAATGTAACAGAATCTGGAGAATTTATTGAAAGTGAATTAACAGATGATGCAGGAATTGTTGTTTTCTTTTTAAATCCAGATGTTTCTTATTCTTTTACATTTAGTAAAGATGGATACCCAACATATTCTACAACCATAACTCCAACTCAAACAGGTTATACTATAACTTTAGGAAGCACTTCAACAACAACTCTATATGATTTTACAAAAGGAATAAATATCTTAGTAGAACCTTCAACAGGAAATGCTTTAGATAATTCTACAGATTATGAATTTAATCTTACATTAACTTCTGATTACTGGACAGTAGAAGATTTCGGTTTTACTCTTTTTAATAGGAGTAATTCTATTTTAGGTTCTGATTCTTCTACAGCAAATGGAGGATTTTTAACAGATACAATAAATACTGGAATAAATAATACTGCAATAATAATGCAATATTATTGGATAATTGATGGAAATACTTCTTATTCAAATCTTACTTGGGCTGTTTTTGATGGAACTGGAACTGGATTTGGAATTAAAACTTTTTTTAATAGATTATCTACTTATTCTACAGATGGAGAAGGAATTTTTGGATTAAATGCTTTTTCATTAAATATCATTATTTTCTTAGTAATCTTTTTATTAACAGGAATTGTAAGTTATAAATTTGGAATAGATAACATTTTAATAATTGCCTTTATGTTTTTTATAATGGTTTTTATGTTTGATGTTTTATTTGGATTAATTTCTACTCCAGATGCAGTAAACATTCCTTATTTTCCAACAGTTATAGCTTTTGTTGGATTATTAGGATTAATTATATGGAGGGCACAAAGATGAAAGTTTGGAACTATATAGTAATTATGACAGGAATGATTATTATTCTTTACTTAGGAGGAATTGATATTGGTTTAAATCAGTTAATTGATTTAATTAAATTAGTAGTTGGAGAAGGAGGAATAGAAAGTGTAGATATAACTAATTCAATGATTTTTCAAGCAGTTTTTGCTAGTTGGGGTGTTCTTGGAGGAATAGCTTTAGGTATTGGTGGGGGAATTATTGCTTCAATTGCAGGAGTAAGGTCTCAATTAGAAAACTTAATATTACTTCCAATAATCACTGGAACACTTGGAGGATTTCTACAATCATTTTCATCTTTAATGAGGTATATGATTACCACTGGACAACAGTGGGCAATTGCAGCAATAGTTATAATTTTCATTCCTTTTTCAGTTGGATTTATAATAGCTTTAGCAGAATTTTTTAGGGGGACAGACTAATGACAGTATGTGATTCATTTATAGAACCATTAAATTTGCAATGTTTATTAGTGAATACCTTATCTGAAAGTGCTACTATCTTTCTAGGTTTATTTGTTCTTTTTTTATCTGGCTTAGCAGCATATTTTAAAATGCCATCTCCAATATTTTTTATGGCAATTGGAATATTTTCATTAATTGTTTATTCTTTTTTATCTATAAATATTTTTTTCATATTGTTTTTAATTATTGGTTCATTGTTAATAACATGGGCAGTAAATAAAATATGGAAAAACTAAATATAATCGACATTTATAAATAATTTCAAGTAAATATAAGAATGAGTTTCGGGGAAGTAATGAGAAAATTTATGGGTAAGGATGAAAGGTTCTCTGAAATGCAAGAAGAAGATAGAAGAGTTACAAGGTTACAAGAAAGAAAGAAGAACTCTAATGAAAGAGAATTGGAAAGATATCAAGAAGAAGAAAGGCAAAAACAAATAAAAGAAGAACTTGAAATGTTCAGAAAACAAAAGAAAGATGAACTTTGGAGAACAAATATATTTGCTGGACATAAATCAATTTTAGCTAATGACAACCCAATAATAACTGGAAAAAATATCTTCAAAGTAAAAAGAAAAAGAAGACAACAAGGATTGTTTTTCAAATGACAACAACAGACTTACTAAAATTAGCACAAACAGGACAAGCTTTAGCTTTAGTTGGATATAATATGAATTCTCTAAAAAAGAAAAAGAAAACAACAAAAGATATGATTAAATTGGGTGTGGGAAATATTGTTGGAGTAAATTTAATTAAAGCTACTGGAGAAGTTATATAATGGTTAAAAAGAAAAAAAAGAAAGGAACAGTTATCTCAAAGAAAATTTTTAAAAAGAATAAACAAGCAACTCTTGTAATTAATACTCAAATTGATTTGGAAAAACCAAAAAAAATGTTTTTCAAATATTAATATGGGATGTGATAAGATATGGAAAAAGATGGAATAAATATAGCAGTGATAATAACTATCTTCATAGGAGTATTGGTGGGATTAGTTTTACTACCAACTACAGCTCAATATGTTGGTATAACTTCTAATACAATTGTTCAAAATTCAACATCTGGCCAGGGTACAACTTATACTGCTCCAACATGGGCTGAAGGAGGAACAACAATTGATTTAGTTGGACAGGAACTTTTAAGTACTCCTATTGTAAGAAACTCTACTACAGATGGAATAGTTTTTGCTGCTGCTAACTATACAATTGCAGAAGGTATAAGTGCAACAACTGGATTAAAAAGTATTCAATTTACAAGTAATAATGCTTCTTTAGATGGTTTAACTTTAAATATTTCATATGAGTATGGGGCAGATGGTTATATAGATAATGGTGGAGGAAGAGCAATTGCTGGATTAATACCTTTGTTTTTCGCATTAGCAATAGCATTAATAATGCTAATACCAACTGCAAGAAGTAAAGTATTAGAGATGATTGGCAAATGAAATTAAAGGCAACATTGTTAAATTTCATTCCTTATAGTTACACAGCTATAAGGAATGAAAATAGTTTTTTGGAGTTGAAAAATAATGGCTAAATTAAAATTTATTGATTTAAAAACAAAAAAAATATTCACAACAGATGACTTTACTATAAAAGTTAAAGGAGGAAGAAAATTTGCAATAGCAAAAGCTCCTTCTGGAATAAAAGTTTCAAGATTTGTTAGTAAAGATTTCAAGATGTAGGGAGTTGAAAAAATATGAGAAAAAGAAAAGTTGGAAGACCTAAAAAAAGAAAAGCAAGAAGAAAAAAAAGATAGGAGTAAAATATGAAGAAAATAATTACACTATTCTTATTTTTTAATTTACTATTTTTAATTCCATTTATTTCTTCAGAACTTGTTGGAGTTGTTATAGAATATCCTACTTCTTCTAATGTTAATATTTATGAAGGAAATATAACCAATTTCACAGAATTAGTAGATACCCCCGCTTCTTATGCTGGAGAAGGTGGAAATTGTGTTGTTGTTAATGCTGGAGCAACTGCATTAGAATTTGGAGCTTGTGGTGTTGGAACTTTAGATGGAAATGCTTCTTCAATCTGTTCTCCAGGAGAATATCTTGATGGAAGTGGAGCTTGTATTAATTTAAATGATACTATTGATGATAGGGCAACTGGAGTTGCAGGAGGAAATACTACACAAGAAATAAGGGATGCAGTAAATGATTCTGTTGAATATGATTTTACTTCTAACCAAAGTTATTACTGGGATGATTTAAATGATTTCAATTCAACACAAATGGAACAATCTGGTTCTACTTTAAATATTTTAGTTACTTGGTTTACAACTCAATGGGAAGCAATCTTTGGAACTAAATCAACTGATGATTTAACAGAAGGAACAACAAATTTATATGAAAATGCTTCTTGGAATGAAAGTCATGCAGATACTCTATATGCAACAATTGGTTCTGGAAATGCTTCTTGGAATCAATCTTATGCTAATGAATTATATTGGGATATTAGTGATGGAAGTTACAATGCAACTTATGATAATTATTCTTTAAATGTTTCTTTAAACTATACTCAAATTGTATTTGATACTTATAACACTACTTGGGATGATGCTTCTTCTGGGGAAGATAATGCTTCTTGGAATCAAAGTTTTGCAAACACTTTATATTTATTAGAAGGAGAAAACTGGACTAATGAAAATTTAAATACATTATACAATGATAGCCAATGGTTTAATAAAACTTATACTGATACTCTTTATGCAGATATTTCTGTTGTTGATACAGATACAAATGAATCAAGTAGATTTCATAATTTAACAAGCACAGATTGTCCAGCAGGAAATTATTCCTATGGAGTTTATGAAAATGGTTCAGTTAAATGTAGGGATGATGAAAAAACTGCTGGAGGAGAAGGAGGAAATACAACACAAGAAATAAGAGATTCTGTTAATGATTCTATTCAATATGATTTCATTTCTAATAGTTCTTTAAGTTGGGATACTTTAGATACTTATAATACAACTCAAATGGAACAATCAAATAATGTATTAAACATTCTTGAAAGTTGGTTAATAGGTTTAATAACTGCTTTTGATACAAATAGAAGTGATGCAGATATTTTAAGTGTTTCTGAAGTTTATAATGATTCTGATAGAATTGATTCAATAAATGAAACAATTTCTAATTCAAATGAATCCTGGTTATCTACTTACAATGCAACTTATGATGCAAATTTAGATACTAATTGTTCTGGGGGAGATTGTGCAAATGTAGTTTATTTTGATAATGAAAGTTTATGGAATCAAACTGGTTTAATAGATACAATTAATGGTTCTCTTGAAAGTAATTATACTTATTATTCAGATGAAGAATGGATTAACATAAATTCTTCAAAAGGAATTAATTTTAATGCTTCAATGTTAGAAATAATATACTATAATGCAACTGAAGCTGAAGCAGTTGTTGGAACAATAGATGGAGGAACTTTATTTGATACACAACACAAAGATGCAAATTATGATGGAAGAACCTTTAACTTTTCAGAAGAATCTGGTTCACCAGGATTGAATTTAATTATAAATTTCACAGGTGTAGCTAATTTTACTTCTGGAGTAATAAGATATAAAACTTCTTCTTTAGCTGGAGATTATCCAGTAATTCAATTATGGGAATGGGATGATGAAGAATGGCATGATTTTCCTGTATTATCTGAATCAGAAACATTTGCAACAATTACTCAACCAGTTTTTGATAATCAAGACCACTTAAAAGATGGAGTTGTTCAAATGAGATTATACAAAGCTTCCAATGGAAATACAAATAATCACTATTATGTAGATTGGGTTGCAATTGCAAAAGGATTTGGTGTTCCAGCAGGAGAAGAAATAGACCCTCTTTCAATTCATAGAGATGGTTCAACATTGTTAACAGCAAACTGGGATGCTGGAAGTTTTAATATAACTGCACAATGGTTTTTTGGTTTATTAAATTTTACAACTCTAGATAATTGGCTAACTTTTAATGGAAGTCAATTAAGTTTTAATTCAACAAAATTAAATACTTTATTTAATTTTACTTCACAAATTGATTCAATAAATAGTTCTTTAAGTTTATACAATGAAACTTTAAGAATTGATTCTATTAATGGAACAATAACAAGTTCAAATGAATCTTGGCTATCAACTTATAACTCTACTTATGATGCTTATGCTTTGAATGTTTCCTTAAATTATACTCAAATTGTATTTGATACCTATAACACTACTTGGGATAATAGTATAGAAGATACTGATACTTATAACACAACACAAGAAATAAGAGATTCTGTTAATGATAGTATTGAATACATATTCACTTCAAATAGTAGTAAATCTTGGGGAACTCTTGATGATTATAATTCAACTCAAATGGAACAAAGTGGTTCAACATTAAATATTTTAGTTAGTTGGTTTACTACTCAATGGAATGCCATCTTTGGAAATATACAAGATAAGATAATATATTCTAATGATAGTGTTTTAAATGATACTATTGATGCAAGAGTAATTCAAAATGCTTCTGCTTGTAATGATGGAGAATATCTTGATGGAAGTGGACATTGTATTAACTTTAATGAAACAGTTACAAATTTAGATACTAACTCAACTTTCACTCCAACAAATGTTGCATGGATTAATCAAAGTAATGAATTTTCTGGAAGTTTAAATATAACTGGAAGTGTAAACATTACAACAGGAGAATTAATAATATATCGTAACTTTTCTATTAATGGTTCTACATTTTCGGATAATGGAACACATATAAAATGGGATTAAAAAAAAAAATTATTTTAATAGGGATACTTTTATTAATAGGAATTTCTGTTTCTGCTTTACTCTTTAAACAAAATATTTCATTTGAAGAAAATTCATTAAAAAATCTTGAAGGAATACAACAAGCAAGTGGAGAAACAAATAATAATTCTGTTGGATACGAGTTTTTAAATGATGAAGTTTTACATTTTTGGAATGAAATAGATGATTATTATTTAAATATGAGTTCTGGAATTCAATTTTCAAATACTTATGAAGAATATTGGACTCATAATATTTTTTGTGCTGGTTATAAAACAACTGAATGGAATTATTTATGCAATGATGAATTACCAATTCAATTAAATGTTTATTCAGATAATTTAACTTATGTTCAAATAAATGGAACAAGAGGGGGAATTGATGTTTTAGGAAGAACTCTTGGAACTGGAATAGATTATTATCTTGGTTCTCAAGATGATGAACTAACCATAACTACTGGAATAAAATTAATCTCTGGTTCACCTATTTCAACAGATATAGGATTTGCTTGGAGAACAAATAATATTAAAATTGATAATACTTATGAAAATGATAGAATTTTTGTAAATAATACTTGGTATAATTTAGAAGAAGATTTAGATTTACTTTTTACAAATATGACTATTTCAAATTGGATTGACAATTGGACTTGGAATGGAGAATGTACTCCAAGTTGTGAGAATGGTTCAACTAAAGAAAATTATGAAAGTTGCATAGATTGTTTTGATGATAATGGTTATTATGAATATACAAAAATTCCTTCTTATAAAATACAAGATGATTCTTATGTAAGTTTAAGATGGAATCCTAACTTAACTTATTTCTTAGAAATTAAAAATCAATCAGAACAATATAACTCTCCAGTAACTGTTGCAATTAAAACTGTTGGATTAGATTTAGGGCAAACAAAAACAACTTCTTTTTATTGGAAAGACCCAGCTCCTTCAGTAGAACTTATTGCTCCTGGAGATGGAGATACAGGATTAAGTTCAACTATAAATTTTACTGCAAATACTACTGCTTCTAGTAATGAATATATTAGAAATATGAGTCTTTATACTGATATTAGTGGTTCTTGGGTTTTAAATCAAACAAAATATCCAGAATATCCAATAAATAGAGGATATGATTCTTTAAATAAATTAAATGGAACTGGAATGGTTGGATATTGGAGATTTAATAATGATTCTAAATTTGCAGAAAGTAAAACTTTAGCTTATGATTATTCAGGAATGAATCATAATGCAACAATAGTAGATTTTCCATATACTTACACTGGACAAAAAATTGGACAAGCAGCTATTGCTCCAAATGATAATTGGAATGATTATGTAGGAATAACAGCAAGTAGAGATTTTGATACAATGCCAGAAGTTTCTATTTCTATGTGGGTGAATGTAAATACATGTGAAAATAATGATGAATTTTTAAAATATAATGGAGCATATATAATAAGAATACACTCTGATTGTACAGTAGACCTTATTTTTTGGAATGATGACTTTAGAGGAGAATTGTCTACTGAAGCATTGGATACTAATAAATGGTACCATTTGGCATTTACTTATAATAGTGATGATGGAGGAAAGTTATATATAAATGGAAATTTAGATATTACAAATACTGCTGGTTCTGGAGATATAGATACTGCAAATCAAAATATGGGAATAGGAGCAAATGCTGATGGAAGTAATGAAATACTTTCTGGAGAAATAGATGAAGTTATAATTTGGAATAGAACATTAACAGATTCAGAAGTTCTTAAAACAATGGATATAACAAAGTCATATATTGCAAATTTTAGTGTTGAAGGAATAGCAGATGGAGAACATAAATGGAATGTTTTAAGTTATGATAATAGTAGTGCAAGTGCTTGGGCTTCTAGTAATTATACTTTTACAGTAGGAGCTTCTGGACCAGTTGAAGATTCTTGTGGTTGTCCTAGCAGTGGAGATTGGGTTGTAGATTGTTCAGATAATTGTAATAATTTAACTATTTGTGATTTGGGAGAAAATAATTTAATCTTAAATGGAGAAGGAACTTTTACAATCGGAGCAGATATTTATGCTGGTTCTTTAACAAAAGATAAAGATTGTACATTAATAAATAAAAAGAATGATGGTTATTCTTTATTTATAAAAAAGTAAGAGAGGAAGTTGGAGTGGGGGGATGTGAGAAGTAGTTATTACTTCCTCTAATAAAATAAAGAAAATTTTATTTAAATAGTTTAAGTAGAAAATATAGTTATTTAAAATTTATAAACCCATGGAAGATAATTGATGAAAAAAGTAGTTATGACTTCAGACCTGAATGAATAAATCTTACTCCACACTTTCTTTTTTGAGTCAACCACCAATTCTCTTCCATAGGAAAAAGAGGTGAAAATTTTTCAATTTTCGGTGTCGTTGTAGTGGGGTGAACATAGAAGTTATGGGTTCTAGTCACCCCATTATAATATATATTTTAGAGTATATAAACTTTTTGTAGGAAGTGTAACCATTTTAAAATTATAATAATATTTTAAATAGTTTTTATTATTTGACTATAGACAATGGATTGGAAAGAATGGATTGGAAAACATATTTTTGTCAAACTTAGAAGTGGTGGAGTTTATTCTGGTAAAGTTTTAGATGTAGATGATTCTGGTTTTCCATTAATATTTTTTACAATTCTTGACAAGTTTGGAGAAAAAGTTACTTTTGTTCAATCTGAAATAATAAAAATTAAAGAGGAAAAAAAGAATGAAAGAACCTTATAAAGGATTACCAGGTTGGAAAGCAATAGGTTTCAAAAGTTATCAAGAATATTTAGAAAGTGATTGGTGGAAAAGAACAAGAGATATTATTTTGGAATCACATCCTTTTTGTGAAAAATGTGGTAGTAAAAAAAGTTTAGTGGTTCATCATAAACACTATGAAACTGTTACTAATGAAAGCATTAAAGATTTAATGGTGTTATGTTGGAAATGTCATAATGAAGAACATAAAGGGAAAGGGGAAGATAGTAGTAAGTAAAAAAGAAGTTGAAAAATTAGAAAAGACATATCCAGCAGTTAAGGGGGTAATTGAACAAGAAATCAACACTTTTTGTAAATACTATGAAAAAAAACCATTTAATGAAAGAGAAAAGCTTGTTTTCTTAAAATCAATAAAAGATTGGGTTAAACTAATTAATGAAAATATACCTGAGGACACAGAACTTTCCTCAAAAGAATCACTCTTAGAAATTTATATTAATATAAAAAAGATTCTTATGAAATATTGTGATTTAAAAGAAAGATATTATCCAATTATTACTTTGTGGATTATGGGAACTTATTTTCACCATCAATTTGAAACATATCCTTATTTATTCTTAAATGCTATGAAAGGAAGTGGAAAGACAAGATTGTTAAAATTAATTGCTTTTTTAAGCAAAGATGGAGAAGTTTTAGCTTCTTTAAGTGAAGCAGTTTTATTTAGAACAAGAGGAACTTTGTGTATTGATGAATTTGAAGGAATTACTAGAAAAGGAAATGATAATCTAAGAGAACTTCTTAATACAGCATATAAAAAAGGAACTACTGTTAAAAGAATGAAAAAGAAGCATACAATGGAAGGAGAAGAACAAGTAGTGGAAGAATTTAGAACCTTTAGACCAATAGCTTTAGCTAATATTTGGGGGATGGAATCTGTTCTTGGAGATAGATGCATCAGTGTAGTTTTAGAAAAAAGTAGTGATAAAAAGAGAACAATGTTGTTAGAAATTTTTGATAAAGATGAACTAACTACACAGACAAAAAAGCTATTTCAAAGGAAAAGTGTAGTTTTGTGTAGTGTAGTTACCTCAGGAAAAGTGTATGTAGATTGGAACGATTATATAACAAATAACTACATAACAACACAGAGTAATAACTACACAAAACTACACACACTATTTGATAAGCTAATTGAAGCAAAAATTGATGGTAGAAATTTAGAACTTTGTATGCCATTATTAATAATTGCACAAGAAATAAATGATGAAATATTTGAAGAAGTTTTAGGAATAATGAAAGAAATTACAGAAGAAAGAAGAAATGAAGAATTTATTGAAAACAAAGATGTTTCATTAATTGACTTTGTTTCACAAGAATTGGATACAGGAAATTATATATCTGTTAAAAAAACAGCTCAAAAATTCAAAGAATTTTTACAAAGTGATGATGATTGGATTAATTCAAAATGGATTGGAAGAGCTTTAGTAAGATTAGGATTGGTTAAAAAGAAAAAGAGAAGTAATTTTGGAGTTGAAGTTGTATTAGATATAGAAAAAGCAAAAGAGAAAATGAAAATGTTTAGATAAAATGACACAACAAGAAGTATATGTTGCTTTAAAAAAAGAGAAAGGATGGATTACATCAAAAGAGTTAGCTAAAAAAATGAATCTTAGTTCAAGCTCTGTAACTTCTGCTCTCTCAAAAATGTATAAGTGGAAAGAAGTTAAAAGAAAAGAAGTTGGGAAACAAAAAAATTGTTGGAGTATGTTCCCAAGTGGAGGATATAAATGGAAATTAAGATAATTTTAATTTTTGGATTAATGTTATTAATTCCCATTACAATTGCAGATTTACAAGATACATATGATAAAGTGTATAATTCTGAACATGTTCCTAATATAGAAAAAGATGGACAAGTATGTGTTTGGGATGTTTATAAAGAAGAATATAGATGTTATGATAAAAGAGAAATTGTGGAAACTGAAAATCCAATGGGATTAATATTATCTGTTTGGGGTATTGAAGGAGTGTTGTTACTTGGAATTATTTATATTAAAAGAAAATGGAAACAAAAAGCAACTTTGACACAGAAATAAGCTATTGGAAAGAACAATTAGAAACTCCAAGATATGCTTCAAATTTAAATGAATTAGTTGAAAATATAAATAAATATAAGAAATATAAAGGAGATATTTTAGAATTGGGATGTGGAATTTCACACCATATTTCAAGAATAAATTCTCCTAAAGAAAATCTTTATGCAATAGATACTTCTGAAGAATTATTAAAACTAAACGAATTTGAAGCTAATTATTTTAAAGAAGATGCTTTGAATATGCCGAAAGAATGGGAAAACAAATTTGAGGTAATATTCTGTAATGGATTAATACACCATATTAAAGACCACGATTTATTATTACAAGAAGTAAGAAGATGTTTGCAAGAGGGAGGATTGTTTATTTTTCTTGAACCAACAAGTATTAGTTTATCTGGATTATATTTTAAAATAAAACATTTTTTATTAAAAAGAATTGGAAAAGATAAGGTTCAGAAAATGAGTGGATTTATAGATGAAGAAGAAAAATATATCAACTATTTTGTATTTCAAAGAAAATTAAAAGAAAATGGATTTGATAAAATAAAATATTATACAAGACAATTAATTAGGTTACCACCATTAAGAATTTTGAGAAAAGTAAATGTAGAACCAATTAATAATAAGATTAATATTCCTTTTATTGGAACAACTTTGGTTGGAGTTTGGATGTATCATGAAAATGAAGAATTAAAAGATTTTGAGATTGAAGAATGAACAGAATGTTGTAACTCTTAAAAGGTTAGAAACATTTATATAATAGTGTTATTATATTATTATAGGGAGTTGATAAAATTAAAATGTGCGAAACAAGGTCAATAGCAATATATGTAAAAGATGCAGGATATTTAGATGCTATCAAAAAGAAATTAAAACTTAATGGAAAAGCTCCTGCATTAGAATTAATAATTAAAACAATCAAAAGATTAAAATTGGAGAATGAATTAAGATGACACTACAAACAATACAAACTTTTATTGAAACCAATTGGAGATGGGCTATTCCAGTTGGAGTAACAATTTATCTATTTATAGTTATTGAACTCACTTTAGGGTTCAATATGTTGTGTAAAAAGATTTTTGGCGGAAAAAGATACCATTCTCGGCAGGAGATTAGAAATCCAGGAATTGTGGATTCCATATCTCTTATGGAAGCCAAACCAAAAGTTTCTAAAACTCCTGTTGAGAATCAAAAATGGAAAAAAGATAAGGAAGGATATATTCAATTAGGATGAAATCAAAAAAACAACTAACAATAATCAATATGAAGTTTCAAAAAGGACACAAGATTATTGTGTTGAAAACTCCTCTCAACAATTATAAATATTTGGGAACTTATAAGAAAAAATGAAACCAAAGAGAAAAAATGGAAATAACAAATAAAGGAAAAATTATTGGAAGATTAATAGATGATATTTATATATCTCAAAGAAAACCAGAACATTTTATGAGAATATTTCAGGGATTTGGAATTAGTCAAACAGTTTTAGATGAATTAAAATCTAAGGGGTGTAAAGATGTTAGAATAGTTTATGAAGGAGTAAATGGGACTATTATTTATGAATGTTCTTTGGATAAATTTTTAACAAGCATAAAAACATTTGTTTTTGAAGAAGAAGATTTACAAAAATTTGTAAGTATTTCAGATTTCATAATAAAATCAAAAGGAGGTCAAACCAAAATGGAAGAAAACAAAGCAATAACTGATTGGCGAGAAGAAGTTTCTGACACAGCCAAAGCAACACTTAAAATCCAAGATGGAGAAACCAAACAAGTGGTATTTATGGATGAAGGGGAGAAAAGAACCCATGCTGACTTTGGAGATTCAATAGTGTTTGAAGTTGAAACAAAAGAATTTGATGAAGATAAAATTGAACAAGTTGTAAAGAAAAACTTTTATGTGAATCCAAACAATTATGCTTTACTAAAACAATTGAAAGCACTTGGTAAACTAACAGGTCAAGTGGTTAAAATATCTAGGACTGGTTCTAAAAAATCAGATACAAGATATGCAGTTGAAAAAGTAGAGTGATAATCACACCACAGGGAAGAGAGTAGGTGTGTAGATTTTTGATTATATCAAATCTCTCTTTTTCATCTCTCTTCCCACTTTATATTCA
>Ga0272442_10007278_pt1 | contig 14348 bp, 6 predicted proteins | sample SSMForm2O_FD_200262 | JGI IMG/M metagenome (GOLD analysis project Ga0272442, IMG submission 200262) | Marine sediment archaeal communities from Little Sippewissett salt marsh, Falmouth, MA, United States - SSM-Form-2O | ecosystem: Environmental > Aquatic > Marine > Wetlands > Sediment ...
GCAAGTCCCCGTTTGAACAGTTTCCTCTGTAAGTTCAACTACTTCGTCCTGAGTTTTTAAGTCCGTTGGTTTTGCGGTTTCAGCTTCATCAGCCTCAGCATACTCTCTGGCTTCTCCTGTAAATTGTGCTCGTATTTTAGACAGCATCTCTTCAGACTCAGCCTTGAGCATCTCTATTTGCTCTTCAGCATCAGCCTTGACCCTCGCTATCTCTTCAATATAGGAATTAACTATTTTTTTTGTCTCACTCTCCACTTTTGCTCGCTCCTCTGCTTCGGCTTTGGCTTTCTGCTCCGCTTCAACTCTTAAGCCGGCTTCGCTCTCAGCCTTTGCTTCAGCCTCTTGAACAGCTTCGGCTAATACCTTGGCCTGTTCTTCGGCCTTTGCTCGCAATTGTGCCTCAGTCTCTATCTTCGCTTCTATTTCTTCTCTAACCGCAGCCTGCTCTTCAAGCTTTATTTCAACCTCAGCTCTCTTTTCTTCTTCAGCTTGGGCCTTGGCCTCCGCTTCGGCCCTTAACTTGGCTTCGCTCTCAGCTTTGGCCTCAGTTTCTTCGATAGTTTCTGCTAATGCTCTAGCCTTTTCTTCAGCCTGTGCTCGCAATTCCACTTCAGTTTCAATCTTAGCCTCAATTTTTTCTTTAACTGCAGCCTGTTCTTCAAGCCGGGCCACTGCCTCGGCTCTCTCTTCTGCTTCAATTTTTGCCTTCTCTTCGGCTTCGGCTCGCAACTTGGCTTCGCTCTCAGCCCCGGCTTGAGCTTCCTCGACAGCTTCTACCAATGCCTTGAGCTGTTCTTCGGCTTTTACCCGCAACTCAGCTTCAGCCTCAAGTCTTTTCTCTACCTCTTCTCTGTTTACAGCATAGATTTGTTTCTGCTCTTCAAGTTGCGCTTCAACTTCAGAACTCTTTTCTACTTCAGCTTTGGCCTTGTCTTCTGCTTCGGCTCGTAACTTGGCTTCGCTCTCAGCCCTGGCTTGAGCTTCCTCGACAACTTCTACCAATGCCTTGAGCTGTTCTTCGGCTTTTACCCGCAACTCAGCTTCAGCCTCAAGTCTTTTCTCTGCCTCTTCTCTGTTTACAGCATAGATTTGTTTCTGCTCTTCAAGTTGCGCTTCAACTTCAGAACTCTTTTCTACTTCAGCTTTGGCCTTGTCTTCTGCTTCAGCCCTCAACTTAGCTTCAGTCATAGCCTTGGCTTCCGCCTCCTCAATAGCTTCTGCGTAGCCCATTGTCTTTTCTTCAACTTCTGCTCGCAATTTTGCCTCAGTCTTTATCTTTGACTCTAATTCCTCTCGAATTGCAACAAGTTCTTTCAGTTGTTCCTTAACGTCAGCCCTCTTTTCTACTTCGGCTCGAACCTTCTCTTCCAATTCGGCCCTTAACTTAGCTTCGATTTCAGCCTTAGCCTCAGCTTCTTCAATAGCTCCCGAGTAGGCCCTTGCTTGTTCTTCAGCTTGTGCTCGTAATTCCGACTCAGTCTCTATCTTTGACTCAATTTCTTCTTTAACTGCAGCCTGCTCTTCAAGCCGGACCTCAACCTCGGCCCTGCTTGCTGCTTCGATTCTTGCCCTGTCCTCTGCTTCGACCCTTAATTTAGCCTCCGCCTCAGCCTTTGTTTCAGCCTTTTCAATAGCTTCTGCGTATGCCCCGGTCTTTTCTTCAGCTTGTGCCCGCAATTGCACCTCAGATTTTATCTTTGCCTCTAATTCTTCCCTAATTGCAGCAAGTTCTTCCAGTTGTTCCTCAACCTCAGCCCTCTTTTCCGCTTCAGCTTGGACCCTGTCCTCAGCCTCGGCCCTTAACTTGGCTTCGCCCTCAGCCTTGGCTTCAACTTCTCCCATAGCTTCTGCCAATGCCCTGGCCTGTGCTTCGGCTTGTTCTCGAAATCCTGACTCAGCTTCAAGTTTCGCCTCTATTTCTTCTCTAACTGCAGTCTGTTCTTCAAGCTTTGCTTCAATCTCAGCCCTCTTTTCCGCTTCAACTTTTGCCTTCTCTTCGGCTTCAGACCTTAATCGGGCCTCAGTCTCAGCCTTGGCTTCAACTTCTTCCATAGCTTCCGCCAATGCCCTGGCCTGTGCTTCGGCCTTTGCTCGCAACTCAACTTCTGATTCAACTCTTTTCTCTGCCTCTTCTCTATCCACAGTATAAGCTTGTTTCTCGTTTTTAAGTTGCGTTTCAACTTCAGTTCTTCTTTCTACTTCAGCTTGGGCCTTGTCCTCTGCTTCGGCCCTTAACTTAGCTTCAGTCTCAACCCTGGCTTGATTTTCCTCGACATCTTCTGCCAATGCCTTGACCTGTTCTTCAGCTTGTTCTCGCAATCCTGACTCAACTTCAAGCTTCGTCTCTATTTCTCCTCTAACCGCAGTCTGTTCTTCAAGATTTGCTTCAACCTCAGCCCTCTTTTCTGCTTCTACTTTTCCCTTCTCTTCAGCTTCAGTCCTTAATCGGGCTTCATTCTCAGCCCTGGCTTCAACTTCTTCAATAGCTTCTGCTAATGCCCTGGCCTTTTCTTCAGCCTTTGCTCGCAACTCAACTTCAGACCCAACTCTTTTCTCCGCTTCTTCTCTGTCCACAGTATAAGCTTGTTTCTCGTCTTCAAGTTGCGCTTCAACCTCAGCTCTTCTTTGTACTTCGGCTTGGGCCTTGTCCTCTGCCTCGGCCCGTAACTTAGCCTCTGCCTCAGCCTTGGCTTCAGACTCTTCAATAGCCTCTGCATATGACCTTATCTTTTCTTCAACTTGTGCTCGCAATTCTGCATCAGTCTTTATCTTCGCCTCTAATTCTTCTCTAATTGCAGCAAGTTCTTCAAGTTGTTCCTCAACTTCGGACCTCTTTTCAGCTTCTACTTTTCCCTTCTCTTCGGCTTCAATCCTTAATCGGGCCTCAGTCTCAACTCTGGCTTCAACTTCTTCAATAGCTTCTGCTAATGCCCTGGCCTTTTCTTCGGCTTGTTCTCGCAATCCTGACTCAGCTTCAAGTTTTGTCTCTATTTCCTCTCTAACCGCAGTCTGTTCTTCAAGCTTTGCTTCAATCTCAGCCCTCTTCTCTGCTTCAACTTCTGCCTTCTCTTCAGCCTCGGCTCTTAACTTAGCTTCAGCCTCGGCCTTAGCCTCAGCTTTTTCAGCGGCCTCCGCATACACACCAACTTTTTCTTCAGCCTCTGCCCGTAATTTTGCCTCAGTCCCAACTTTCGCTTCAGCTTGTTCCCTGAGCTGAGCATAAACTCTGGTTTCTTCTTCGAATTGCGACTTGAATTTCGCTACCGTCTCGGCCGCTTCAGACTTGATGTTAACTAACTCTTCAGCATAGGAACTAAGCTTTTCTTCCGTTTCAGCCTCGCTCTCTTCCCGCTTTTCAGCTTCAGCCCTTGCTTTCTCCTCTGCTTCGGTCCTTAACCAAACTTCTTCGTTAAACCTCCTTTCAGCTTCTTCTCTGGCCACAGCATAGGCCTGTTTCTTTTCCTCAAGCTTCGCTTCCGCCGCCGCTCTCATTTCTTTTTCAACTTTTGCCTTCTCTTCAACTTCAGTTCTTAACTTAGCTTCAGTCTCAGCTTTGGCCTTAGCTTCGTCAACAGCTTTTGCTAATGCCTTGGCCTGTCCTTCGGCTTTTGTCCGCAATTCAGCTTCAACCTCAATCTTTTTCTCTGCCTCTTCTATGGCCTCAGCATAGGCTTGCTTCTGTTCTTCAAGCTGTGCTTCCGCCGCTGCCCTCTTTTCTGTTTCGACTTTTACTTTCCCTTCGGCTTCAGTGCGCAACTCAGCTTCGTTCTTAGCCTTGTCCTCAGTTTCTTCAATAGCTTCTGCTAATGCCTTGGCCTGTCCTTCGGCTTTTGCCCGCAACTCAGTTTCAACCTCAATCCTTTTCTCTGCCTCTTCTCTGGCCATAGCATAAGCTTGAGTTCGTTCTTCAAGGTGTGCTTCCGCCGCTGCCCTCTTTTCTGTTTCGACTTGTACTTTCCCTTCGGCTTCGGTGCGCAACTCGGCTTCGCTCTCAGCCTTCGCTTCAGCTTCTTCGACAGCTACTGTTAATGCCTTGGCCTGTTCTTCGGCCTTTGCTCTCATGTCAGCTTCAATCTCAAGTTTTTTCTCAGCCTCCTCTTTCTCAACAGCAGATGTCTGAATCTGTTCTTCCAGTTGCGCTTCAACCTTGGCCCTCTTTTCTGCCTCGATTCTCCCATTCTCTTCAGCTTCGGCCCTTAACTTGGCTTCAGCCTCAGCCTTAGCTTCAGCTTGTTCTCCAGCCTCCGCATATGCAATAACTTTTTCTTCAGCCTCTTCACGTAATCGTGCCTCAGTACCAGCTTTTGCTTCAGCTTCTTTCCTGAGTTGTGCATAAACTTTGGTTTCTTCTTCGAATTGCGACTTGAATTTTGCTACTGTCTCGGCCGCTTCAGACTTGATGTTAACTAACTCTTCAGCATAAAAGTTAACCTTTTCTTTAGCTTCAGCCTCGATTTCTTCCCGCTTTTCAGCTTCAACTTTTGCTCTCTCCTCAGCTTCGGTTCTTAACATAACTTCTGTTTTAACTTTCTCTTCAGCTTCTTCTTTAGCCACAGCATAGGCCTGTGTCTGTTCTTCAAGCTGCGTTTCGGTCGCCGTTCTCTTTTCTGTTTCAACTTTTGCTCTCTCTTCAGCTTCAGCTCTTAATTTAGCTTCGGTCTCAACTTTTTCTTTTACGTCTTCCAAAGCTTTGGAATAGAACTGAACCTTCTTCTCTAATTCATCTTTAGCTTGTATTTCACTTTCGGTTCTTGCCTCCGCTCTTGCCTTCGCTTCAGCTTCACTTTTTGCTTTCTCTTCAGCTCTGGCCAAGGCTTCACCGTAAGCTCTGGCTTGCTCCTGACCTTCGGCTTTTGCCTCTTTTTCAGCTTTTGCTCTTGCCTCTCTTTCCGCTTCGGCCCTTTTCTCAGCCTCAATTCTCGACCTAGCCTCAGCTTCCGCTTTTGCTTCGGCTTTGATTCTTTGTTCGATTTCAAACTTCGTTTCTTTTTCTGCTTCCGCTAAGGCCTGCTCCTGATCTTCAAACTCTTTTTCCGCCTTATGTCTCGCTTCAGTTTCTGTTTTAAGCTTTTCCTCAAGTCTGGCCAATATTTCACCATAGGACCTCGCTTGCTCTTGGGCTTCGGCATTTGCTTTCTTTTCAGCATTAATTCTTGCCTCGGCTTCAGATTCAGCTTTTTCTTCCGCCTCTACTCTAAATTTGGATTCTTCTTGAGCTTTTGCTTCAGCTTTGAATCTTTCTTCAGATTCAGCTTTCGCTTGTTCCTCGGCTTTGGCTAATGCATCGGCATAGACCTTTACTTTCTCCTCTGCTTCGTATCGTAACTGAGCTTCTGATTCGGCTTTCGCCTCAGCTTCTTCTTGAGATTTGTTATATACTTCGGCTTCCTTATCAAATTCTGATTTGACTTTAGCTAACGTATCCACAGCTTCAGCCTTGACATGTGCTATCTCTGCCGCCGCTTCGGATTCCAATCTTTCTCTTTGTTCGGCTATTGCTTCAACAGTTTCAGATTTGAGCCGATTTATCTCCTCTTCATAAGCTTCTGTCTTCTTTTGCAATTCAGCTTCTATACGTGTCCTTTTTGTAATTTCTTCCCGGGCCTTCTCTTCCGCCTCCACCCTCAATTTACTCTCATCCCCGGCCTTAACCTCCGCTTCCCTACTGGCAGCGGAATATATATCGGCTTTTTCTTCGGCTTCAACTCTCAAGCGGCTTTGCGTCTCGGCCTGCTTTTGCGCTTCCGCCCTTGCCTGAGCTTCTGCATCCGCTCTTGCCCGGACTTCTTCTCGGGCCTCAGCATAAGCCGTGGCCTTTTCTTCTGCCTGGGCTTTCAACTGACCTTCTATTTCGGCTTTTGCCTCTGCCTTTTCCAGGGCTTTGGTATAATCCTCGATCTCTTTTTCGAATTGTGCTTTGACCTTAGCCAACGTATCAGCAGCTTCAGCCTCAACTTTTGCTACCGCTTCTGCACCTTCAGCTTCCAAATTCGCTCGTTGCTCGGCCATTGCCTCTGCTGTATCAGACCTGAGCTTGGCCATCTCCTCCTTATAAGCTTCTATTCTTTCTTTCGCCTCAGCTTCTTCTCTCGCTCTTTCCTCTGCTTCTTCGCGGGCCTTCTCCTCCGCCTTAATTATCAATTCAGCATCTTCTCTTGCCTTTGCTTCTGCCTCCTTGATGAGCCCGGCCAAAGTCTTGTTTTTTTCTTCAGCTTCGACTCTCAGTCTTGCTTCATCTTCGGCTTTCTCTTGAGCGTTTGCTTTGGCTTTGGCATACGATTTTGCTTCTTTTTCGAATTGAGCTTTGAGTTTAGCTTGTGTATCCTCCGCCTCAGCCTTAAGTTTTTCCATTGCCTCTGCAGCTTCGGCTTCCGATTCCGCTCGTCGATTCTCTATCTCAGTAACTTCAGCTTTGATTTGGGCTATCTCTTCGAGATAATCTTTATTCTGTTGTTCAGCTTCGACTCTTAATCTCGCTTCAGATTCTGTCTTTTCATCGGCCTGCTCGATAGCTGCAGCATAAGCCCTGGCCTTTTCCTCTGCTTCGGCTATTAACTTAGCTTGCACCTCAACCTCTGCTTCAGCTTTATCCCGGCTTTCGGAATATGTTTTCAACTCACTTTCGAATCGCTCTTTGAGTTTGGTAAATTCTTCGTCCTTCTCGGCCCTGAGTTTTCCTATTGCTTCTGCAGTTTCGGCCTCCGTCTTTGTCTGTTGTTCGGCAATCGCTTTATCAGTTTCCAACTTGATTTGAGTCATCTCTTTGGCGTAAGAATCAACCTTTTTTTCCGCTTCTGCTCTTAATTTGGCTTCAGATTCTGCCTTCAAATCGGCTTGTTCGATAGCTGCAGCATAAGCTCTGGCCTTTTCCTCCGCTTCGGCTCTTAGCCTTGCCTCCTCTTGAGCTTTCGCTTCAGCTTCCTGCCGTGCCTGAGCATAAGCTCCAGCCTTTTCTTCTGCCTGTGCCTTTAAACGGGCCTGAGTCTCGGCTTTTGCCTCTGCTTCCTGTCGGGCTTTTGCATAAAACTCGGCCTTTTCTTCGGCTTGAATTCGGGACTTTGCCTCGGCCTCAGCTTTTGATTCAGCCTCTTGAAGCGCTTTGGCGTAAGCTTTGGCCTTTTCTTCGGCTCCGGTCTTGGCTTTCGCCTCAGCTTCGGCTCTGGCCTCAGCTTCGGCTCTGGCTTTATCATAGGCCAATGCTTTCTCTTCAGCATCTATTCGCGACTCTGTCTCAGATTCAGCTTTTTCTTCCGCCTCTCGACGTGCTTGCTCATAAGCTTTGGCTTTTTCTTCGGCTTGGGCCCTGAAAAGAGCTTCGGCTTGTGCTTTTGCCTCAGCCTCTTGCCTTGCCGCCGCATAAGCACCGGCTTTTTCTTCAGATATAGCTCTCAACTTGGCTTCTGCTTCGGCTCTTTCTTCGGCTTCCTGCTTGGCCTTAGCATAAGCCCTGGCTTCTTCTTCTGCCCGGGCTCTGAATTTAGCTTCGGACAGAGCTTTGTTTTCCGCTTCCTGCTTGGCTTGAGCGTATGCTCTGGCTTTTTTTTCTGCTTCCGCCTTGGCCTTTTTTTCCGCTTTAGCTTCTGCTTCTGCCTTGGCTATTGCCCTTTTTTCTGCTTTTGCTTTAGCTTTAGCTTCCGCTTTGGCCTCTTTTTCTGCTTTTGCACGTGCTTTTCTTTCGGCCTTAGCCTTGCTTTTAGCCTTCTTGATATTGATACAGGGAACTAAAGGATGGAAAGGCCAATGTTTTTCGCCGCATATACTACACGTCGGTACGAATTTTTTATCGGTTGTAGACTCGGAAGACTGATTAACCTTCTTATCCCCCTTTTGTTTTACCTTACCGCCGCCACCCCCCTTCTTATTTTCAGAACGAAATTGTACACTTGTTTTACTGCTTACCGTTTTTTCCTCTTGTAATGTATTACCCTGTTGCATTTTCTTTTCAACGCTCATATTTGACAATCGATTATTACACTTTGAACTTTTTTTACTCCGTGGTTATTGTCAAGCGAGTTAATAACCCTGCTCCGGCCGGCTGTTATAGCATTTCAGGCTGAGTTTTTCAAGTATTTAAATTCTTCTATGGCAAGACTATCAAAAAATCTGCGATTTAACACAAATTAGGCGGTTATCAACAATCCACGAACAAAAAAAAACAAACCCAATTTCCTGGACGCTTCAATGTACATAAGCCCTTTTATGACAAAAGTATATGAATAAATAGCGCCGCCTCCAAAGATTGTAAACCAAACCCAGCCAAACCTAATCTCACCACCGTTTTTAAGTGCAAAATTGTCTGCACTCCAAGCCAGGACCGCGGAACAAAAAAAATCAAAACCTAAGAATATTTTGCTCAATTAACATCGAAAAAAAGCCGATTAATTATGTGAATACGCGGAACAATTTATAATGGTGTAGAGTGAAAAAAACAACTTTTTGGTTGAATGGGGGTTGAATTTCAATATCAACTCCGAATGGAGTATAAATATGGGGAAAAGTATAAATAACTTAAGACCAATACTTCTCATTGAGGATGATACCACAGATACTATAACGGTTAAGCGCTCATTTGATGATCTCAGAATTAAAAATCCCCTTGTCTGCGTCGACGGCGGCAAAAAAGCCCTGGAGTACTTACAAGACAAAAAAAGTAAAAAACCCTGTGTCATTCTTCTCGACTTGATTATGCCGGAGATGAATGGTATCGAATTCTTAAGAATCGTCAAATCCGACGATGTCTTGAAAACTATTCCGGTCGTCGCCCTTACTGTTTCACAACAGCAGCAGGACAAAATCGAAAGTTTCAAACTCGGAATTGCCGGATACATAATAAAGCCCTCTGATTATGAAGGCTTCGTAAAGGCAATCGAAACAATCAATATGTACTGGAATTTTAGCGAGTTGCCGAATCTAAAATAACAAAACCTTCTAAATTTGACCGGTTAAGAAAGTAAGAATGAAAGATAGATAATGATGAAAAACTTAAAACCCATATTGCTTGTCGAAGATGATAGTGTTGACGCAATGACCATTAAGCGCGCGCTTAAGGAACTCAACGTAACAAACCAATTGGTGCACTCAGTAGACGGCGAACAGGCCCTTGAGTACTTAAGAGCTGATGATAATAAAAAACCCTGCGTCATCCTTCTGGACCTCAATATGCCGAAGATGAACGGCATCGAATTTCTCCATGCCGTAAAAGAGGACGAAAAGCTAAAAAAAACTCCTGTCGTTGTCCTCACTACCTCGAATGAACAGAACGATATAACAACCAGTTTCAGGTTCAGTGTTGCCGGCTATATGGTCAAACCTGTTGATTATAAAAAGTTTGTCGAAGCAATAAGGGCTATTAATCTGTACTGGACCTTAAGTGAGTTACCAAATGGAGATTAATTCTTATGGAAAACTCAAGATATAACATTTTATTGATTGAAGATGATAAACTCGACCGCAAAGCATTCGAGCAAATGCTCGAAGAGCAGGAACTCTCATACGATTGCTCTACAGCCGAATCCGTCGCCGAAGCTAAAGACATTTTGGCTTCTGCTAAATTCGATGTTGTAATCGCCGATTACATCCTCCCTGACGGAACCGCTTTCGAAATACTTGACTTGCTCAAACAAACACCTATGATATTTATCACCGGCGCAGGAGACGAAGAAGTGGCCGTAGCAGCCTGGAAAGCCGGAGCTTATGACTATCTCGTAAAAGACCTAGAGCGAAACTATCTCAAAACTTTCCCGATTACCATTGAAAACGCCGTCAGGCACAAAAGGATGGAAGCAAGATTTCATTTGCTCTCACACGCTCTTGTTTGCGCCGACGACAGCATTTACATCACCGACCTCGATGACAAAATCACTTTTGTCAACAGGGCTTTCTGTCAGACTTACGGATATAATGAAGATGAGGTTATCGGAAAGGATTGTGACATGCTATGGAAGGAAAATCCCACAGCTGAAGATGCCGAAAAGTCTTATCAAGCTACTAACGGATGGGAAGTTGGTTTCCTTCACAAGCGAAAGGATGGAACCGAATTTCCCGTCTCTATTTCAAGGTCCGACATTAAAGACGAAATTGGAAATGAAGTCGCACTCGTTGTCATATCTCGAGACATCTCCGAACGAATGCAGCTCGAAAACGAGCTTAGAACGAAAAATAAGGAATTGGAAAAGGAAAATCGCGTTAAAACCGACGTTGCTGTTGCCGCCTGCCGCCAGTTGATGATGCCCGCAGCCGAACTAAAGGATATTATCTCAAAAATTATAACTGGTGACTTTGGTCAAATTGATTCCAGGTTGTCTAATAACCTGGAATTGGCTGAAAAGAACATTGACAGGCTCAAAGAAATTATTAATGACTTTCTCGAAATGGCCCAAATTGATGTTGAGAAAATAGAAATGCAGTTGTGAGAAATCTCCGACGGCAAAGACGCCGGAAATTACAGGAAAAATAAAGAATATATAGATGTAGATAAATCCTAACCATTAACAATAAGGTTCGAAATGAATGAAAATTCGATAAATCTCTTATTAGTGGAAAATGACCCTTTTGATCGTAACTTTCTAAAGCAGGCTCTTTCGGACTGTTCTAATATTATGAACTTCGATGTCGAAACAACACAGAATTTGTCTGAGACTCTCGAACGTCTCAGTTCCACGGATTTCGACATTATTTTGTTGGACATGGAACTGCCCGACAGCAGTGGAATTGATACGCTCGTAAAAATTCATTCCAAATCCCCACACACTCCTGTACTTGTGATAATAGAGCCTACTGAGGAAAAAACCGCCGTCGATGCCATAAAAAAAGGTGCCGATGACTACCTTATAAAGGGAAAAATTTTCAAAGATGTATTGGGACGAAGCATTTATTACGCACTCGAACGCAGAAAAGAACAGGACAGGGCCGAGAAAAAACTGGCGAAACTAATAGAAGACCTTAAAAGTGTAAATAAGGAATTAAAGGATTTTGCATATGTTGTTTCCCACGACTTAAAAGCGCCTCTGCGAGCAATTAAAACACTCGCGGATTGGCTGGTAACCGACTACACCGACAAACTCGGACAGGATGGAAAAGAGCAAATCGACCTGCTCATTTCACGCGTGGACCGAATGCACAAATTAATCGACGGTGTCCTGCAATATTCAAGAATCGGTCGAAAGAAAGACACTCCCGTTTATATCGACCTCAATGACCTTATTCCGCAAATAATTGAGACGCTTGCCCCACCCGACAATATTAAAATAGAGATTAAAAACCAGCTTCCCACGATTTTTGCCGAAAAGTCAGGCATCTTACAGATATTTCAAAATCTCCTGTCCAATGCGGTAAAATATATGGACAAATCCAACGGACAAATCGAGGTTGTTTCCTTTGAGCAGCAGGATTATTGGAAATTTGCTGTAACTGACAACGGGCCGGGAATTGAATCAAAAAACTTTGAAAAGATATTTCAGATTTTTCAGACATTGACGTCGAAAGACCAAAACGAAAGCACCGGAGTTGGTTTGACTATTGTGAAAAAAATTATTGAAACTTATGGCGGCAAAATCTGGGTCGAAGCTCGGCCCGGCACTGGAAGTACTTTCTGGTTCACACTGCCAAAATCAAAACAACAAAAAGTACAGGAAATGATTCTAACTGAAGGCATAGCCACCTAAAAGCTGTCCCTCTCAGTCTTCTTGACAGGTGACGAAGAGTGAAAAGAAAAACTCCCAGTTTGATAATATTAACTCTGTTTTTCTTTGTGGCCGCAATGCCATCACCAGCACGTGCCGACTCTCAACCAACTCCTGAATATCAGGTCAAGGCTGCATTTTTATACAACTTTGTCAAGTTCGTACAATGGCCCGAAGAAAAACCTGCCGATAACAACGACATTATAACAATCGCTGTCATTGGAAACCATAAATTTGGTAATGCTTTCGAGTCTGTTAAGGGGAAAAAAGTTAGAGACAAGAAAATTATTGTCAAATTCTTCTCCCGCTTTCACGACACCAACGATAAAAACGACTTAAAAAAGTGCCATTTACTTTTTATCTGCCCCTCCGAAAAACAGCACTTAAATGATATAATAGAAATCGCCGGCCAGGCTAACATCCTGACAGTGGCAGATATGAACGGATTCATCCAGAATGGAGGAATAATACAATTCATAATGCAGGATAAAAAGGTACGATTTCAAATCAACCTTTCTGCTGCAAGAAGAGCAAAATTAAAAATCCGCTCACAGCTTTTAAGGCTGGCAAAAAAAGTGGTCGAAGAAAAATCACCAAAAAAAGACTGAGAACCGATTATGTCAATCTTAAGAAATACAACAATAAGGCATAAACTGACATTAATTATTATGTTTACATGCATCACCGCATTAGTGATGGCGTCCTCGGCTTTTATTGTTTGGGAGCAGATAACTTTTCGCAACTCTATGGCAAGAAATCTCTCTATACAAGCTGCTATGACCGCCGACAACTGCAAAGCCGCTCTGGCATTTGAAGATGTTGCTGACGCCGAAGAAACATTAAAGGCCCTTCGCGCCGAGTCATCTATTATCTTCGGATGTATTTACACTGCAGACGAAAAGGTCTTTGCAAAATATTCCCGTGACAAAACCGTAACGCTTCCACAGCCTCAAAAAGACGGCCACCATTTTCATAATAACTCTCTTACCGTATTCAGGAGTATTAACCTCGACGGCGAAAAAATCGGGACCCTGTGTCTTCGGTCAGATTTACACCTTCTCTCTGTAATGTTAAAAAGCAGTGCGGGTATTATCACTATCGTTCTGTTATTTGTTTCTTTGATGGCTTACCTGATGTCTTCCGGCTTGAAAAAAATCATCTCCGGGCCTCTTCTGAAACTCGCCGATACAACAAAAATCATTTCCCAAAAGAAAGATTATTCTCTTAGAGTTGAAAAGAAAAGTGAAGATGAAATCGGCACACTTATCGACGCTTTCAATCAGATGCTCGGACAAATCCAGCAACACGATGCCGCTTTGCTCAACGCAAACAAGCAACTCACCTCCGAAGTAGCCGAGCGAAAAAAGGCCGAAGCCACCCTCGAAGAAGTCAATAAAGACCTTGAAACAACTGTCAGAGAACTGAGCCGTTCCAACCGGGAACTTCAGGATTTCGCCCACATAACGGCACACGACTTGAAGGCGCCTTTGAGAGCAATTGGAACTTTAGCTGAATGGCTTGCTGAAAGCTATGCTGACAAGTTTGACGCCGAGGGCAAAGAACAGATATCTCTCCTCGTCGGGAGATCACAGAGAATGAGCAAACTCATTGACGGAATACTCAGGTATTCTGAGGTCGCACGCACCGGACGAAAGGCCGAAAAAGTCGACTTGAACACACTGGTAACTGAAATTATACGTGGTATCGACCTGCCTGATAACATTGAAATAATCATCAAGAATCGGCTCCCGACCGTAGAATATGAACAAACGCGAATGACACAGGTATTTCAAAATCTCCTGACCAATGCGGTAAAATATATGGATAAGCCCGAAGGTCATATTGAAATCAATTTTACTGAGCATGACGGCTTTTGGAAATTCAGCATTGCCGATAACGGCCCTGGAATAGAAGAAAAATATTATGGAAAGATTTTCAAAATATTCCAGACCCTTTCCCCTCGTGACGAAGTCGAAAGCACTGGTATTGGTTTACCTCTGGTAAAAAAAATTATTGAAAATTACGGCGGCGAAATCTGGGTCGAGTCAAAAGTCGGTATCGGAAGTATCTTCTTCTTCACTTTGCCGTTTTCAACAGATGCTCTTAAAAACGGCAACCGCCTGCTCATCTCCGCTCAAGCAAAAACTTAAGAATAAATATTGTTCAGACACTTACCCCAATACACCTGAAAAACCAGACAAATTTATTTGATGAGTTTATGCACAAAATAACTCCTGAAAGCAGGTTGCAATCTTCATAAGTAATGTATTTCTGCTCAGAATTCAAGTGACGTCAATCCTTCTCGGACAGCATATTTTGTCAACTCTGCGACGCTGTAAATACCAAGTTTATCCATAATTCGCCGACGTTTGGCATCGGCCGTCTTCGGGCTTATCCCCAAACGCAATGCAATTTGCTTGCTTGATTCTCCTTCTGATAACAACTGAAGCATTTGGCGCTCTTTCTCTGTCAGCCGCTCTGATGCCGACTCACAGACTTCCGGAACCTTATCTACGCAGTCTTCCACAAGAACATCGGTTATCTGGGGACTCAGATAATACTTGTTAGCCGCTACTGCGTAGATTGCCTTAACAAGTTCATCAAAAAGATAAGATTTGAGCACGTATCCCAAAACGCCTGTTTGAAGCATTTTTGTTACAAAAAGCC
>Ga0272442_10007279_pt1 | contig 14347 bp, 12 predicted proteins | sample SSMForm2O_FD_200262 | JGI IMG/M metagenome (GOLD analysis project Ga0272442, IMG submission 200262) | Marine sediment archaeal communities from Little Sippewissett salt marsh, Falmouth, MA, United States - SSM-Form-2O | ecosystem: Environmental > Aquatic > Marine > Wetlands > Sediment ...
TTGAACCATTATTACGGCCGAGACGTATATTTGTAATAAATAAAAAAAATATAACATTTTTCCTCCTTCAAAAGAACTTATAACGGCGGCATCGGCCAAACGATGTCGCCGCTTGTTTTTATGGTTATTGTATCTTTGGGCCTGTTTTGTATCGGCGAGACCTATTTAGCCTGCGATACTGCCTTCCAGATGAGCAAGTACGGTTCTTGCTTTTGAGATTTTGTTTCCCGCCGGTCCGTTCCATCTTACGTCAGCATTCTGCTTGATTTGCTCCTCAACTTTTTTGCAGGCCAAAAGTACGGTGGCATGGTTTTTATTTCCCATACATCTGCCTATTTCAGGTGACGACAGCTTGGTATGCTTTCTTGCCAGATACATGCTAAAATGCCTGGCCAGGGCTATTGTCCTGTCTTTCTTCGATGAGTGTATATTGGCTGGGGTTATTCCAAAGTACGTAGCGACGGCCGCCTCGATATCCGATACGTGAACAATAGGGTCTGTCCTGGCCAGGTGTTCGGAGAGAATTTTTTTTGCCAGCGCGACGGTGATTTTTTCGTTTTGCAGAGCCGAAAAAGCAATCAGCTTGAGCAGCGCCCCCTGCAGTTCCCTGACATTGGTGCGGAGGTTTTCGGCAATATATTTTATTACGCTTTCAGAGAGATGCTTTCGCATTGCTGCAGCGTATTGTTCGCAGATTCGGCAGCGCGTCTTGAAATCGGGCGTTTCAATCTTAACGACCATACCGGAGATAAATCGATTGACGAGTTTTTCCGAGAGGTGTCCTATCATTTTCGGATGGGCGTCGGAGACGAGAACAACCTGTCTGCCTGCCAAATCAATAGTGTTGAAGGTGTGAAGAAATTCTTCCTGTGTAGCAGATTTGCTGGCCAAGAAGTGAATGTCGTCGATTGCCAACAAATCCGTTTGTCTCATTCGACGACGAAAAGCCTCCAGCTTTTTTGTCTTCAAGGCCAGCACGAACTGATTGGCGAAATCCTCCGCTGACAGATATAGCCAATTAGTTCCGGGTCGGCTCTTACTCACCCTATTGCAAATCCCTTGCAGCAGATGGGTTTTACCGACCCCATATCCTCCATGAATAAACAGCGGATTGAAAGGACTCTGTTTATCATTTACGACCGCCTTTGCGGCATTATACGCCAGTTCGTTCGACGAACCGACAACGAATGTATCCAAACTTAATTTTAGTTTTTTCCTTGGCGCCGGCTGTGTTCTGGCTCGCTGAGCGGAGGTTCGATTCCGTGCCTTTTCCACCAGTTTTGCCTGAGAATCCAGTTGAGTTCGCCTCTGGTGACCTGAGAGTTCCGGGTCGATTGTGAAAGTAATCTTCCTCGCACTTCCGGTAACAGCCTGAACAGCCTGGCTTATTTCATTTGCAAAATGGCTCTCAATCCAGCTTGCAATGAAAAGATTAGGGACACCTATTTTTATATATCCTTCCGAGAGTGTCAGCCTGGTTGAATTCTTGAACCATATTCGATACTTTTGTGCCCCGATTCTCTTGGCGAGAGTCTCGCTGACAGCGCTTAGCTCATCCGTGATTGTGCCCTGCATTGATACTCTCCCCTTCTAAAATTCAATAGAGTATCTAATGTTTACAAATTCTGTTTCGTAGTAAACCAAATCCTTTTCGAGTTATTATTGGCCAAAAGCAAAACAAATCAATCCTATTTTTCAAAAATTTTTTTCCACTTATCAGAGGTCACTGTATATGTTGAATTTGCGCACGAAAAAAATTTATTTTTAACGAGTTTTACACACCTTAAGTCCTTTTGGTGGAAAGACGGTGGATTGAGTTTTCAAATTTTGCCGGGAATTTTGATAACACACTGCATTTATAAATTGAAAAGAAAGGTCCTTGCAAATTCGGCGGCAGCAGTTATTCTTTTGGGCAGAATTTTAGTATCAATCAAATAAACTACAGGAGATGATAATGTGGAAAATAAGTAGGCATAGATTCTTGATGCTAACAGTTGTTATTTTGAGCTTAGCCGGCTGTGAGCATGGAGCAAAAACGGACCAGAGTCAGGTAAAAAAACCGGAGGTTCCTGTTGAGCGGCCGGCTCTGCCGTTTGTTCCGGGGTCGTGGACTTTAGTGGTTCTGCCCGATACCCAGAACTATTCCACATTCTATCCGGGCCTGCTGAACCTACAGACACAATGGATAGTGGATAATAAGGAAAAGCACAACATTATCTACGTACTCCAGAACGGAGACGTGACCAACCTCAATAACAAGGTTGAGTGGGAGCGGGCAAGCAGGGCGTTTGGCCGGCTGGACGGCGTAGTGCCGTATGCGATTTCGCCGGGAAATCACGACTTTGGCACCAGGGGTTTTGCTGAGAACCGCTGTACGCTGATGAATGATTATTTCCCACCATCCCGGTTCGCAAAGTGGCCGAGTTTCGGTGGTGTGATGGAAGAAGGACGCAGCGAAAACAGCTATCACCTCTTCAGTATTGCCGGCCGGGACTGGCTCATCATCGGTCTGGAATGGGGGCCGCGGGATAAGACCCTCCAATGGGCGGGGCAAATACTCCGCAAATTCCCAAACCGAAGGGCCATCATAATGACACATGCCTATCTATACAGCGATTCGACACGCTACGACTGGCAGAACAAAGGAAAAACCCAGAATTGGAACCCTCACCACTACAATACGGCCGGGGGCGTTAACGACGGTGAAGAAATGTGGCATAAGCTGGTGAAGAAGCACGAAAACGTCTTTCTGGTCCTTAACGGCCACGTGCTCGATGACGGCCTGGGATTTTTGGTCAGTAAAGGGGATAACGGAAACACGGTGTATCAAATGCTGGTGAATTTCCAGATGAAAAAGCTTGGCGGCGAAAGCTGGCTGCGACTGATAGAGTTTCTCCCAGACGGAAAAACTATACAGGTGAAAAACTATAGTCCTTTATACGAAAAATATAACACCAGCCCTGAAGACCAGTTTGTTATTAAGCTGTCTGAAAAATAATTTTCATTTTGCAGCTATTATTGCCGCGTAGCCGCCATCACAGCACGGCTCTTCCGCCGATGGCAGGGTAAGATGTTCGGTCCGGAGTTCGAATTGGGGGTTGTTCTCCAGAAATTGACCGACAAGTTCACTGTTCTCGCAGTTTTGTATGCTGCAGGTACTGTAGCAGATTCTGCCCTGTGGTTTTATCATAGCGGCGGCGCTGTCGAGCAGTCGGCTTTGAACTTTGGCCAGTTCTGTTATCGTTTTTGATTTTATTCTATAACGCACTTCAGGCCTTCTTGAAAGAACACCTGTATTGGAACAGGGAACGTCGAGCAAAACACAGTCGAACGGGCCGATTTCCGTTACAATTTGTTGCAGTTGTCCGTATGCGGCGATGCTAACGCTATTGATAGCAAGCCGTGCGATATTTTCTTTTACCTTTTCCAGGCGCCGGTTGTCGATGTCGGTTGCGATAATCTTCCCCTTATCACCGGTCAGTTCCGCTAACTGCGTCGTCTTTGAGCCCGGTGCGGCACAAAGGTCGAGTATTGTCCAGTCCGGCTCAGGCTTTAGAAGTGCCAAAGCCTTCGAGGCGGTCAGGTCCTGAATACTGAATAAGCCATCCGTGAAACCGGGCAGATTGGTAACGGCTTTCGGGCTTTTGATTTTTATCATTGAGCCGTCGGCAACAATTTCGGCGTCAATATCTGCCTGGCAGAGTTTTTGAGCTAATTTGCCGGCTGTTATCTTTAATCTGTTGGCTCTTATGTAAATGCCGGGTCTGCGGTTACTCGCAAAACATATTTGCCGTGCAGCTTCTTCGCCGAATTGGTTCAGCCAATCAGTAACAAGCCATTTTGGAAGCGAAAAGACACTGCTAAGGTACTCCGCCGGTGATAGTCCGGGCTTAGGCAACAAAGATATGTCAAACTCACACCCGGTCGAAGGCCTCTGGGGAAGTGTTTTTTCGGCATCGGCTTTAGAAAGTAAAGTTTGGCGATTTGTTATGTGCCTTGTGATTTGCCGCAGAACCGCATTGACAAAGCCTGTTTGTTTTTTTCCCCCTGATGCTTTGGCAATTTCCACCGCTTCATTGACAATAGCATATTGGGCGGTTTTGGGTGAATAAAGTAGCTCATAAGCGGCGAGGCGGATAATATTTAGCAGTTCAGCCGGTATTCTTTCGGCCGGACAATCCGCCAGCTTGCCTATCACCATATCTATGGCGGCACGGTTCCTTATCGTTCCAAAGACAAGGTCGGTGGCTTGTTGTTTTTGGTTAGTTTGGGAAAGCAGCTTGTTCAGGATTTCCCTGGCATTGTAACTCATCGGGTCGAAACTGTTTAAGACATTTACAGCAACAGCTCGTGCGGTTATTGGTTTGTGGCCAGCCATATTTACCTATCTATCTTCATAAATAAATCGCCGGGCTGGGTTGCCCTGCCGTTGACAAAATCTGTAAAAGCCATAAGCGAGCCTCCGGCAGGCTTTACCTGTGTTACTTTCAAGGCATTTTTACCACAGGTAATGTTCAGATCGTTGTCAAGTATACCGGGCTGCAAAGCATCAGGATTTGATGTTTCGACGATTTCGGCCATAGCAATAGTCAGCCTCTCACATCTGCCGGTCTTCTTTGAAACGTATATCGCCGAAGCACCGGGCCAGGGCCAAAAGCCGAGTATCTTTCTGACTAAATTCTCAGCCGGCTCGCTGAAATCTAAAAAACCGTCCGATTTTTTAAGTTTCGGGGCCAGGGTTGCTTTCGAGTGTTCCTGCTCTGTGTAGATGACCGAGCCGTCGGCGATTTTTTCTATCGTCCCCAATAGCAGCGGCGCCGCCATTTTCGCCAGCCTGTCATGCAGCTGGCCTGCTGTCTCGTTAGTTTCTATATCGGTTTTCTGCTGTGCAAGGATTTTGCCGGCATCCATTTTTTCGGCTAAAGTGATTATAGTTACGCCCGTCTGGGTTTCACCATTGATTATGGTCCAGTTTATCGGCGCCGCTCCACGATATCCCGGCAACAGTGAGGCGTGAACGTTTATAGCGTTTTTGGCTGGCAGTGCTATAAGTTCATTGCCGATTTTCTGGCCGAACGCAATCACAACGATAAGTTCCGGCCTATAAGTCCTTATTTCCTCAATCGTTTCCGGTGTGTTAACGTTATCAGTTTCAATGAAAGGTATCGAATGGTTCTTTGCCCAGTCGGCGACAGGAGTGGGCCTTGGTTTTCTGCCCCGGCCGGCCTGGCGCGGAGGCTGCGTTACTATAAAATCCAGGATATTAGTTGAACCGGCCAGGGCGTTTAGACATTCAATACCGAATTCGCCGCTGCCGAGATAAACTATCTTCATTTTTCACCCCAGCAAGTGCAAAAGCACTAAAAGCACAGGGAGCCAAAGTCACTCCTGCTTTTTTGTGCTTATGTATCATTGCTCTTTTTCAAGTCTTTTGAGTTGTTTTCGATGTACAATTCTGGCCGCCGAGCCCATACGATTGACAATAGTCATTCCCTCGATGTGGTCGAACTCGTGCTGCAGGGCCCTTGCGTATAAACCTTCGGCCTCTTCGGTAAATTCATTCCCGTCAAGGTCGGTGGCGGTAACTTTACATCTTTTGTACCGTCGAATCTTCGTTGAAACATCCGGCACCGACAGACACCCTTCCTCCATCGAGTCAAGGCCGCCGCCTGTCTCGTCGCTGATGGGGGTTACAGTAGGGTTGATAAAAACCTTGACCGAATCTTTGTTCATTTCGAGCGATATTATAAAAAGCCTGAGCCCCACCCCCGCCTGCGGCGCCGCCAGCCCAACGCCCTTATGTTCGAGCATAAGCTCTGTCATTTTTTCTACCAGTTGACGGATATTATCATTGATTTCTTCTACCGGTTTGGCGTGCCCTGACAATACCTCAGCCGGATAATGCGTGATGCGACATTTCTCAATATCAATTTCCGACATTCCTTTATCCTTAAAAAATCCGATGCCAATCCGGATTAAAACCGAATTGTTTTGAAAATTTCGCTTTTAACTTTAATCGAATTCATCACCGTCGAAAGTATTTCCCAGGTAAAGTTTCTTTATAGTCTGGTCGCGTACTATTTCTGCCGGTCTGCCGGCCCCTATCACCTTGCCGTGGTCGATTATATATGCCTTATCAACCACCTCAAGCGTCCTCTCGACGTTATGGTCGGTAATAAGAATGCTGACCCCCCCGGCAACAAGCTGGCGGATTTCCTGCTGAAGGTCCTCAACAGCGATAGGGTCAACCCCGCTGAACGGCTCATCCAGCAAAATCAGCGAAGGATTGGTTACCATAGCGCGGGCGATTTCAAGTTTTCTGCGCTCACCGCCGGAGAGGTATTTGCCCTGGCTGTAAGCAACCTCAGTTAACCCGAAGCGCTCAATCAGCATATCGGCCCTGCGGTTTCGCTCGGCGTTGGTTACGGACATCGTCTCCAGAATCGCATAAAGATTGTCTCTGACATTGAGGCGCTGAAAGATGCTCGGTTCCTGTGAAAGATAACCTATACCCAGACGCGCCCGCTTGTACATCGGCAGTTTTGTTATATCTCTGCCCTCGAAAATCACCGTGCCGCCGTTAGGGATAATCATCCCCATAATCATTCTAAAAGTCGTCGTCTTGCCGGCGCCGTTTCGGCCCAGAAGTCCGACAATGCTCCTCTGGGCTATCGAGATGTACACCTCGTTGACAACAGCCCTACCCGAATACCTCTTCACCAGCCCGTGAGTTTCAAGAAGAGTCATACCTTTCACTTTCGTATCTGGTATTCAAATACCGTATTTTATTTTGATTTTGGAATTATAACAATATTAACGGCCAAATCAAATAAATAGCAAATATGACTGTTTAGGCTGTAAATTCCATACACATTTGAAAAACGAAGTAATACACAAAGATGACCGCAGAATTCGGCCTTTGAGTTTTTTTCAAACCGGGAAATATTCTGGCATTTTCTTTGGATTTTTGTTATTAAAGCTATTTTCAAATAAAATAATAAAAAGATTAAACAGAAAATTGAAACATTAAATACAGGATGCCGGGTATAAGAAGACCTTATGTTTGCAGTTATAAGTGATGTACATTCGAACATAGAGGCCCTGACGGCGGTTTTGGCCGATATTGAAAAGCGGGGCATAAAGGCAATTTATTGCCTTGGCGATGTTGTGGGCTACGGGCCGAACCCCAGAGAATGCCTCGACCTGATTATCGAAAAAACCAAGTGGTGTGTTCTGGGCAACCATGATTACGCGGTTTTTTATGAGCCGACTAATTTCAACTACGGTGCCGAGCAGGCAAGTTTCTGGACACGTGAATTCCTCGAAGCAGAGAAAGAAAAAAAACCCCGCGACAGGAGATGGAGCTTCTTGGGCGAGCTGCCCATGCGCCACAGTATAAAAACAAAAATGGGGGAAAATACCGCGGCAATAGACTTCGTCCACGCCTCCCCGAGAAAGCCGATTAACGAATACATCTTCCCAGACGATGTTTACAGCAATCCGGTAAAAGTCCGCATTATGTTCGAGAGGGTAAAGCACATTTGTTTCGTCGGCCACACGCACATGCCCGGCGTTTTTCTCGATGAGCCGGACTTCTATTTGCCCTCCGAACTGGGAGATGTCTATCCGATTATTGAGGGAGAAAAGGCTATTATAAATACCGGTTCCGTCGGACAGCCAAGAGATAAGGACAACCGGTCGAGTTACGTTTATATGGACGGCAATGAACTGCACTTCGTACGGGTGGAATACGATTTCAAGACCACAATGAAAAAAATCAAAGCAATTGACCAATTGGATAATTTCCACGCCGAACGACTCCAGGACGGGAGATAACAAAAATTATTGAAAAACTAAATGCGGAGCAACATACGAAATTATGAGAATTTTCCTGACTTTGGTTTTGATTGGTTTTGTCGCTCTTTGCGGCGTCCTCGTTGTCCGGACCGGGCTGTTTGAAACCGCACCACCCGCCGCACAGCCACCATGTATCCTGCTGCAGCAAACCACAGGCGGTGAGAATAATCTGGTTATCGTCCCGCCTGATTCACAAAACTCAAGCCTGCAGGCGCTTGAAGCCGTTACTCTCGGCGCCGATAACGCTGAAGCTAAAACGATTATTCTCGGCGCACAGGACCCCTGCACCGAAGACCCCGAAATAGGTTTCAAGTTCCAGCTCCAGCTCGATTCCAAAGGCGCAGCCATCAGAAAGGCCACCTTCACCAACGGAAACGGCAATGGCTTTGACGACCGCGATTACAAAAACCCACAGCCATTGGTAATTCTTTCCCCCGTCGCCGGCCAACCCGCTTCAATGGCAACCAAAGAACTCATATTCATCGAGCACAAACTTCAGTTGCGCCTAAATGAACTGCACTGGAAGTCCTACGAAGTTGACCATTCCTCTGACGGCTCTCAGACGGCGCGTTTCGAGGCAACCATCAAAACATCCGCCGGTGAGCCCGTTATTAAAATGGTTAAAACCTACAAAGTTGTCCCCGAAAGCTATCTGCTGGATTGTGATTTAACCGTCGAGAACCTCTCGGGCTCTATGCAGAACCTGCGCTTCAACCTGTCCGGACCGAAAGGCCTCGGCCGAGAAGGTTTCAGAACGGATATGAGAAAGGCTATGGCCTGCTATAGGGATTCGGAAGGTAAAATTAACTCCAAAGCCGAACAACAACTAAAATTTAATGCCAAAACCCTCCGCAAAACAAACGGCTTATACAGCAAACCACTGGCAAAACCGGAAGATAATTTTCTCTGGGCGGCTGCGATAAATAAATATTTTGCAGCCATAGTGGTGCCCTCCCCGGACCAGGGCAAAGAATACTGTGACTGGATAACACAAGAGACAGGCCTGTTGTACAATCCCGACAGGGACCAGCGCGCTGACTCAGGTGATGAGACCGTCGGCGTGGATTTGCAAATTGCACCGAGAGAATTTTCAGCCGCCGGTCAGCCAGAAAGCTCAAAAACATATAACTTCAAACTATATCTCGGCCCAAAGAACAAAAGCCTCTTCGATAAAAACCAGATGTACCGCGACCTCGGCTTTATGTACACGATAGATTTTATGGGCTGCTGCTGTCCTACGGCAATAATACAACCCCTGGCTTTTGGCATACTGGCCTTTATGAAGTGGATGTACGGCTTCATTGGCAACTACGGCATCGTAATCATCATATTGGTCTTCCTCTTTCGCATTGTCATTCACCCCCTGACAAAAAAGAGCCAGGTATCGATGAGAAAAATGAGCAAGCTGGGCCCAAAAGCAGAGGAAATTAAGAAAAAATACGCCAATAACAAAACCGAAATGAACAAACACATAATGGCCCTTTACCGAGAGCAGGGGGCCTCGCCGGTTATGGGCTTTCTCCCGATGATGGTGCAGATGCCTGTCTGGATTGCCCTCTGGAGTGCGATATATGCCAGTATCGACCTGCGGGGTGAGCCCTTCCTGCCATTCTGGATTACAGACCTTTCCGTGCCCGACGCCTTTTTCAGGTTTCCCTCTCCGATAGTCGTACCGCTGTTGAACTGGAAAATATTATCGCTGAACCTTCTGCCGATTCTGATGGGCGTGGCGATGTACCTGCAGCAGAAAATGATGCCAAAGCAGGCCGCTGCCAATCCTCAGGCCGCTCAGCAGCAGAAAATGATGATGATTATGATGCCGCTGTTTCTGCCGCTGGTTTTATATAACGGCCCTTCCGGCGTCAACCTCTACATTATGGCGAGCACCTTCGCAGGCGTCATCGAGCAGTACTTCATCAGAAAACACATCAGCGAGAAAGAACAGGCCGAAGCACAGGGCCTGGTCGCAGTAACAAAGAAAACCGGTGGAAAGGTCAAAAAGAAAAAGCCAAAGCCGTTCTACAAACAGTTTTGATTTTTCCAACCATTGAGTTTTTGAGCAGGGTAAAAACTAAAAATGTACGAACTCAATGATACCATCGCAGTGGTCAGCTCTCCTACGTCAGATAAAAGAGTAATCCTCCGCATTACCGGCCCCGACACTATCGGTCTGTGCAGCCAAATCTTCGACCCCCCCCTATCTGCCGGCAAAGCCTCTCTTGCCGCCGGCCGTATAACTATCGACGACGAATTAAAACTTGATGCAAAACTTTATCTTTTTTGTGCCCCGCATTCATACACCGGAGACGATACCGCCGAGTTACATCTTTTTACTAATCCTTCCGTTACAAAATCCCTGATGAGCAGTTTACTTTCCAAAGGTCTAAGGCCCGCCGGACCCGGTGAATTTACCGCAAGGGCCTACCTTAACGGCAAAATCGACCTGGCACAGGCAGAAGCCGTAAACGAAATTATCGTCGGCTCAAATAAGTTCCAGGTAGCCGCAGCCGAAAAGCTCCTGGCTGGAAAGTTAGCCAAAAAAACCGAAAAAATCCGCGACAGATTAATGGACACCCTAAGCCTGATTGAAGCGGGTCTGGATTTTAGCACGGAAGACATCGAATTTATAACCCGCCCGCAGGCCCTCGAAAGACTCGATGAAATAAAAGAACAACTCCAACAGTTGCTCGCCGGCAGCATCAGATGCGAATCGTTGATTGATTTGCCCTCGGTTGGTATTGCCGGTGCCCCCAATGCCGGCAAAAGCACCCTGCTAAATAAACTCCTCGGCACAGAAAGAAGCATCGTTTCCAGCCGGCCCAAAACAACAAGAGACGTCCTGACCGGCCTACTCAATCTGCCGCATTGCCAATGCGTTCTCTTCGACTGTGCAGGGTTAACGCTCCAAACGAGCAATGTCCTCGATGAACTGGCCCAGGCGGCAGCCGTAGAATCCCTGCAAAACTGCTCGGTCGTTGTCTTTTGCGTCGATATATCAAAAGCTGACTGGGCCGAGGATGCTGCAATACGACGGCTCATTGAGCCGCAGGACATCATAGCCGTTGCGACAAAATCCGATTTAATCGGCGCCGATATATTGGCAGGAAACCTCGCTGGTTTAGCTGAAATCTTCGGCGCCGATTTTATTGCTGTAAGCTCCCGTACAGGCCTTGGTATGGAACTGCTGCACGAGATTATCGATAATAAAATACTCGCAAACACAACAGCCGAAGCCCCCCAGCCGCAGGCACAATCTGCATTGCGTGATACACAATACAACATCGCCCTTACCGCGCGGCACAGGCAGGCTGTTACCGAGGCGATTGAAAATATTGATGAAGCGTCCGGCCAGCTAAAAGCCGGCAATGACGATGTTGTTGCGATGCTCCTTCGCGGCGCATATCAGGCCGTCTCCAACATCCAAGCCGTACACGTCGATGAGCATATACTGGACAATATATTCAAACGCTTCTGCATAGGAAAATAAACCTTATCTCCCTGTTCCTGCACTAAGAGCCTGTCCGGAAAACCGGAATGTTTACGACCACTCCGATGGTTTTCTCAAAATTACGCTGTTGTTTTTTTTAAGTTTGATGGGAAACTGACTTTTTACAAAAGAACCTCGACCTATGCTTAGTTGTATATCCGCTGTTTTTTCAGATGCGCAGAAAACCTGTTTGGCGGAAAAAATAACACAATTCTTTTATCTGGATAAATCCTTTTTATCGTTCTGATCGGAGGAACCAAATCACTATCGGCCGAAATCAAAATAGCTGTATCAAATTTGTTCTCGAAGGCGTCGGTCAGCATCTCCGTAGCGATGTTTACATCCGTCATTTTTTCTTCAAAATCAGTCCATCTTCGTCCGCACTTGTTACAGGATATGGTACTGCTCAGATAATGACCGTAATAAATATTAAAATCCGTAAGTGTTGATAGTGCTTCAAGAAAAATTGACTGCCTTTTTTGTTTATCCGGCGGGCCCGATATTCGAGCGGTAAAGTATTTGGTTACAATAAGTTGCTGATTTTTCTTTAATAATCTTGTTACAAGCTTTTTTACATCCAGCCAGTAATATCTTTTCCAACCCCTATCCTTTAGCCCATAGTAGAGGTTAAACCCGTCAACGTAAGCTACTACTCGCTCAGGATTCATAAAAAATCCCAAAATATTCCTTAAAATACTTGACGAACAAACCGATATAATGTATAGTATAGAAAAATGGAACTCCCCCGAAGATAGTATCTTCGGGTTTACGCCCTGAAAAGGGCGTTTCTTTTGCGCTGAATATTACTTCATATCTTCTCATTACGACGGACTCAATGCCTTGCTTAGCTTGTTGCATCATGTCAAATGCCTTATTCTTTTCGCCAAAATTTTTGTATGTTTTGTAATCAGCTTCTCAAATAACCGGAAGTGCTATCCCGGGGCTTCCTCCTTGGCACTTCGGGCATCTTCTATCCCATATGTCTGAGCCGTTTGCACCATAGATGAGACCACAGCAGGTACATTGGATTATATATACGTACTGACCATAATCTGTTCCTTTTAATGCTGGCTGCGTAAGCCCGAGATTTTGCTGTCGGTTTGGATTTATAAATCCTGCTCTGGTTGTTCCCTTATCCTCGTGTTTTGCCATTTTGGTTACACTAAGATTATTATTGTATTTGCCCGCCAACTTGGGAATCTACTGTTTTGCCAACATCTTTCTTATCCAAAATTTCTATCCATTCTTGCGGACTATAATTGAAATTTTGCTTATTCCAGGCTTGAGCAATACCGATGTCAAAACCATACATTACAGTTACAGCTAAAATATCTTTATCCATACTTTTTGAATACTCTGACAACACCAATGAAGCTACATCCGAGGCCGCTGCTTGGTAATCTTCAGGTCGAGTCTTCCAGATGGCGTTTGAGTGAAAATATGTTGATTCCCATCGCCTGCCTTCCATAATTCCCCAACTCTTTCCCACGAAGGTTGTTGCTATATGTACCTTTCCAGTAGATTGGATGCTCTTCTGTAATGCCAGCAATTCGGGAAATATTCCTTTTTGAGTAATCATTGGAGCTGCTACACAGAATGAGATGGTTACAAAAAACCAGATTCCAACGATAATCAAATGTGTTTTCCACACAGGGGAAACCGCAACATCTCCTTTGGGCATTGTTTTTACGACAAAAGTCCTGATGGCCAAGTCATGAAGGCTTTGTCGCGTTCGACGATTGAAGATATATAGATAGATAATGGCCCCTCCAAAACCAAATATCACAAATCCAATGATGTAACCAATTGGAGACTGGACTACTGATGGAGGAATAATAAGCCCATTGAGGAAAAAAGGAGCGCTCAATATTGCGTAACGGATTAAAGAGGGTACAAGCGAAATGTGCCTTCCATTCCTCTCAACAACTTCAATTTTCATGATTTTTTTGCCAAGTGTTTGGCCTTTCCCAATAGAACTATTAAGCAAGCCAAAATAGGCAAGAGCGATACAGAATCCCACTATGCGGCCATAACCTCCTATCTGTGCAAAAAAATCAAATAAAGACAAACCAAGGATAAAGCCAAATACACCTATCAATGTCCCATCAAGAAAAAAAGCCAAAAGACGTCTCCAAAAACCGCTTATGATTCTATTTTCTGATTGTGGACTTATGTCACCACTCACTTCGCTAAAAGAGTTATCGGTATCTGACATTTTTAATACCTCTGTATTCCTAAAAATTCTTTCAGTAATAGGTTCTTTCACCTTTCATTTATTATCCATCCGTTGTAGGAATCGTTTACTTCATCAAAATGCTGTTTCCCTAATGCTCTCATAAAAATATTTTCCCCATATTCTAATCGTTTTTTACTCAAAACCACAAGTCTTTTTTCTAAATAATCCTACCTCCGTCTTACTAAACTACCCGCTTTTATTTATTCGTGGTCATTTTTTCGTTTTCATTCTTGGCTTAGTTAATCTTGCCTATTTTACCCATCTTACCCATTTTAACATTTCAATCCACCCAATTTTGAGAAGGGTATTTTCCCCCGCAAAATCTTACCCATTTTAACATTGAAGAAGGGTTTTGTATCGGCCGTGCAATTTTTACAAAAAACACACAATAAAACGAGTCATTTTGCAATAGTGTTCGGCACTTCATTTGCACATGGTGGTTTTGCTGTTCGAGACGAGTATTTTTGAAATAATCCAACGTGCTAGGATATGATTTGTTCCAGCGGAGAGATATTTCAGCGAAGCACAAACCGCGACAGCAGTCTATACAGGGACCGGTCTTGCAATTAATCAACTTACAACAGTTTGTTTTTTCAACTTTTCAATATGAGCCATCAATTCATCTTTGTTGGCCCAACCAGTCAGGAACCAGCAGAACATTTCATAAGTTCGCAACGTGGGTTTTCGGCCGGTATACAACGCTATCAATAAGCAAGCGATGATGGCGGCATAGATTTGAAGTTCGATGCCGTTGTCGCAGTAACTGA
>Ga0272442_10007280_pt1 | contig 14343 bp, 12 predicted proteins | sample SSMForm2O_FD_200262 | JGI IMG/M metagenome (GOLD analysis project Ga0272442, IMG submission 200262) | Marine sediment archaeal communities from Little Sippewissett salt marsh, Falmouth, MA, United States - SSM-Form-2O | ecosystem: Environmental > Aquatic > Marine > Wetlands > Sediment ...
ATATTCAACTATACCGTCAGCATCATCTGCAATTCCTGTTATTATTACAGTCTCATTAACAATATCTCCTTCTTTAGGATATGTGATTTCAACTGTCGGTGGAATATTTACTGGTTTGCTCTCCTCAGATCCAACACTTAGAAATGTACTTGGGCTTTCCATTGTATTATAACTTGTTTCTACCCAACCTGAAGAGCGAGGAACATTAGACACACGAACCTCATCGATGATGCCAGCAAAATTATTGTCATAATCGCCCGCTGCACCAAATCCAAACAATGCTTTTGTTGATTCTGGAAATAATGCATCCCGAGTTGTTGAAACAGTACCATCATTATAAAATGTAATATGTTCAGTATCCAATGTTACAGTACCATAATACCAGATATCCTCACTATTTACTGTATTATCTTCTGTTGATCCTTCAGTTGTTAATAATGAATATCTGTTCTTAAAAATTATACCATCTTTTAACCTATATTCATATTGATAACCTGATGAAGCTCTCTTACCCAGAAGAGAGTTAAACATATCACTTAAATCACTTGCTTTCCACCAACATTCAAAGGTTAAATTTCCAATTAAATCTAAAGAACCCTCCTCAGATTCATAAACTAACACTTTTTCATTTACACCATCAAAATTCAATGCTTTTGATATTCTACCATCAACTAGGTCTCCTTCCTCCATATTTTGAGTTGTTCCATTGTTATTATATATTGATGAATCTTTTATGTCTCCTTCATCATTGTCGACTTCATTATTACAATGCCAAACACCAACATAATTACTGTTCCATGTCCCTTCAATGTTTTCTTGGTTACTGCAGCTTGGATTTCCATAATAAATGTATAGAGTAGTGTCTTCTGTTGAACTTATATTGGTAATATTTACCCAAGCAATAAGTTCGCCATCTGTACCACTATAATGTTCGATTTCATGATTGTACTGTACAAATCCATCAGTACTAACAAATGAAAAATCATCACCATCAGACTGAGCGTGGTCTTTAAAATTGGTACTTGTACTATGAAAGAGTATTGGAAAGTTTTCAAGATCTGATGCGATCATATCATGATTTATTGTAATTTCTTTTCTATACCCCCATTCAGTATTCCACCAATCATCGTCTGATGCATTTACCAAATCTATTGATGGATTCCAACAACAGACTAAAAGTACCCCTATAAACATGGTTGTGATTATTTTTTTCATTCCTATTTGCCTCCCTCAATAAATAAAACTATAATGTAATTGTACTTTAAAAGTATAATGCTATTTATATAATATAAATCTTTTCTTTTTATTGATTAATATATATGAAACAAGATAAAAAATTTATATAGTTTTTTGATTGTTCTTATCACAAAGATAATATAAAAATAATATAATAATAGTTGAAAATTATTGAAATAAATGTTATAAAATAATCATCTGATCTTTTAAAATATATTTACCATTCTGCCCAACTTAAAGGAAATAAAAGCTTTATTCCACCTGAAACATGCACTAAAAGAAAGTCAAAAATAAAATGGGTTGCAATATCTATAGCTAACGCAATAAATGTTTTTTCATGGATAATCTGTCACAATTAGTTCTTTTACAGGTGTTCCATCGCTCCAAAGTCCCATAAATATTTGTTCAGATGTATTCCCTAGACAATATTTTTTATTAGTTCCATAAAAAGCATAATCTGTCAACGCATCAAAGAGCTTCCAAGTAGAATAGTAGTCCATAGCATCCGTTGAATCTGATAAGAACTTTGGAAGACACAATGGAGCTATATGATCTCCTATAATATCAGGTGTACCATATGTATCTGTTACTTGAATAACAAAATCCTTATTTGATAATGGAATCTGAGTTGTGTCATTAAATATTATCTTTGCTGAATGGTTACCTGCAATGTCATCATCTTTTCCTACAATTACTAGCATAATTGTTTCATTTGATATTTTTGAATAATCTTTTTTATCATAAAAATTTATATATGGTTGAACTGGCATAATCGCCTTTGGAATAGGTAGACCTTCTTCTATTGCTAGTGCTGCCATATTTGCAGTAATTCCTCCTCCTAATGAATGGCCTACAATAGCAAATTTATCCAGTTCAGGCCGAACATGCCATCCACTATTTAGAATTTCAATTGCATCCTTTACAGCATTAACAGCATTTTTAGTAAATTTTTCAAATCCTCTTACAAGTCCCTTTTGATATCTAGGGTAAACAACTATATTTCCTTTTTTTACAATATGATTTATCCATGCCCTATAGAATATTGGATGCATTGCTGACCATCCATGGTTAAAAACGATAAGAGGTGCCGACTCTGGTTTTGGCAAGAATGGTTCAAAAATCCAGAACTGCCGTCCTCCCAATTTATATATAGTTTTAATAACAAAAGAATGTGAATAATCTGAACTTCCAGGACCAGTTATTGGTTGTTCAGGTTGGGTTGGCTCATCTAATCTTGCTGAAATAGATTCGAAGGCGGGAAGTATCAGAAATATTGTTATTGAAATTATAATTACTTTTTTAATCATTAAATTTCCCTCTTATTTCATAACTTGGATTTTATATAAAAATTTAATGTTATATTTATTTACTAAAATCAGTAAGGGGAATTTATAAAAATTATGAAAATTGAAGGTTAAATTATCCAGAAAACTATTAAAATGAGTTAATTATATGCCCGAGCCATGGCAGCAGTAGTCGATAAAGAAAAATGTACAGGATGCGGGTCATGTGCAGAAGCATGTCCTGTCGATGCAATAAAGGTTGAAGAAAAAGCAATTATCGATGAAGAAAATTGTATCGATTGTGGAACTTGTGTCGATGAATGTCCTGAAGAGGCGATAAGTCTTCCTTAAAGTTTATAATCCTCCTATATTCAGGAGGATTATTTTTCTTAATTCTTAATTTTTTGATAATTTTTACATAGTTCAAATAATTCATTAGGACACTTTGAGAGTTCACCAGTTTTAACATAGTCTTTTAATCGTTCCAACCAAAAAGGTGTACCCTTACATTTATTCACAACTTCAACAAATTTAATTATAGTTTTCATAGTAATAGGGTGGAGTATGTGTTCCATTTCACAAGCGTCTTTTTCAGCGATTTGATCATCAACTCCAAGCAGCGTTAAGAATTCTTTCAATGTTGTATGTTTTTTCTTTGTTTTTAAAGCAATTTTTAAGCCTTTATCAGTTAATTTTATTCCACTATATTTCTTATAACTAACATATCCTTCTGCGCTGAGTTTTTGAAATATTTCAGTTACACTAGCAGGATTTACATTTAATGCAGATGCAATATCATTTGTATGAACTCTTTTTTTTCCTTTTTGCACATCATAGACCAACTCAACATAGTCTTCTATTGTTCTTTTTCTCATTTTATACACCCAATAATATCAATTTGAGTATAATCCCAACAATAGCTGCAACTCCAAGCATAAGAACTGCAGATTTTATCATATCCTTTATTCCTAATTCTTTAATTAGAACTGCAAATGTTGCAACACATGGAAAATATATTGTTAACATTGTAACTGCTACTACAAGTTGTAAGGGAGTCATATTTAGAGAAACTAGCATTCCAACAGCAAGGTCCTTTCTTAAAAAACCAGTAATTAATGCAATACTTGCTTCACCAGGCATTCCAAATAAACCACTCATAACAGGTTGTAGTAAATTGCTTATTACTTGTAGAATCCCAATTGCATAAAGGACATTTATTATGAGCACTCCAAAAAATAAAAATGGTATCGCTTCCTTTAGAAACCAACGGATCCTCATCCATGTTTTTTTAAATGTTGCCTTAATACTTGGTCTGCGGTAAGAGGGAATCTCCAAAAATATCTCAGGACTTTCACCTTTTATAAATCTGTTAAGAATCAATCCTAAGATAATGTAAAGTAAAATTAAAGTAATAAAAACAATACCTATGTAATAAATACCATGCTGTCCAAGAATCCCAAACACCATTGCAAGTTGTGCCATACAAGGTACACATATTGCAAGAAGTGTCGCTGAAATGAATCGTTGTTTTCTTGTTTCAAGAGTTCTTGTTGACAATGCTCCAGGTACGTTACATCCAAGTCCAAGAAACATTGGAACTATCCCATGTCCATGCATTCCGAGTTTATGAAAAACCTTATCTACAAGTGTTGCAAGACGGGGTAAATATCCGGTATCCTCAAGTAATGAAAGCATAAAATAAAATGAAATGATGTATGGAAGTACAACGCCAATTGGAATGTAAAGACCTGTCGTAAGCATTCCAAGTGATTCAATTTTATCTATTGGTACACCATATTCACCAATAAGTAGGGTATGGATTATACCTGGACCAATTTTTTCACTTAGAATATCTATTAATGGAAGGTAAAAATTATCAAAAATCGGGTCTAATACATATATTATTAAATTTTCACCAATTAATCTGACAATCCAGAATGAAATAAAAATTACACCTAATGCTATTGGAATCCCTGTTAAAGGTTTAATCGTAAGGTCAGATATTCTATCACGTAAAGTGTGATGTCGATGTTCGACCATTTCAACTTTTCTTATAAGTGAACCAATCTCAATCCAGCGTCCTTCTTCACTTGTTGGTTTGATTTCTTCGTTTGCCTTTGCATTTTTTATGTTGGCAACAAGATTTTTTATTCCTTCTCCAGTTAATGCAACAGTTGGAACTACTGGTACTTTTAAAAGACGTTGTAACCTTTTTTCATCTATATGAATTCCAAGATGCTTTGATTCGTCCCATAGATTAAGTGCTAAAATTATTGGTTTATTTTTTTCAAGAAGTTCAAGTGTGAGATATAGGTTTCTCTCAAGATTTGTTGAGTCAATTACATTTATTACAATATCTGCATCTTTAAGCATTTTAACAGAAACTTCTTCTGCTTTATTTGATGGATCAAGAGAATAGGTGCCGGGAGCATCAATTATTTCATAATTAGTACCTTCAAATCTCATTTTCCCTTTTGAAAAATCAACTGTTGTTCCAGGGTAATTTGATGCTATTACATTTGCACCAGTTAGTCTCGAAAAAACAACACTTTTTCCTACATTAGGGTTTCCCATCAAAACAATCTTTTTTATTAAATCACCTCAACAGTGATTTTGTTTGCCATTCCTCTCCCCAAGGTCATTTGGCAACCAAAAACTGCAATAGTAACTGGGCCTTTAAATGGCTGTTTTGTTACAATTTTTATTATTTGCCCTTCTTTTATTCCCATAACTCTTAATCTTCTTTGAAATCCTTGTCCACCATCTAAACTGATTATTTTTCCTTTTTTGTTTATTGGTAGATTTGTCAATGGTATTATATTTTCACTCATATTAATCACTATAAATTTTTAGGTATGCCTAAATTATATATAGTAGTTACTAGTATAAATAAATTTTGGTATACCTAAATTTTTTTTAAAAAATTGCATTTTAAGTTATTGTTACATCGTTACAAAGATAGACATTCTGAATTGAATTCAACAGTTGGATCCCTTCTTCCATTGGTCTCTGGAATGCCTTTCTACCAGATATGAGTCCAACTCCACCAGCTCTTTTATTGATAACAGCAGTTCTAACTGCTTGAGCAAAATCGTTTTCACCTGAAGGTCCACCCGAGTTTATTAGACCAACTCTTCCCATATAACAATTAGCAATCTGATACCTTGCAAGATCAATTGGATGATCAGAACATAGTTCAGAATATGCCTTATCATTATATTTTCCGAACTTTATATTATCATGATTTAATGATATATAACCGCCATTAAGGGTTGGAAGCTTTTGTTTTACAATATCTGCTTCAATAGTAACACCCAGATGATTTGCCTGACCTGTGAGGTCTGCAGATGTATGATAATCCTTTCCATTAACCTTAAAAGCAGGGTTTCGAAGGTAGCACCAAAGAATTGTTGCCATACCTAACTCATGAGCATAACTAAATGCCTTGCTGACCTCTTGAATTTGACGTGAGGATTGCTCAGAACCAAAATAAATAGTGCAACCTATTGCAGATGCTCCCATATCCCAGGCTTGATCAACACTTGCAAACATAATTTGATCAAATTTATTTGGATATGTCAAAAGTTCATTATGATTTATTTTAACAATAAATGGGATTTTATGAGCATATTTTCTTGAGACAGAACCAAGCACACCAAGAGTTGATGCTACAGCATTACAACCACCTTTAAGTGCCAGTTCAACTATGTTTTTAGGGTCAAAATAAATTGGATTCGGAGAAAATGATGCATTTGCAGAATGTTCAATACCCTGGTCAACAGGAAGAATTGATAGATATCCAGTGCCTGCTAGTCTACCATGGTTAAAAAGGGATTTGAGATTTCGCAGTACATTTGTAGGTCTATCAGAATCAATAAAAATCCTATCAACAAAATCAGGTCCAGGAAGATTTAACGATTCCTTTTTTATTTTAGGACTATAAAAATTAAGAAGATTATCTGCTTCGTTTCCAAGATAATTTCTGATAGTTTCAATATCAGTATTCATATTATCACTTATCTCCTTTAATTCCTGCATGTAAATCAACTCACCGAGCTTTTGGAATAAGTTTTAGCTAAAAAGGCTTTCTGGTCAAAATTTATAATTTTCCTTCTTCGTATCGTTTTCCAAGTTTTTCAAGCATATCCTTTGCCATAGATTGTAAATTAAAAGTAGGTTTCCAGCCCCATTCATATCTTGCTGCATTATCATCTATAGACTGTGGCCATGAATCAGCAATTGCTTGTCTGAAATCAGGCTTGTATTCACATTTGAAATCTGGAATGTGCTTTTTAATTTCATCTGCAAGTTCACCAGCAGAAAAGCTCATTGAAGAAATGTTGAAATCACAGTGGTGTTTGAGTCTGGAAATGTTGGCATCCATTAGATCAATTGTTGCTTTAATACAATCTGGCATATACATCATAGGAAGCTTTGTATCTTTCTTTACAAAACAAGTATATGTTTTACTTTTTATTGCTTCATAAAAAATATTTACAGCATAATCTGTTGTTCCACCGCCAGGTAATGTTTCGCTACTAATTATTCCAGGATATCTAAGGCCTCTGACATCTATTCCAAATTTATTAAAGTAATAATCACCTAATAGTTCCCCAGCAACTTTTGTAACTCCATACATTGTTTTTGGTTTCAGAACAGTTTCTTGAGGAGTTTTTATTCTTGGAGTTTCAGGACCAAAAACAGCAATAGAACTGGGTACAAACACTCGAGTCATATCAAATTTATGAGCAATTTCAATTATATTGTAAAGGCCATTAATGTTAACATTCCAACAAAGAAGAGGTTTTTCTTCACCAACAGCAGAAAGAATTGCTGCCATATTATAAATTGTATCTACATCATATTTCTCTACTACCTTTTCAATGGTTTCTCTGTTTATAATATCTATAAATTCAAAAGGTCCAGAATTTAATAGTTCTTGGCTTGGTTTTGTCTTTCTCCCACAAGCAATTACATTATCATTTCCAAATTTCTTACGTAGAGCCAAAGTAAGCTCTGAACCAATTTGTCCAACTGCACCCGTTATAAGTAATCTTTTCATGTCTTTTTTTGCCATATTGTATGGTCCCCCAAAACTTTTTAATGGCTATAGAGAAGGAATATACATAATTTACTGTTTAATCTGGCTATAAACCAGTTTCTTTTACAAGTCTTGGAATAATATCCTCCCAAAAAAGAGCAGTAATATGAATACCATGAACGCCTTTTATTTTTTTAAGTTCACTTATAAGCTCAATAGCAATTTTATATCCTTCGCTTTTAGCATCACTTGAATTTTTCATTCTATCATATATTTCATTTGGGATATTTACACCTGGGACATGAAATTTCATACGCTCAGTCATCTTGAGTGATTTAAGTGGTGTGATACCTGCGAGAATATGGACTCTTTTATCTAGACCTCTTGATTTTACCTCATCCATATAGGTATTGAATTTTTCCAAATTAAAAACACTCTGAGTTTGAATGAAATCAGAACCTGCAGCAATTTTCTTTTCAAGACGATCAATCCGATATTCAAATGGATCTGCAAAAGGATTTGCAGCTGCTCCGATGAAAATATCTGGATTGCCAGATAGGATTTTATCTCCACTTTGGAAAATTCCATTATCTCTCATATTTTTTACAATCTGAATAAGCTGAATTGAATCTAAATCGTAAACTCCCTTTGCATCTGGATGATTTCCAAAGGATTGATGATCACCTGTAATAAAAAGTATATTTCTAACACCAATTGCAGAAGCACCCAAAATATCACTTTGAAGAGCAATCCTATTTCTATCTCTACATGATACTTGCATAATTGGGTCCATTTTCAAATCTAAAAGAATAGAACAACCACTTATACTAGACATCCTCACAACAGCTGTTTGATTGTCTGTTATATTAAATGCATTTGCAAATCCTTTTAATTTTTCAGCTTTTTCAATTATTTTATTTGGATCTGATCCCTTCGGAGGTCCAATTTCAGCTGTTACTGCAAATTTTCCAAGAGAAAGTACTTTTTTTAGGTTACTTTGAAATTCCATATTATAAAGTCCTCCTCATCTCTATAGATTTAGACCAGTTCTTAGGTTTTTTAATTTCTTTTAATTTATCAAGTTGGCCCTTTTTCTTTAAATGTGAATATATAATATCCCAGATACAATCGAGTTCATTATTTATTTCACATTTTCCATTAATTGATCCACCACAAGGACCATTTAACATCTCTTTTGGACACCTTGCAATAGGACAAAACCCACCAAACTCCTCTTGTATGCACTCACCACAAAGTGAACACATTTTTTGAAAATCGTTCAACCTCTTAATTTCACCTAAAAATAATGTATCAGTACCTGATATTACATCAGTAGAATCAATAATCTGTGAAACAGTTTGAACACCATTACCACAAGCAAGAACTAGGATTTTTTTTGCTTTATCAATTTCATCTTTATGACTTTTTAACAGACGTTTATCATTTAAAAAATGACATGCAGGATCAAGAATAACCGAACCCGTTACTTCGATATTTTTTTTTTCAAACTTTCTTATAATTTCTAAAACTTCTTCTTCTCCGCCTGTATGACACAATGTTGCACATTCACTACAACCAACAACAAAAACTGGTCCATTATCAATTGAGCATAGTAAATCCTCGAAATTTTTTTGCCGTGTAATAATCATAAAGGAATTAGATAAAACATTTCTTTTTAAGTATTTGCACTAAAATGAAAATATCTTTATAGTAACTTGCTGATACATATCCCAGAATGGGATTGCACAAAGGTTGATTATTTATGCTTGATGATTTAAATTTAATTTCAGAAATAGATAAATCTGGTATGCTAGTAAAGTTGGCTAGTTTTCCAGAACAAATTAAAGAGTCAAAAAAAATTGTCGAATCTTCACAACTTGATAGCTTCTTTAAAATTGATAATATTATAATCAGTGGGATGGGCGGATCAGCAATTTCTGGAGATATTATAAAAAGTTTATTTAGAGATAGACTTGAAATACCAATTTTTGTAAATAGACAGTATGATCTTCCTAAGTGGGCAAATAAAAATACACTTCTAATATCTCAAAGTTACTCAGGAAACACAGAAGAAACACTTAGTGCATTTAAACATGGTTACCAAAAAAGATGTAAAATTATTGGAATCTCTTCAGGTGGAAAATTACAGGAATTTTGTGAAAAAAGAAATGTTTCTCATATAAAAATACCAAATGATTATCCACCAAGGGCAGCAACTGGTTATATGTTATTTTCTTGTTTATATGCAATGAAAAAAATTAGAATTATAAAAATAGATTTAGAAGCAGAAATTAATGAAACAATCTCAATTATAGATGATTTCAGAAATCATAACAAAAAAGAGGTACTTGAAAAGGATAATCTATCAAAACAATTTGCTAAAAAACTTATAAATACAATTCCTCAGGTTTATGGATTTGACTTTTTTTCACCAATAGCAAAAAGGTGGTGTACACAGTTCAATGAAAATAGCAAAATTATCTGCAGATATGATGAAGTCACTGAATGTAATCATAATGATATTGTTGGTTGGTCAATGAATCCAGAAGAAACAAAAAAATTTACTTGCATTCTTTTTAGAGATAATGAGACTGAAACAATCTATTTGTCTAAACGTCTTGATTTCATGAAAAAACTTTTTGAAAGTGTTGCTGGAAATGTATTTGAATTAAATATAAAAGGTAAAAAAAGACTTGCAAAAATGATGTATGCAATGTATCTTGGAGATTACATTAGCTGTTATCTAGCAATTCTGAGAAAAACTGATCCAACACCTGTTGCAATAATTAATGAATTAAAAGAGGAGCTTTCAAAAATATAGATTCTTTGTTTATGGTAGATTAAAAGTAAATTTAAATATTTGCAATGTATTCAAATTTATTGAATTTAAAAAATATTGAAGTGGGATGCAAGATTGGGATGCTAAATGGAAGAACAATTAATTGGTAAAAACATTGATGATAAATTTAAAACATTATTTGAATCAGTAAATACTGCTGCTTTTTTAACAGAGATCGATGGTAAAATAATTGAAGCAAATCAAAAATCCTGTGAATTATATAATCATAGCTGGGATGATTTAATTAATAACAATATTTCAAAAATATTTCCCGAATCTGCTGGTTGGAATGACTTAAGAGAAGAAATAATCTCAAAAGGTGGAATGAATTTTGAATCAATAAATATTCAAAGGGACGGGAATGAATTTCCAGTTAACATTAGTATTTCCCTATTTAAAATGGAAGGAAAACCTGTAATGCTTTCCCTTATTTGGGATATTTCTGAGCGTAAGGAATCAGAAGAGAAATTAAGGTGCTCAGAAGAACGTTACAGATGCATTTTTGATAATTCAGCAGTTGCAATAATGCTTACAGATGAAAAAGAATGTATTATTTCTTGGAATAAATTTACAGAAACCCTCTTAGATATGAATGAAGAGGATTTAAAAAATAAATCTGTTTCAATGCTATATCCACCAGATGAATGGACTAAGATTAGATTGGAAAATATAAGAGATAAAGGTGGCCAGCATCATCTTGAAACAAAGATTTTCAAGAAAGGTGGAGAATTAATAGATATCGATATTTCCTTAAGTGTTTTCAAAAATAATTCAGGTGAAATAACAGGTTCAATTGGTGTAATAAAAGATATTACTGAACGTAAAAAAGCAGAAAAAAAATTGAAAGAAAGTGAAGAAAAATATGAGGGTTTATTTGAGTATACAACTGACGGAATGATTGTTCTAGATGCTCGTGGTGAAATTCAAGATGTAAATAAAAGAGCTCTTGAACTACTTGGTTTAAGTGAAGATCAAACAATTGGTAACAATTTTTTAAGTATGGGTTTTTTAACACCGAAATCATTGTCGATTTTTGTAAATCAATTTCAGGATTTATTATCAAGAAGAATTGCTACAAGTAGCGAAACTGAAATTACAAATAAAAATGGTAACAAAATCGCTGTTGAATTAAGTTCATTTTTCCTTGTTAAAAAAGAAAATGAGATTGATAATTTCGTTCTTGTTATGAGGGATATAACTGAGCGTAAACAAACCGAAATAAAACTTGCAAGCGAACATGAACTTCTTCAAACTCTAATGGACAGCATACCAGATTCCATATATTTCAAGGATGGAGAAAACAAATTTGTGATGGTAAATAAGGCAAAAGCAGCAAGGTCAAATGTTAAACCTGAGGATATGATAGGAAAAACTGATTTTGACTTTTTACCTGAAGAGGAAGCAAGAAAGGTATTCGAAGACGATGAAGAAGTTATGAAAACAGGAAAATTTATAATTAACAAAGTTGAGAGACTAACATCAGTTGAAGGTGATGAGAAATGGGTTTCTGTTACAAAGTTCCCTCGTTTTGACAGTGATGGAAATATAATTGGTACAATGGGGATCTCAAGAGATATAACTGAGATTAAAAAATTAGAAGCAATTCAACATCAAAATTTAAAATAAAAAAAAAGAAAAAAATTGTTTATATAATATATGGTTCTTCTTGTGGATTCATATCATAATTACGAAAGGATAGACCACGAATTGTCTTTGGAAACATTTTAAATAATGGTAGGTCAAACTTAAGTCCTATCCAGTCATCCCAATAATTTGAATCCCATGAGTTACGAAAAGAAAACATAAATCTAGCATTTATACGATTGTCAATGAAATTGTTCATCTCAATTATGTTTTCGTTACTCCCAGTTAAATATAGTCCCTCCAGATTATTTTCTTTGAAATTGTTACTTCTAATGTTGTTTTTACCACCACTTATTTTCATTCCTGCATTATTTCCGGTTATATTATTTTCAAAAAATTCGTTTGTCGTTGTTATTACTCCATCGACTTTAATTCCTTCTCTTTCATTATTTAAAACTTGATTTCCGCTGATTGTATTTTGACTGCTTCCACCAGCAATTTGTAACCCTGCAAAATTATTCTCAATAGTATTATCAAGTATTTCATTTTGTTTACTTATAGCTTCAAGAGCAATACCAAAATCGCCATTACCTGTTACAGAATTACCAGATATAATGTTACGATCTGATTCTTGAAGTATTATACCTTCAAATTCATTATTTGAGATTATGTTTCCGTTAATAGTAACCCGTGTACTTGTTGCCTGAAGGAAAATACCATAAGAACTATCCTTTACAATATTGTTTGATATAGTAATTTCTTCCATAAGAGGATAAACTGTAATTCCATCTTGATCTCCTGTTGCTCCAATTATGGTAAAACCATTTAATTCAACATTTTTTGAAGATATCCTAACAGCATGATCCTGTCCACTGACGCCATTAATTATAGTTGTATCTCTATTTTCACCGGTTACTGAAATTTGTTTATTAATACGAATATTTTCTTGATATGGTGATGAATTATCGAAAACAAATATTGTATCACCACTAGCCGCATCATCTATTGCTTCTTGAATGGTTGAATAATTTCCGCCTCCACTTCCACCAACATATAAAATATTTCCACTAGCAGTTCCTAAAATTCCAACGTTCTTTGATAAAATTGTTGCATTACTTATAGGGATTATACATATCCCAATTAGCATGGCTGCTGTGGTGAAAGTTAAATATCTTTTTATTTTTTTATTTATCATTTTTCACTGCCTCCCCATAATATTAATTAGAAATTAAAATAAAAACTTTTTCATTAAAAATCTTGTTATAATTGTTTTTAAAAACAATTTTATATGTTTAATGTATTTATATACTAAAGATGGGATGTATGCTAGATAGTCGTTTAATTTACTCTATCATAAAAAATTTACATATTTTTAGGATTTTCAAGTATTTTAAAATTTTAATTTTTGGTTGTGTAAGAAATGGTCTCTATACCAGATATTGTTAAAATATTAAGACAAGAAGAAAAACTTGGAAAATTAAGAAATGATACAAAATTAAACAATCAACAAATACAGATATATAAAACAAATTATGAAAACAAATCAGATGATGATCTAATAAAAAATGAAAAAGAAAAATCGGACTATAATAAGTTTTATGATAATCAAAACGAAAATGATAGTAAGATTTTTTCTGATTTAATGGAAATTATTAATTTTACAGAAAAATTATCAACGAGATTATATGGGGATTTAACACGCGAAGAAATAATTAAAATTGTAAAAAATGAATTTAAAAAATCTGAAAAATACACGGGTAGTATACTATTTTTAACAAATGAAAACTATCTGGAGATTGGAGGAACATCTTATAATATGAATAATCTTAATTTAGAAAAAATTTTTTCAGAATTTAAAATAAAAAATTTTGAAATACCTCTTAATAAATCAAAAATATACAATCAGGTAATAAATGAAGGTAAAACTGTTTATTTTAAAATAATTGAGCTATTAGAAGAGGTTTTACCTCAAAAACTTGTTGCTATTGCTAAAAAAAGTACCAATTTTAATAAAAATAATCATGTTGCAACACCTTTAAAAATAAATGGTAGAATTATTGGTGCTTTTGCAATGAGTTCTACTCTGCTTCATTCTTATTTTACGCCTTCAGTTAAGAATCTTGCGCTTCATATTTCTCATTCACTTGAACATGCTGAACATATTATTGAACAAAACAATATTCAAGATATTATTTCTCAATCAGAGCAGATGTACAGGTCAATGATAGAAAAAGCTCCTTTAGGAATCTTTACTGTCAATACCAGAGGTTTTGTTACATCATGTAATGATGCTTTTATAAGGATGGCTGGGTACTCAAAGGATGAGTTGGTTGGTAAAAATATCGCAAAATTTCCAACTT
>Ga0272442_10007283_pt1 | contig 14341 bp, 13 predicted proteins | sample SSMForm2O_FD_200262 | JGI IMG/M metagenome (GOLD analysis project Ga0272442, IMG submission 200262) | Marine sediment archaeal communities from Little Sippewissett salt marsh, Falmouth, MA, United States - SSM-Form-2O | ecosystem: Environmental > Aquatic > Marine > Wetlands > Sediment ...
AGATGAAAGCAATGCCAGAAAAGGCGCTCTCTTTGCAGGTTATTTAAAATTATTGCCCGTATTTTTGTTTTTCATTCCCGGAGTAATTGCCTATGCACTTATGCAAAAAGGGCTCATTCATTTTTCCCTGGAAAATGCAGATAGCGCACTTCCTGCTTTAATCAAAGAATTCTTACCTACCGGATTAAAAGGATTAGCCATTGCGGGTTTATTAGCTGCTTTAATGAGCTCTCTTTCCTCCGCTTTTAATTCGAGTTCAACCCTTTTAACAATCGATTTTTATCAGAAATACAATCCTGGAGTGAGCGAAAAAAAGCTGGTGCGTTTTGGGCGAATTGCCACCGTAGTATTAGTCGCACTAAGCTTGGGTTGGATACCATTTATGAAAGCCCTGATGGGAGGAGGAATATTCCTTTATTTACAAAGTATTCAAGCGTATATAGCCCCTCCTATAGCTGCTGTTTTTTTGTTTGGATTGTTTTATAACTGGATTAATGCACGGGCCGCTATCATTACACTTTGGGCTGGGTTTGGATTAGGAATGTTGCGATTAGTTTCAGAGTATCTTATGGGAGCCGGGATTATTTCATTGTCCAAAGGAAGTCTTTTAACCTCTTTTATGGAGATTAATTTTTTACATTATGCCATCCTCTTGTTTGTGGTGTGTTCTATCCTGTTAATACTTATCAGTAAGCTAGGGAAGCCACAGGATCCGGAAACTTTAAAAGAAGTTACCTTTCAGTTAAATTCCAAAAGAGAATTTGTTTGGTCTAATATGGACGTTAAAATTACGGTGCTCCTGGCGGTTTGCGTATTAGTTTTATGGTGGGTATTCTCTACCTGGGGAATTGCATAGAATGTTTAAATATAAGAGCGACCCCGTTTTCATACCTAAAAATAATAGCCCCGTCAGAGTTAATTTAATCTTTCGTTCGTTTTTGTGATCCATGAGAATATTGCAGCAGTTCTCTGATGGCAGGCATCAACAAATCTATTGGCCATCATAGGGCAAGAAAGACCTTTGCCTCCAATGTACTGTTATACAAAGACGTTCCAATGGAGTTAGTCAGTGGGTTGTTGGGACACTCCGGATTAAAGATTACCCGGGAGTACTAGGGAAAAATTTATACGGCAAAAAGAGGGCTCCTGATCCATACAGATTACCCTTTTATCAGATTAAAAGGATTAAATTAATCTGCTTTTTGTTTAAGATAAAGTGCGATGTCGTTTTCCAGGTCGGCCGTATACGGGTTTTCAGAAGGATTTCGATTATAGATGGACGAGTAGCACATGGACGCCGCAAAAAAAGTACCCTGTAAAGATGGGTGCAAGCCATCCGCATCATATAAATCAATGTCGGGGTTTCCTTCCTGATTTATTGCCTTCCAAACTTCTCCTACAGGAATAATGGTGGCTCCAATAGCTTGAGCTGCGTCTTCAAAGGTCTTTTTTATGGGAATAGCCATTTCCGGCTGATCCTTATAGGGCCAGGGCATTAATAAATAGATGATTGTTCCTTTATTGCCCACCAACTCTTTAAATGCTTTTATAGATTCTAAAGTGGCCATACCATCATTTACTGCCACCGCTGTATTTTCTTGTAGTATAATAACATCCCAGGAGCGTTCATTTACTTTTGAGAGGGTTTGTTCATTGACCAAATGCACAGCCAGACTATAACCACTAAACGCAAGTTCCTGGATCAAAGGTTTAAAGGATAATGAATCATTAGCACTGTAAAGATTTAAGTGATATGAAATTCCCAAATTGTAATAGGTGAGACTGTTACCGATAAATAGAATTTCCTCAATTTTGGACGTACGGGGTTCATCAGCTTCCATGCTAAGCGGCACGTTCTCTTCCCCGGAGCAACTTAAACCAAAAATCATCAGGAGGGCCAAAAATCCTGATCTTTTAAGAAAATTGTTCGAGGTTCCCATTTGAAGTTAAAGATAATGTTATTTAAGCTGTTTAAAGAAAATAGCAGGAATTGCACGCAGCAACAAATCTATCGGCCATCATAGGGTAAGAAAAACCTTTGTGGCTGCCGAATTGCTTTACAATGAGGCTCCTAAGGAAATTACTTGTTTTATATAACGAGTCTTGCAAAATCCGGTAAACGGAATTAGGATACTGGGATAAATCCCCAAAAGGGATCCATATCCGGGAAATTATAGGGATATTAGGGGATATAAGTATACATATAACGAGTTATACTTAATCAAAATAGAAAAAATGAACAACAAAATCTTATTCTTTCTAGTCATTTGGTTAATTTCTTTAAATGATTCAAATGCTCAAAAAATACCACTGGATTCGCTTGATATATACCTTGATCAAGTTATTAAGGATTTTGAGGTAGTAGGGCTTTCAGTCGGTATTGTACAAAATGACACTGTTATCTATTCAAAAGGTTTTGGATTAAGAGAAATCGGAAAAGATCTAAAGGTCAACGACCAAACTGCTTTTGGAATTGGGTCAATTTCCAAATCATTTACAGCATTAACACTCGGAGTGCTAGTGGATGAAAAAAAATTAAATTGGGACGACAGAGTTAAGGACTACTTGCCCTACTTCGAATTGTACGATCCATATGTAACAGAAAACTTTACCATTAGAGATCTGCTCACACACAGAAGCGGACTGAAAGAAGTTAGTGCCGGAACACTTTGGTATCACTCAGACTATTCCAGAGTTGAAATCATTAAGCGACTTAAATATCTTGAGCCCGTTTCTGGCTTCCGAGAGAAACCTGCCTATCAAAATATAATGTTTGTTGTAGCTTCCGAAATAGTAAAAGAGGTTTCAGGAATGACCTGGGATGATTTTCTAAAATCAAGAGTATTTGACAAACTAGAAATGAACAACAGTACTTCGTTGTCCAAAGATAGAGAAGCCAATATCAATTTGGCCCAGCCTCATATTTGGAATGCAGAATATAAGAAAGTTACCATAGAACAGGAAAATGGAGATAACCTGGGGCCTGGAGGTTTCATATATTCATCAGCAAAGGATATGAACAGTTATATGAGACTTTTGCTGAAAGATGGAGTCTTTAAGAATGATACCATTGTGAGCAAGAACGTGGTCGATGAGCTCTTTAAACCTCAGACATTATTCCAAATAATTGGTCCTCCATTTGGCAACGAGTTTTCCTCCTATGGTTTTGGATGGTGGCTCACTCCCTGGAATGGCCATAAGATCATAGAACATAGTGGCGGAATCGATGGAATGTCTGCACAGCTGTTCATGATAAAGGACATGAACATTGGTGTGGTTATTCTATGTAATGATTCGGAAGAACCTACATCTTTTTTGATAAAAGCAAAAATCCTTGAACTTATTTTCAAGGATAAGACCTTTGACATGTATGAACGAGGAAAGGACTATCGTAAACGAAAAATAGTGGATTTAAAAGAATCAGCTACCAATGAAATCAGACCAAAAGAATCTAATCCATCCTTACCTCTTATTAGTTATGCAGGTGATTATAATGACGAGATGTATGGGGATATCAATTTAGCGCTTACCAATAATGATGAACTAGAGCTTTCGTTCTCTCATACACCATTGTTCAAGGGACGACTGATTCATTGGCAATTTGACACTTTTAAAATTGATTGGTATGATATTAGAGTTCCTGATGGTTATATAACCTTTAATTTTAATTCGAAAAGAGAGATATTGGGCTTTTCGATAGATCAGGAAAATCTACTTGACGTTGATTTTGGAGAAATTGAAATAAAGAAAAAGAAAAGCTAAGTATAACATTGTATATAAACAATTAAAAACGGCTCATATACGAAACCGTGGGCGGTAATAGTATTGATAACATAGGAATGGATTTAAACAAAGATTATACTAGTCAAACCATTAAACTTAATCCTGATTATGAAGGAGAAGTAACCTCTGTATTAATTTCTTCAAACTTTAATTTAGGTAACAGAAAGAGCGTCTTGTATATACATGGCTATATTGATTATTTTTTTCATCCACATTTAGGAGAAAAATTTAATGAATATAATTTTGATTTTTACGCTCTCGATCTTCGGAAATATGGGAGATCGCTTTTAGAACATCATCATCCCAACTATTGCAAAAATATTGAGGAATATTTTGAGGAAATCTCCATTGTTATTCGCCAGATTCAAATTGAAAGCAAGTCAATTTACCTGTTGGGTCATTCTACAGGAGGCTTAATAGCGAGTAGCTATATGAATAACGGTAAGGATAGAAATCTTATTGATGGGCTAATTTTAAATTCTCCTTTTTTAGATTTCAATCAAACTAAATTCGAAAAGTCATTTAGTTATTTCATTGCAAAAATCATTTCTAAAATATCAGTTTATTCAAAAATTAATGGCGCCCTGTCTTCTGCCTATGCTCAAAGCATTCATAAAGATTTTTATGGTGAATGGGATTTTAACCAGGACTGGAAACCAATAAAGGGATTTCCAACCTACTTTAAATGGATAGTTGCGATTGCAACAGCTCAAAGAAAATTAGAAGAATCAAACATAACAATCCCCATTTTGATTTTGCATTCTTCTGATTCTATTAAAATTTCAACTTTTTCTAAAGATGCGATGTCAAAAGATATTGTATTAAATATTGAAGACATAAAAAGAGTTGGGTTAAAGCTTGGTGATAAGGTGACGTTATTGAGAATTGACAATGCACAGCATGATATATTTTTATCTCCGAAAGCGGTGAGAGAAGACGCTTTTGATAAAATGTTTTCTTGGCTATCAAAAATTGATATTAAGAAATAACTACCGCCAAGATTGTATAAAGTTAATGCTGATTTTTAAGGTGATTTGAATGTTGCCTGGTTTAGTAAAGTGGTTTTAAAAATTCTGTGTCTACTAATAAATACCCTTCCTGAACTAAAGCAAGTACCTCATCATTATATGAAATTACGAGCAGCATTGCGAGCAATAGGATTGTTGTTGTCATAACACACTTTTTGTTTGTTGTTCTCTTCTAAATCTCATATAAGAGTTTATTCTTCTTCTCCTTTCGGCAATTATTTTATTTAAGTTTTTATTAGTCATGATAATTTCCGGGTCAGGGGCTAAAAATTTAAATAAAGCAGGCTCTTGATATTTCAAATAATAGAAGCCATTCCCTTTATGTATCGGGTACATCTTTTTTAAGTCTTTTAATAGTGCTGTTTTCATCGTTACTTATTGATATGATTAAAGTAAGTTATGCTTTCCGGATATCCTTTCTCTTCGGTTGCGGTCAAACTACAACCATGGTATATTACCTATAGTAGATACGGAGAAAAAACAGGTACAGGAATCCCCATAAAAACTAACTGCAATGATTTCCCTGGGGGACTTTTAAAAATCCGCTATCAATAGTACGCAGGAAGAACATAAAGTAAAATGATAAGCATCATGTTTTGATAATTTGTTCGGTTGGTAATGCGGACGCGATTTGAATGTGGTTTGGTTTAGGAAACCACTTTTTAGAAAGCTGCCAAAACAGCCGGGACAACTGAAATTTATATCCATGTTGAGGACCGGTCTTTTATGGACATCAAGGATTTATTATCTTAGTACACATAAGCAGGAGTTCATCATTGATGCCATCCCATTGTTAGCAGCAATAAAATGAATAATATGAAAATCTATCTAACAAAAACTCTAATTGTATTTGCTATTCTATTTTCTTCTGAAAGTTATTCCCAGAAAATTGGTTTAAAATCATCTGACTTGAAAATAGTCCCGATGGATTTGAAGATTATATTAGGTGATTGGAATGGGACTTTAACATACTTAGATTATAGTTCAGGAAAACCGTATACTCTGCCTGCGAATCTGACTGTTAAACAGGGTAGAAATGAGTATGAACTATTACTCCTTAATATTTATCCAAATGAACCAGAAGCAAATAGTAGAGAAAAAATAAAGATTTCCGAAGATGGAAAACAATTGAATAAAAAGCACATTAAATCAAAACAAAGATTACCAAAAGGTCAAATTCAAATAATCACTGAATATAAAGGCAAGGACAACAAAAGGAACGCGTTGATTAGGAACATATATATTCTTGCCGAAAAACAATTTTTGATTAGAAAAGAAGTTCAATTTGAAAATTCTGATACCTGGATAATGAGAAATGAGTATAATTATTTAAGATAAGAATAAAGCTGCTAACAAGGTGTAGAAGCAATAGCTTCCTAGCGCTAGCAACTACTCATACACTAGGCCGTTAGCATTAAGCAAAGCAGCCGATTCGATTTGAACATTAAAGTTTTTAGGCTACTTTGTTAAATTGAAAAGTACTGGAAATGGAGGTAAACTTATACATGCCACACCTTATGCTGCAGGAGTATGTCTTAAGCATATCGACTGTAAAAGCTTCACTTTCTAAAGGGATTAATGATGTGATAACACCTTATCCCCCAACACCATTTCAATCGTTGATATTCTACTGCAACAACCCTATATCAATGGGAAGAACAGAGGAAGATAGTTTTCGCAAACAACCACCTACAGTACTAATAGGTCCCCAGTTTTCACGTGTTAATATAAAAGTTCATAGTCAATTAAGCGCTGTACGTGTCGATTTCCTTCCTGGCGGCATGTATCGTATGTTGGGCATTCCAATGTATGAATTGTTCGATGACGGATTTGACGCACTTGATTTCTTTGGTGGAAAAATGAGAATTATCAACGAGCAACTACAAAACACACCAAACCTGGAGGAGTGTAAAAATATCGTTGAGAAATTCCTCTTAAATCAGGTTACAAAACTCAGAGAATTATTACCCATTGATTCAGCCTTGAGAATGCTGTTAAATACTAATGGCAATATGTTAATCAGAAAAACGGCCTCGTTTTCGTGCTTGAGCATAAAACAATTCGAAAGAAAGTGCAAGGAACGAATTGGGATGAATCCAAAAATGTTTGCCCGTATTTTAAAATTCTCCAAAGCTTACAGATTACACGAATCTTGCCCACAACTACACTGGACACAAATAGCGTACGAAGCCAGGTACCATGACCAAATGCACATGATTAGGGATTTCAAAACCTTTGCTGGTGTAAATCCTTCCGTAATTGAACAGCAACTATTATCCACACCATTAAGAATGCAAAAAGACCTATGCTATTAAAATGTCGATTTTTTACTATGCAGAAGGTATGTGATTCTCATACTTTCGCTAATAAAAGACATGCAACAAGTTCAAATATAATCCCGTATTAACCATCGCCTCGTCTTTGGCATCAATAAAAACAATTATTTTATGAAAAGACTTCTAATCATTCTTTCTCTAACTGTTAGTGTGGTTGTATATTCTCAGGAAGCAAAACAGCCAATCATCGATATCCATTTGCACGGATATAACTCAATTCCTCCAAATGTCCAGGCTTCTTGGGCTGGTGAATCCTATGCACAGGAACTCACTTCACCACAGAATGCGGAAAGGCATCTCCAGATGGTCATCGGGGAGATGGAAGAAAATAACATCAAGCTGGGTGTAATCAGCAGTACAAGTTTAGAAGCACTCAAAAAATGGAAAGCCACCGCACCTGAATTAATTTTGACCGGAATTCAAACCGATGAACTTGGTCGACCGATCCTGTCTCCTGATTCACTAAAGATTCTATTCGAAAAGGGGGAAGTGGATATTTTAGGCGAACTGGGGCTCCAATACTTTGGGTTAGCACCCGATGTTCGAATGATGGGCGCCTACTACAAAATAGCTGAAGAGAACGGCATACCAGTATGTTTACATACAGGATTAGGTCCTCCGGGAGGACCACATAGCTTTGCACCAAAATTCAGAACAACTCTTGGAAAACCAACCCTATTTGAGCCAGTATTGGTCAAACATCCCAATCTAAAGGCTTTTTTAGCCCATGCTGGTTATCCTTATATACAGGAAACCATTGCTATGATGTATATCTACCCCGATTTATACACTGATATTGGCGTGTTGACTTGGGCATTGCCTGTAGAAGCATTTTATTCTACCCTAAAGCAGCTCATGGATGCCGGTTTTGGCAAGCGCATCATGTTTGGATCTGATCAGATGATGTGGCCGGGAGCCATTTCCATTGCGGTTAAAACAGTTAAAGAAGCACCATTCCTTTCAGAAAGCGAAAAAAGAGACATACTCTATAATAATGCTGCCCGCTTTTTGGAGCTTTCCCCCGAGGTAATAACAAGTCACCAAAAATGATAGATCCGTATTGGTGGAAAAGTATAAAAAAATAAGGCATGCAATTCGGAACCCTATTAAGCTGACAAGCTATCACATAGCTGGATATAAATAAGTTAGTTTCTCTGGTCAATAAGCGAAGCGAATTAATCCAGCATGTCATCAGTATGGTAGTGAAGGCGGACCTGTCACTCCGTATGCGTCTTTAGCGTAGAAGGAGGGGACCACATCAAGTCGAAAATCCGCATTAAATAATACGGATTTTTTATTTCCGAAATTGAACGAAGTTTTAAAATTTGGCAGGAATAAAAAATAGATTGTACCGCGTCAATTAAACGGGGACCAGCTCCAATATAATAGTAATCAAATTTGGTTCCGTATAAGTATGTAGTTATTACCTAAATGTGCGAAATAACCATTAAATTTATAATGCTCCCGCTGTTAAAGGAACATACAATGGCAGAAATTGGCAAAAAAGAAGAAAATATACGATGGCTTATTCGTGAAATTTCGGCAATCGTAGAACGTTTGCAGCAATTCGAGGCCAAATATTCGGCCGAACTTTCCGAGGTCCATCCTAATTTTATCAAAAGTGCCCGTAATCTTATCCATTACCGTGCGCTTCGTAAAGAAGATATAAGGCCAATCCAGAAAAAGCTTGCAAATCTGGGACTTTCCCGGCTCGACAAACCAGAAAGCCATGTTATGGCAAGTTTATTGGCCAGTAAGGCCATCCTGGAGGGCTTTCTCAACAATGAACCCATTAAAAAGCACAAGGCCGAATTAACTTTCAAAAAAAGTAATCGGATAAGTAAATCTAATGCAAAATCGTTGTTGGGATACCGTTCTAAGGGAAGACGCACCCGTATAATGGTTACCTTACCTACAGAAGTTGCCTATGATTACCAGTTGGCCCACGATATGATTGCCAGTGGAATGAATTGTGCACGTATAAATTGCGCACATGACAGTGAAAAAGAATGGAGCCTGATGATCGGACACATTAAGACAGCGTCCAAAAAATTGAAAAAAAAATGTAAGATCTCCATGGATTTGGGAGGCCCAAAAGTGCGGACCTGTGCTTTGGCAGCAGGGCCAAAAGTTAAAAAATTCAGACCAACAAAGGACGTGCGGGGAAATGTCATTAAGGATTGTGAGCTCTGGATTGGCCCGGTTCCACATCCCAACGCGGATCTGTCGCATCTGCCTGTCGCATTAGAAAGCTTGGAAAAACTCAAAGCGGGGGACCAGTTGTTTTTTAGGGATACCCGAAACAAGAAAAGGGAATTTACAATTACAAAAACCACAGAAAATGGCTGTATTGCCCAATGTGGTAAAACCACTTTTCTGGAAACGGGCATGAAATTATATACCAATGCAGATTATTCTTCTACGCCAATCGTGATAGGGGAATTACCCGCGGTGGAACAATACATAAGGTTGCACACGGGAGATTTTTTACGATTGCATAAGGATGCCGTGCCGGGTGAACCTTCACTTAGGGATAAGGATGACAATGTGATAAGCCAGGCACAAATTTCTTGTACCTCAGGGGATATATTTGAGCAGCTAAGTGAAGGGGAGCCTATCTTTTTTGATGACGGCAAGATTGAAGGAGTTATTCGGCAGCTGGCCCGGGACGAAATGATGATAGAAATTGTCAATTCCAGGAAAACAGGAAGTAAACTAAGAGCAGACAAAGGAATAAATTTTCCCGGCAGCAAACTGGAAATCAAAGGTTTAACAGCCAAAGATAAAAAAGATCTCGCATTTGTGGTTCAAAACGCGGATATCGTAAACGTATCTTTTATAAACCGAAAGAAGGATGTAAGAGATCTCATTGCGGAGTTGCAAAAATTAAATCCTCCAAAAGGATTCGGGATCATTCTTAAGGTTGAGACACAAAGTGGTTTTAATAACCTGGCCAAAATTCTTTTGGAGGCCATGAAGACCTACCCTGTAGGTGTGATGATCGCAAGGGGAGACCTGGCGATAGAGTGTGGATGGGATAATATTGGCAGGGTTCAAAGGGAAATTCTTTCACTGTGCAGAGCGGGCCATATTCCTGAAATCTGGGCTACACAAGTACTGGAAAATCTCTCAAAACAGGGGATACCTTCCCGGGCCGAAATGACCGATGCTGCGATGGCGCAACGGACAGATTGCGTTATGCTTAACAAAGGGCCCTATATTCTCCAGGCCATTAAATTGCTGAGCACCATCTTTAAGGATATGGAACTTTACCAGGAAAAAAACGCACGACTTTGGCCTGCCATGCAAAGAGCTGATATACATTGAGTTGTTTCACTGTAGTTTGTGTGTGGCATACCCGGCAGATTTTAGACCTTTACCCCCTCTAAGCATGAGCAAAGCGGACCTGTTTGCATAAAAAGAGGTCCAATCTATTTGTTTCGATTGGATTTTTTGGTCAGATACTATGCACCAACACTTTTTGGAAAAGCGTTATTGGATCAAGGGCGAAACTCAACCGGGGTGATCTTTATAATTTTGAAATCGGTGAGATCATTGCCTTGAATGTCTATAAAAACATCCTCATTCAGTCCTTTTGCATTGGCCCTTTTGGCAAAATTTATTAAAACCCGAACAATACGATCTTCATAGTTGCCTACCGTTGCCGAAATTTGGTAAATCTCAAAGTTTTTAGGGGCAGCTTCATGTTCCTGAATATATGCTTTTGTAGGTTCATGGGTATTTATAAAGCGTATGGCATCTAGTAAGGTCTGTGTTTTCATGCATTGGGATTTAAATCATTTAATAGTGTATAATATAGTTTAAAGTTCCCAGAGTTCAAATTTTATTGTTCTATATAGTGCAGCGGTTTTGAACCTTACGCCTTTCCCAAAACAGGCTGTAGCATGAGCTTGTGTCGCTCCCCCGTTTAAAAATAGTATCTTTAACGTACACACTGATATTCAGGTGGTAACGACATAAATTTGGAAAGTGAATGAAAACAGTTGCATTTATTGTTGCATCAATATTGTTGATAGGATGTAAAGAAAATACGCCCAGGACTGAATTTTTGGGAATGGTTAATCTTGAGGTAACCGGAAACGCAAAAGCGGTTTCTCAATTTGAGAGAGGACTTTTATTACTGCATTCTTTCGAATATCAGGATGCCCGTGAAGCGTTCAGGAATGCTCAGGAAATGGATTCTCAAATGCCTATGGCCTATTGGGGTGAAGCGATGACCTATAATCATAGCTTATGGGGTGAACAAGAGTATGAAGAAGGGGTGGAAGTGTTGAAAAAACTGGAATCCCTGGATCTGGAAAAAAACGCAACAGAACTGGAGCAGGATTTTATCGGGGGGGTCAGGATTCTGTTTAAACCGGAAACTGAAAAACCGGAGCGGGATGTAGCCTATGCCGATTTTATGGAGGGCTTGTCCAAAAAATATCCGGACAACCATGAAGTGGCGGCATTTTATGCGTTATCGCTTTTGGGCTCCGTACCAGACGGACGTGATGAGGAGTTATATGGTAAGGGTGCTAAAATTGCGCTGGGTATTTTGGCTGAAAACCCCAATCATCCGGGAGCCTTGCACTATACCATTCATTCCTACGACGACCCTAAGCACGCTGTATTGGCCCTGGAGGCTGCCGACGCCTATGCTAAAGTCGCTCCGGACGCAAGTCATGCCCTACATATGCCATCTCATATTTATGTGGCTATGGGGATGTGGGATCGTGTAGTTGCCTCCAATATTGATTCGTATCAAGCCAGCCTGAACAGGATGAAGCGAAAAGAACTGGATAATGATGCCAGGGGATACCATGCCTATCATTGGCTCGAGTATGGTTATTTGCAGCAAGACAACAGGGCAGAAGCCAGGAAAATGGTGTTGGATATGCAGCGTTTTATGAATGAAAAACCATCCTCAAGGGCCCGGGTTCATATGGTGTTTCTAAAGGGGACCTACCTTACTGAAACTGATGAGTGGGAGAGTGCGGTAGCCGATATTCCGGTAGAAATTTCCGATCTGAATATTTCGGTTCGCTCCCAATATTATTTTTTAGAAGGAATGAAAGGATATATAGCAAAAGACACGGTGCAAATGGATAGCATTGTTGCTATCATGGAGTCTGACATTAAGAGAGAAACTTTTGTACAGGAATTTTCCAGCGCAACATTATGTTCAAATGTGACCAGGGCTGAGGCCGCGCCATCAGATATTGTTACTTCTAAATCCAGACAGCAGCAGCTTTTGGCATTGCGGGAAGATTTGGCCGCGAGGCATAATACTGCAGAAGAACATCTGCTGAAATCAATTGAACTACAAGAAAGCATCAGCTATAGTTACGGTCCGCCATCTATTCAAAAACCAACCCGCGAACTCTATGCAGACTGGTTAGTTGCAATGGGGAGGTACAAAGATGCGGAAGTCCAATATGCTTTGGCGGAAAAAGCGGGTCCAAAACGCCGATTGATTAAAGCAGGAATTGAAAACCTAAGCAAGTCTTTGAATGATCAAACGCTTTCATTTACGAATTAGGTCGAAGCCTTAAAAAATTCAGGGAATGTTTTTAGCAAACGGGCCAGCCTCCAAAATGCAATGAAGGTGGGCTTGTTCATCCGAAATGTAATGAAGGTGGGCAGGGCCACATCAAGGAGGAACCCCATGCCATTTGGCCGGGGTTTTCCATTTGACAAGCCTTTTTGAAGCATCCTCATCGACTATATAGTCCCTTTAAAGGCATTTCTTTTTTCTATATCCTTCTTTTCGTTACTTGAGGTATAATCAGCGCTCTTTAGAACAGGAGCGTAAAAGAGGATTATAATACTATTGGTGAAAATGGAAAGAAAAAACGATCTGCGTATTTTTTCAGGGATATTCTTGTTGCTGTTAATCATCTCCTTAACAGCTTGTAATACCTCCCAGAATTACTTCCAAAAGGAATACAGAAGAGTTTGGAAAGAAACCACCAGGTCAGCAGCATGGAATAATTCCTTTAATGGTACTTCGCCTTTGAGTAATGAGCCCATTGAGGATCTTTATTCCTCCACAGAGGAGGGGGTTCTGGCAACAATGACACCTAAAGCCCGGGAAAGGGCCGGCTTGTTTGTTGAATTATATGACTCCTATGTTTCAAGGGCCTATTACAGTCTGATAAGCGAGGCTAAAAAAGCAGATCAGCACTTGCTGGAGGAATATAATAACTTACTCAAAACCTCTAAAAACAGAGCAGACAGATCTGAGTATAAAAAACAATTAGCACAAGCCAAATTAAAATATGAAGCACACTGGAAAATGTTGGAAGGACTAAAATCATGGAACGCCTTTAGTGAATATGGTTCTGACGATCTGGATTTCTTTAAGCAGGAACAAATAGAAAATGCCTATTTAATGTTTAGCAAAGGTTCTTCTGATACAGAAATCATCAACTTTTTGGTTTATAGACTGGCTGATCTCTACCACTTTGAAGAATAGTACTTTTCCAATTCAAAAAACGCCGGTAATTAAACAGGCATTTGTTGCCTTCGCAGCAGATTCTATTTAATAAAATTAATTTTTCAGATCTCCTTAGGAACATTGCTCTGCTTATCCGGGAAGTTATGGGGATATTAGGGTATATTAGTATTCATACAACGAGCTGTGCTTAATATTAAACGAACAAGTATGAGATATCGAAAAGCTTCTAAATACTTTTATTTTATTGTTCTAATTTTTCTGTATAATTCAGTTTTCGCCCAAAACCTAAAGCAAGAAAAGATGGAACAACTAAACTTCATGATTGGAGAATGGGTTGGTACGACAAAAGTTTATGAAAATGGGGTTGTTGCCAGACAAGGTTCAGCGTACGAAAACATTTCCTATGACCTAGACAAGAGTATTTTGGTAATTGAGTTGAATACCGAGTTTTTGCAACTCCATACGATAATCAATTACGATGAAAAAGACCAAAAATACTACTACTACCGATTTTCTAAAGGAGGTGCCGCCAGATATCCTGCGGAATACAAGGATGGACAGCTCATCGTGTGGAGAGATGAAAAGACTAGATTTTTTTTCAGCAGAACTCAAGAGGGAGGCTTTCAAGAATATGGGGAAAAATTGATTAATGGGGAATGGACAAAAATTTTTGAAGATACTTTTAAGAATACCCAGTAAATAAAATACTATGCACAAAAATGTATAACCGCAAT
>Ga0272442_10007284_pt1 | contig 14340 bp, 11 predicted proteins | sample SSMForm2O_FD_200262 | JGI IMG/M metagenome (GOLD analysis project Ga0272442, IMG submission 200262) | Marine sediment archaeal communities from Little Sippewissett salt marsh, Falmouth, MA, United States - SSM-Form-2O | ecosystem: Environmental > Aquatic > Marine > Wetlands > Sediment ...
GCTTGAGAATGTCCCGGATGTGAATTTCCTGGAGGCCGTGGCCAAACACGACCTGGCCTGGAGCTGCATCGGCTTGTGCGGACTGCGGTGGGATACGCAGCCGTACGGTCTGGCCGAAGGGTTCGAGCCCGAGAGCATTGAGACGGCCCGCGCCGTGCGAAGGCAGCTCCTCAAGCTCAATCCCAATATCATCCTGATCGCCGAGATTCGCTACCGCGATGCCCACCCCACGTTCCTGCCCGAGGGACACAAGTGGTGGATGCGCGACGAGCAGGGACAGATCGTCAAGGGCTGGGGCGAAGGCGCCTATCTGCAACTGGACTACAAAAGCCGTGATTACCGCAGGCACGTGGCCCGGCGGGCCCGGGCCGTGATCGGTTCGGGCGTTGCCGACGGCATCCTGCTCGATTGGTGGATCGACGACGAGCATCGCCTAGCCCTGGTCCGAGAGGTCCGGGCGGCCATCGGCGACGAGCCTTTGATCCTCGTCAACAGCAACGACCGCGAAGCGCCGAAGACCGGATCCTATGTCAACGGTTTCTTCATGGAGTGCTACCGCAGCAAAACCGTGGCACACTGGCAGCGGATCGCCCGCACGCTCGCCTGGGCCGAGCGGCATCTGCGCCCGCCGCACGTCAACTGCCTCGAAGTCTGGTATCACAACTCACGCCGGGACTTCAACCTCATGCGAGCGGTGACCACGCTGGCCCTGACGCACTCGGACGGCTACTGCCTCTTCTCCGACCCGAATCCCCTGCCGGGCCCCGACCACCGGCACGACTGGTATCCCTTCTGGGACAAAGGCCTTGGCAAGCCCCTGGATCAGGCAGTGACACGACCCGACGGCGCCACGATGCGCGAGTTCGAGCACGGAACCGTCGTCTACAATCCGATGGGCAACGGAACTGTTGAGATCGTCTTCGACGCGCCGCGCACCAGCCGAGCCACCGGCAGATTCACCGCAGCGCACACCGTTCCGGGCTGCGATGGCGACATCTACCTCAGAAGTGTCGAGCCTTGAACCGCCGGGATCGGAGACCCTTTTATTGCTTGTCCAGCAATCCCACGAGCGTATCCAGAGTGACCTCTTCCAGTGAGTGGCAGATCATATCGGCCTGGGCAAGTTCTTCAGCCGGCGTGGTATTGGTCACGGCGACGCATTTGGCGCCGGCGGCTTTGGCGGCCTGGACGCCGTTGGGGGCGTCCTCGATGACGACGCAATGGCCCGGCGTCAGGGCCATGCGTTCGGCGGCGACCAGGAACAACTCGGGATCGGGCTTCTTGTGTGTCACGTCGTTGCCGTTGACGTAAACCATTTTCGTGTAGGGCACCCTGGCTGCTTCGAGCGCCGCCCGGGATTTCTCCAGCGTTCCTGAAGTCGCAATGGCAACCTGAAATTCGTCATCAGCCAGGCCCGCCTCGATCAATTCCAGAACACCCGGATGGGCGGGCAAGGGCTCGGTCTTCAATATCTCCAAAAACAGGTCCTGGCGGTACTGAACCGCTTTTTCGAGTTGCTCGTCGGTGAGGTCGAGGTCGTGGACGCGAGCGGCGGCCTTGATATACTCGTGGGCGCCCCGGCCCAGACCTGCGGTGAAATCCTCGGCCCTGACTCCCTTCAGTCCAAACAAATCGTCAAAGACCCGGATCGACACCCGCCCGTTCACCGACTCGGTATCGGCAATCACCCCATCCACATCGAAGATCAGACCGTACTTCGCACTCATCGTTCCAACCTCAAAGCACCCACTTGAAGTGGCACATGATAAGCATGGCCAGCGTTTCTTGCCACGTTTTTGTCGGGCGAGAAGGCTTGATGCAGCCGCAGGGGCGTTATGTAAGATAACACTGGTACACGATGGCGACCTTTCTGATTTACAAGTCGCCCACTTTTTGATCTATCAGGACGAATCGGCCGTAGGTTGGATCAGTCCCAGTGGAACAGGGGGATGGCGATGGCGGTGATGGCGGCGCCGAAGGCGACGAGGACGCCGCACTCGGGGAGCACGTCGAGCCAGGACTTGCCGAACGACATGACGTCGTGGAGGCCCTGGATGGCCCAGTACGAGGGCGTGAACAGCGCGATGGTCTTGAACGTCTGCGGGACCACGTCGAGCGGCCACCAGCAGCCGCCCAGAGCGGCCAGCACCAGCGTCGCCAAAATGCCCAACCCGGTGATCTGCTGCTCCGTCCGAAAGAGGACTCCGAACAGCAGCCCGAGTGAGCCGCAGAAGAAGGCGAAACAGACAATCACCGGTGTCAGGGCCAGAGGATGGTCGCCCAAGTTGACGCGGAAGACGGTCACGCCGGCCGCGATCAAGAGCCCGCCTTGCAACACCGGTTGCAGCATCTTTCCCAACATCTTGCCGAGGAAGATCTCAAAGACCGACACCGGCGCCGCCACCAGGCGGCTCATGCGCTTCTCGGCCCGCTCCTGTGCCAGCGTGATGCCGCCGTACATGACCGTCATCATCATTGTGAACATGACCAGGTAGGCGGGCAGCGTGAATGCGAAACCGCTGGGAGGTGGTCGCAACGAGAAATGCTGCTTGTTCTCGACGGAAAGCTGCGGCGGCCTGGCAAGCTCGGCCAGCAGATCGTTCTTTGCTTCGTCTGACCAGCCCCGTTCGATGAGATCGACCGCCGCGATGGCGGCGTTGAACCGGATCAGAGCGCGGACCAGCAAGGCCTGGGCGGCCAGAAGTTTCTCTGGACTGCCCTGCCCTTTCGTCAGCGATAGATCGACCCGCTTGCCAGCCAGAATGCGTTCGGAGAAGGTGGCCGGGATCACCAGCGCCCGAGACCAGTTGCCGACCTGATTCACATCTCCAGCGGGCTTGACCTCGACGTAATACTTCTCGGCGCGAAGCTGCTCGATGAAGATGTCCGCCAGGTCGTGATCGTCAAGCTGCACAACGGGCAACCACGTGCTGTCCTGTGTTCGGTCACGGACCATGAAGCTGAACATGAACACGAACGCCAGGGGCATCGCCAACCACCAGACCACGACCATACGGTCCTTCAAAACCACGCGGACATCGTTGAGGGCGATACGCAGGACGTTCACGCGATCCTCCCTGACTCGAATCGTCGCCGCAAGACCGTTGTCCCGACCGCTGCCAACACGCCCCCCGCCACCGCCAGGTAGAAACTGGGTCGAAGCGATTCCCAGAGCGGCCGCGACTGAAACAGGCTTTCGATGCCGGCGTTCGCCATGCGGATCATGGTCCATTGACCGATCGCCTGCAACCCCTTCGGAAGCTCCTGGAACGGTATGAAGCTCCCGCCGAGCACCGCCGCAACCAGAAAAACGAACACAGTGATCGCGTTGGCCATATCCGTCGATCGCGCGTACCCATATATGAGCGACAGCAGGCCCATCAGGAATACATTGAAGCAGGTCAGGACGACGAAAAGCATGAGCGGATTTCGCCATCCCACGCCAAAGACCAACGCCGTGAACACAATCAGGAGGAGTTCGCACATCCAGCAGACCACGCCGCAGCGAAGCATCTTCGACAGCAGCACTTGCCAGAGCGTCACCCCGCTGGATATCAGGCGCGAAATCGTGTTCGCTCCGTATTCCTCAAAGATGTCCACAAAGACGCCGTTGGCAATGAAGCAGACCCACATGAGCATCAGGCCGGGAAAGACGAACTCAAAGACCTCTCTCATGAGTTCTCATCCTCCATTTCCTCGCCGCCGGCGCCCGCGCCGGGCACGTACTCCGAAGCGTCCATCGTCTCGAATTGAACCAGCGGCGGGAACAAGTATGGCTCGACGGCCTTGAGCCTTTCGATAGAACTGGAGCCAATCTGGGCAACCTCCAAAGCGTTCGGCATTTCGTCCCGCTCCATCATCTCTCGAATAGCCTTCAATTCCGGCCGGAGCAGATTGAGAGCTTGCGAAACGCCGATGCAAACCACGAGCAACCCTTCCTCGACGACTTTGGGCAGAATGGCCTCGGCAGGATTCTTGTACAGTGTCACGGAGGTAGCTGTCCCGTCGAGCAGGTCCACGGTCAGGTCCTCGGGCAGCACGACGAATGCCGAGACCTTTCGCCTCTCGAGCAGTCGAATGCCCTCTTCCTCCGTCTCAACAAAACGCAAGCGCAGATTCTCGGCCGCGTTCCCTTGCCCCGAGATCGATCGCAGCACGCCGGACAGGAAATCGTCGTCGCGATCAAGAACGGCCAAGTGAATCGTCACATTCTTGGCAATATCGCTCTGCGGTGCGAACACCAGCGACATGATCAGGGCCGTCAGCACTGGAATGATCATGAAGACGATCAGCCCCCACGGATGACGGGTATCCCGCAACAGATCCTTCCGCACTAAGATCCAGAGGGTTCTCAATCGCGCAGCTCTCTTCCTGTCAGCTTCAGAAACACGCTCTCCAGGCTGGGCTTCTGGATGGAGACGTCTGTGATGTCGATACCGCCTTTGGCGAGCTTTTGCAGCAAGGTGACAACACTCATCTCGTCGGACTTCAGACTGATGGTACCGGCGTGTTCGGCCGCGGTAAGAACGGTAACATTCTCTTTCTCCAACGCCGCGTGAAACGCAGCGGCGGCAAACGGGCCATGGACGGTGACAATGTCCCCATCGCCGGCCACCTTGGCCAGTTCCTCGACCGACCCCGTATCCAGGATCTTGCCATGGTCCATGATCGCAATCCGATCGCACAGGGCCTCGGCTTCTTCCAGGTGGTGGGTCGTGAACAGAATCGTGGTACCCTCTCTGGCGATTTGGCGGATGATATCGAGGATGTTGTTGCGCGCCTGGGGATCGATCCCGACCGTCGGCTCGTCCAGGAGCACGACCTTGGGATTGTGCACGAGGCCGATGGCGAGGTTCAGACGCCGCTTCATCCCGCCGGAGAACTTCGAAACGGCTTCTTTCGCTCGATCCTTCAATCCCACACGGTCGAGCCACAGATCGATGTTCTTCTTGAGTTGCGATCTCGGCAAATCGAACAGACTGCCCCAGAACATCAGGTTTTCGCGAGCGGAGAGTTCTTCGTACAAGGCAAGGTCCTGAGGAACAAGGCCCAGGATCTTCTTGGCCCGCTTAGGAAAGGTCCAGACATCGATCTCGGCGATGCTCACCCGGCCTCGATCGGGCTTGAGCAACCCCGAGATCATCGACAGGGTCGTCGTTTTGCCCGCTCCGTTGGGGCCCAGGAAACCAAACAGTTCGCCCTCCGGAATCTCCAGCGAGATCCCATCAACCGCCCGCAGGCTCCCATAGCATTTCTCCAGTTCCTCGACACAAATCATGGGCCAAGACTCCCAACAGACTTCAAGGCCGGCATTCAGTTGACGTCGGGCTGCCTATCATAGCGAGGGTCTGCTGTCGGACGCAACCGTACAGACCACAGAATGTTGAGCATCGCTCGGCCTTCCGAAGTCATACGAATTGCTTGTGGGCGAGGTGCGGAGTCTTTACCTCGCTGCCTTCAAACCTCCAGCACAAAGAAGATTCAGCATCTGCGCCTCAGCGTTTCCAAAGCTGCACGTATCGCCGGGTCGTGAACCTACCTCCCACCGGCGGCCTTTCGGGTCCAGTCGAGCCCATCTCGAGCGGGCTGGTAGCGCCGGTCTCGTTTCAGAACCTCGCGAAAATGGTCTGCTGCCTGGTCCCATAGACCGGCCTTGCCCAGGGCGTATGCCAACAGCGTGCGGTAGGCACTTACGTGTGGCAACGTTCGCACGACGTACTCGAACTCGCGAGCCGCCTCCGGAGCGCGGTTGAGTTGGTGGAGAAACGTGGCGAGGTTGTAGTGGAGGTGCCAATCTTCGGGATTTGCCTCGATCGCCTCTCGGTATGCCTGGATCACCTCGTGTATGAAGCGGTCATCGACCCGGTCCATGACCGAAGAAATGGCTTTCTCGGCTTCGGCCTGGCGCACCGTGTGTTCAAGCTGTCCCGTAAAGGGCGGCTTGCTGGTAAGCTGGACCATTGCGGCGGCCGTGTTGACTTCGTCCCAGGGCGTGAAGCCCAACCGCCGGGCGCACTCGGCCCGGTCGCGAATCTCCGCCGGTGCGCTCGTAGACCAGCCCCGCCGTCGCTCAAGGACGCCCACAACCGCCGGCAGAAGCGATTTGGCCACCTCATAGTCACCGTCAAAATGAAAATGAACGTGTTCATAAAAAAACTCGCTGCCGGGTATGCCATCGGGGCAGCGTGCACTTGCCGCGAGCGCTCGCTCGACGTCGGCTACATACAGTTCGGCGCTCGCCTCCCGTCCGACGATCTGTCGAACGAGTTGGTTGAGGCGCGAGTCCGCTCGGAACGGCAACGCATCGCAATCGCGGGCCAGCGCAAAGTGACGCCTGGCGGTATCCGTGTCCCCACCGGCCTGTGCGCAGCGCGCCAGGCGGTAGTGCAATTCGGCGTAGCAGTCATCTATGGCCAGAGCCTTGCGATAGTGTTCGACTGCGCCCGCCTGGTCGCCTTCCGTCTCGGTCGCCATCGCCTTTTCGTACCATGCATTCCATTGGGCGCGTGCCGCCGGCGCCAGGTCCCGACGATGGAGGGATGCCAGCGGCGGAAAGTCACGCAGATTCACCGCCACCGTTGAGACGATAACGGCCGCGCCTGCATCGAGCCCGGACTGGCAGATTCGGGCCAGATTGGCCGCGAAATTGCCATAGACGTTTTGCCTGCCCGGCTCATCGGGCCCAGTCCGGTACTTCTCGAAGAACTCCGGTGCGCGCTTGTGTTTCTCTTGCTGGTACGCCTCCGGGTGAGCACGCAACACCCGACGCAGCAACTGCCCCGTCCGGGTCTGCTTGGCACGATGAAACAGCGAAATCAACGCCGGGTGTCTGCCGAAGAAAGCGGTCGGCGTCCTGGGGGCATACAGACCGTTGGCCTCATTGTTACCCATGTAGATCAGCAGTACATCGGGCTCCAGCGCCGCGCACTGCCTGGCGATGGGCCGGATGACGTGTGAGTTAATGCCGCGCATCGCAGCGTTGATGACTTCCAGGCGGCGGTTCGGAAACTGTTTCTCGAGCATAAACTCCAATTGCCGCACGAAACCGAAGGCGGGGTCCGGCGTGCCGGCGGCGGCCGATTCCCCCAGGACGAAGATGCGAACGGCGTCCGGCGGCTTGTCGGCCGGAAAGAGGCACGGATGCGGCTGCGTGATCGCCTGTTGTTGATAATGCCAGCCGAAATGCGCGTTGGTTGTAAGCACGCCGGGCTGCTCGCTTTCGATAAAGAACGCGGTGGGATAACCGAAGTCGACGAGGGCAAGCACCGCCTCAGCAAGCAGGAAAAACGCCAGCGGGGCCGCAACCGCCAGCGCGATGCGCAGACACCAGAGCCGTCGACCGGCCAGGACACGCGGCACAGGCGCAGCCTTCTGAGCCGCTCGAGCCTTTTTGCGCGGAGACCTTCCCTGCCTTTTTGTGCTGCGCCTTGCCTGCTGTTGGACTTGCACGTTCGCCATGACCGACACACAACGAAACCACAGCCAATTCGTCCGTACTGCAGGGCGGAAGTTACAACGTGGGCATGATAGGCCTACAATCTACCGTAGCCTATGCTAACGTCACACAATGCTGCCCACTGCCCGGTAACCGTCGGCACCCACACGGCTCGCACCTCAGGCCGGGCGGATGCAAACCAAAAAAGATGCTGCATTGCCGACTCCTCCCTTTCTACCAACTATGTCACTTTCGTGCAAGTCAAACTTGTGCTCCCGACGGCAAAAGAGAATGCGAAAAGATCGTTACCCGAGAGCCCGCCGGGGCCTTTACCCCAGTAGAAGGCCAACAGCAACGAAAGCACAGAGCAGCAAAGCGTTGCATCAAGGAAAGGGTAGTACGATGACACGTCAAAGATTTCTGTGGATCGCCAGCCTCGGCATGGTCGTCGCATGGTCCGCTAACATGGCACAGGCCGGAGGTGTCGTTATTTCCAGCCATTCGGGGCCCAGGACGGTAGCGGTCGCGCATTCCGGAATCGGAGTCGGGGTCTGGATCGGTCGGCCGCCGGTGCCGCACGTGCGGCCTTACAGACCGGTGGTAATCAGCAGCCCCCGGCATCGTCGTTTCGTCCGCATCCACCCGCCGTATCACAGGACAGTCGTGGTCCGGCACCCGGCGGTGAGGCACCCCGTGGTCAGGCCGGTTGTGGTCCAGCCAGCGCCTCCCGTGGTCGTCAAGGCACCGGTGTGTGAGACATCCGTCACTATCTGGATCACCAACTCCAACGGTTCCCGGACGTCCGTGCGACTGACCCGGCAAGGTCACTGGTACGTCGGTCCACGCGGCGAATACTATGAGACCTTGCCCACCAACGAACAGCTACGAGCCATCTACGGCTTTTAGGGTCACACAACCTCCACCCGGCACCCACGGCCAACCCTAAAAGCCACGCAGCCCGGGATATTCACCCGAATATCCTACAGCCGATAGACGCCCGACTTCACGGTCGGGCGTCGCTCTTTGGCAGGCGCTTCGATACCGAAAACGAAGCGTGTGGCAGAAGCAAGCACATACCCTTGACGCGAACGGAGGCTGCTGGTAGTCTCTAAGCGATGAGACGTGGGTCACGACTTTGCATACGATAGCGGATACCTGAAAATGACAGACGTGATCACAATCCGGGCGTTGGGCGACAACTTCATCTATGTGCACCCGTATGACGAGGGTCGGGCCTTCGTCGTGGATCCGGGCGAGGCCGCAACGGTGCTGGAGGCGCTGCGAAAGCACGCTCTTACGTTGACGACGATCCTGTTGACGCACGATCACTGGGACCATGTCGGTGGTGCGGCGGAGTTGCAATCGCAAACCGATTGCGAAGTCGTCGCGGCAGATCAGAGGCTCATACCGACACCGGAGCGTACCGTTGGCGATGGTGATGTGTTCGCCCTGGGCGAATCCAGAGTCACTGTGATTGCCACGCCGGGACATACGGCATCCTCTGTGTGCTACTATGTTGACCCGAGCGACGGGAGTCATACCGGCGTTGTCTACACAGGCGACACGCTCTTTGTCGGCGGCTGCGGGCGGCCCATGGAGTGCGACGCCTCTGTGATGTGGACGTCGCTGTGCAAGCTGGCCGCCCTGCCCGAGCAGACGCACGTCTACTGCGGCCACGATTATACGCTGGAAAACTACGAGTTCGCCTTGACGATTGCCCCGGAACGCAAGGCGTTTGCCGAGCGGCTGGCGGAGTTGCAAAAGGCAGCAGAATACGGCCGGCACACCGTTCCTTCCACCATCGCCCAGGAGAAAGCGACCAACATCTTCCTGCTGGCCGACGACCCACAGATCAAGGCCGTTCTTGGAATGGCGAACGCCTCGCCGGAGGAGGTCTTCGCGGAGCTGCGCCGTCGCAAGAATTTGTTCGGCTGATGGGCGCCGTCACACCTCGCCCAAGCGCTGCGAGTAGAACAAGTGGCTGGGACAGCCACAGTCGCTGCTGCCGAATCCGGGAACCGGCACATCGAACAGCTCGGCCAGTTGTCCGGCCAGTGCACATTCCTGCGACTGTGGGCCCGCGACGATCATGGCTCCAATCATCTCGGCCACGACCGATAGGTAATCCGCATGCCATCGCAGTGGTTTGCTCTTCTTCGCGTGGCGCGCAAGTCGCGCCGGCAGGTTCCTCTGGGCGCTGCCGACGTAAAAGTAGAAGCCGACTGGAAAACGATGCCGTCCAAGCCGCCCCACTGCAATCTCGTGCGGCTGCACCAGTCGAAAGACGGCAACGTATAGACCGGAGTCCATGCTGGCCTGGTGGCCTCCTTCTCTATTTGAGCTTCATCCACAGATAACTGTAGCTCAGGGCGAGCCGAAGGGCGACCTGCCTGTTGGTGGCCGCGGCGCTGTGACCCCCTTCGAGGTTTTCGTAGTAGTAGACTTTGTGCCCCATCCGGCGCATCTTGGCGGCCATCTTGCGGGCGTGGCCCGGATGCACGCGGTCGTCCGTCGTGGAAGTATAGAAGAACACCTCCGGATATGTCCCGTCCGCGCGGACGTTCTGGTACGGCGAGTATTTCTTGATATAGGCCCACTCGGCCGGGACATCGGGGTTGCCGTACTCCGCCATCCAACTGGCGCCGGCCAGCAGCTTGTTGTATCGTTTCATGTCGAGCAGCGGGACCGCACAGACCACGGCCTCGAACAGGTCCGGCCGTTGCGTGAACATCACTCCCATCAGCAGGCCGCCGTTGGAGCCGCCCATGATGCCGAGGTGACGAGGTGTGGTGATCTTGCGCTCGATCAGGTCCTGGGCCACAGCAATGAAGTCGTCGTAGGCCCGCTGGCGGTTTTCCTTGAGCGCCGCCCGGTGCCAGCGCGGCCCGAACTCACCGCCGCCACGAATGTTCGCCAGAACATAGACACCGCCCTTCTGGAGCCAGGCGGCGCCCGTGACGGCCGAATACCTCGGCAACATTTCGATCTCAAAACCGCCGTACCCATACAGCAGGGTAGGATTGGAGCCGTCGGCCTTTATCGCTTCAGGCCGTACGACGAAGTACGGAATCCGCGTGCCGTCGGCAGAGACGGCCTCGAACTGCTCCACGACCAGACCTTTGGCATCGAAGAAATGCGGCAGCCCCTTCATTTCTCGCGGGCGCTGCCCTTCGGACGCGTAGTAAAGGCTGGAAGGGGTCAGGAAGCCTTGGTACGTGAAGAAGTACTGATCCGTCTCTTTGTCGGTCGAGACAACACCCAGGGAACCGAGCCGCGGGGCGTCGATTCTCTCCTTTTCCCAGCGACCGTCCCGTAGACGATACTTGTACAGCTCGCTGCGAACGTTGTTGAGCATGTGAACGAGCAACACATTCCGCGTATTCGAGAACGACACAATGTTCGATCGCTCGTTCGGTTCGACGACTATGGTGAACGCTCGGTTCCCTTGCAGGTACCGGTCATAGTCGATGCTGACCAGCGCACCCTGCGGATAGGTCTTTGCTCCCATTGTCCAGTCGGAGCGGAGACGAACGAGCAGTTGGTTCTTGAAGAAGCCACCGAAGTTCGCATCGTCCGGAATCTCAAGCTTGACGGGCCTTCCGTTCTCGATCACGTACCGGTGCGATGCGTAGAACGTTATCCCGCGTTGAATCACATCATACTGTCTCTCGGGCGTATTGAGCACCCGACAGGAGGCCGCCACATCGTTCACATCACCCTCAAAAACCGTCTCGGCATCACGGAGCGGCGTCCCGCGTTTCCAGACTTTCGCAATGCGCGGATAACCGGATGTAGTGAGGCTCCCTGCGCCGAAATCAGTTCCCACGTACAACGTCTTCGCATCCTTCCACGACACTCGGCTCTTCGCCTCCGGCACATAGAAACCGTCCTTCACGAACTGCTTCGTCTCCGCGTCGAACTCGCGTATGACCACGGCATCGCCCCCGCCCCGCGAGAGGTGGACCAGAAAGAGCCTGTAGTCGGGATAGAGCCCCGTGGCGCCCTTCCACACCCACTGCTCGTCCTCGTCTTTACAGAGTTTGTCGATGTCCAACAAGACGTCCCATTGCGGCGAGGGGCTACGGTACTCCGCCAGCGCCGTGCGGCGCCAGAGGCCGCGCTCGTTCTTCTCGTCGCGCCAGAAATTGTACAGGTACTTGCCGCGGAACGACGGATAGGGAATGCGAAGGTCCGAGTTAAGGATTTCGAGCGTCCTGGCCCGAATCTCGTCGAAGCCCGGCTGTGCCTCCAGGACGGCCAGTGTCGCTTTATTGCGGGCTTTGACCCATTCCAGCGACTTCTCGCCCTTCACCTCCTCCAGCCACAAATACGGATCGGAGGGTTCCTGGGCCCACATGGCGCACGAAGGCCAGAGCAGCACAACTGTCAACAGAAGAATGGTAGTGCGGTGTCTCACAGTTCGCTCCTTTATCTTGGTCATGGTTCGATTCGCAAAACGAGGGACCGGCTGAAAGAAGGCAACACGACCCGGCCGGCTTCCAGACGTCCATCAGACCACGTGTCGGTCCACGGGTCGTACCGACGGACGCGCCTGGAGCCGGCCGGAATCAGGTTCGCGGGCAGCGTCACCGTCAATTCGGTCAGTCGCGCAGGCGGCTTGCCCTCGCCCAGTTCGGTACGCCAGGTGTTCTGCTTGTCGCGACACCAGGCCAGGAGCGTCTGCCGACCGGCCAAAGCATAGATGCGCAACCGATCGTGTTCAACACGCACGGGACAAAACCTCTCGGCCGGCGGGTCGATTCCGCGCACCGCTTCGGCGAACCGGGCGAAGTGCCACCAGAGGTCATTCGTGGCGACGTAGTGATCCCAGTGCCAGCAATGTCCCGGCCCGGCGGCTCCTGCGAAGAACGGCGCGAACAACACGTCGTGCAAAATGATGCCGCTCTTATCTTTGGCATAGAGCTTGAACGGGCCGGAGTGGTTGGCCTCCACCGCCCCGCTCTCAGCTAACAGGACGGGCTTGCCCGGCTTGAACGCAAGCAATGTCGTCACCGCGTCGGCCGCCAGCACGTCCACGGGTCCGTGACAGACCTCAAGCTCCGTCCCCAGGTCCAGGTACCGGTGCACCTGCGCGAAATCATTGTTCTCGATAGAGCACAGCGAGCGATACAACTCCGTCTTGTAGGCCCGGTCGAAACTGCCGAGGCTCTGTGTCGCCAGATTCTGCGGGAATCGCTCGTGCAGCGCCTCCAGCATCGTCGCCGTCCATTCGCGCGCCAGGCCGTTCTGAGCCCACATCTCGGCCGTCCACAACTCCCGCACCGCGTTGAACTCGTTCCACAATTCCCACGCGAAGACTGTCGGATCGTCGCCGTAGCGCTTCGCGTACCAGTCCAGCTTGCCCTTGAATTGAGCGCGCGACGCCGGGGCCTTGAAGAAATCCAGGATATCCTCGGCCGGCCCGCCCTGCGAGACGTGATGGATCGATTTGGCGGCCCAGCGCTGCCGCCCTCCGCCTAAGTGGCGAAAGTGCTCCAGCGTCATCTTCACTCTGACGTTGTGCCGACGCGCCATCCTCAACACCGCGTCGATGCGTTTGGCCTTCTCATCGTCGTACTGCCCGCTGCGGGCGTGCTCGATGTCCAGGAAATCGTTGCTGAGCCAGATCCGGATGAAATTGCCGCCGTGATCCGCCAACTGGCGCATCCACTGCTCGAACCGCGCCAGAGCTTCGCCTTCCTGCGCGCCGGGCGGAGCAATCATGTTCAGGCCGACAGGGATGTAGGGCCGACCATCGGACAACTCGAAATAACGACAGTCACGTGGACTGAGCCGCACAAAGAGCCCCTCGGCACTCTCCGCCCGCGCCGCGACGACGGCACAAGCCATCAGAAAAAGACCACACAGCACCACACGCGGGACAAAACCGGAAACGACCGAACCGGCCGTGCGAACGAAACGGTGGAAAGACGAAACTTTCACAATCATGGCTTCCCTTTCGAGCTTCAGAGCACGCGGACGAACTGCGACATCCGCACCGTCGCAGAAACTCACAGCTTTCCAGCGATCTCGTTTAGAAAGTTGGCGAGCCCTTGGAGCACTTCTTTGGACGGCACCGGCAGCTTCAGGTGTTGTTGCCCGGTGGAGGCATCGGTTTCGATCTCCACTTTGGGCCGGGCCTGGCTCGGGGCTTTCGCCCCGGCGGAAGACGCCCGACCGAGCTTGTCCAGAAACGACAAGCCGGCCGAGAGCAATTCTGTCCAGTCGAGCTGCGTCGAAGCTGCGGTCGCCTGTTCTCCTTCCGGGGCCTTCTCGGCCGCCGGTTCCACGCTCTCTGCCTGCGGCGGCATGGACGCTGGGATGGCCTGGGTGACCTTATCGACAGAGTCCATGAAACGCTTGAGCCGCGTCCCGCCCAGGAACACTTCGTCCTGGCCCCCGTCCAGGACCCCGGCGAAGACCGATTGCTTGAACGAAAGCACCGAGAGCATGCTGTGCTCGATGGTGCCCTGCGCGACGAAGTTGACGACGCGCACCGGCTGGTGTTGTCCCAGGCGATGCACACGCCCGATCCGCTGGTTCAGAACGGCCGGGTTCCAGGGCAGGTCCATGTTCACCACCGTTGAAGCGTTTTGCAGATTGAGTCCCACGCCGCCGGCATCGGTTGAAAGAAACACGCGACAGTCGCGGTTCTGCTTGAACTGCCTGATCAGCTCCTTTCGGTTTTTGGAGGCGACCCGGCCGTGAAACAGCACATACCCCAGTTTGGCCGACTCCAGGCGATCGAGAATCAACTCGTGAGTGCGCAGCCACTGGCTGAACACCACGGCCTTGTCGTTCGGCCGCTCGAGTGATTCCTGAAGCACGGAGATCAGCTCGTCGGCCTTGACGCCGTAGTCGGTTTTCTGATCGAGCAGATACGTGCTGTTGCAGCTCATGCGCAT
>Ga0272442_10007286_pt1 | contig 14338 bp, 6 predicted proteins | sample SSMForm2O_FD_200262 | JGI IMG/M metagenome (GOLD analysis project Ga0272442, IMG submission 200262) | Marine sediment archaeal communities from Little Sippewissett salt marsh, Falmouth, MA, United States - SSM-Form-2O | ecosystem: Environmental > Aquatic > Marine > Wetlands > Sediment ...
TGGGCGTGCTTCCCGCGATCGATGTCGGCAAGTCCGTTTCGCGCGTCGGAGGCAAGGCGCAACGGGCGGCCTACCGCGCGGTGGCGGGCGACCTCAAGCTCGCCTACGCCCAGTTCGAAGAGCTCGAGACCTTTGCCCGCTTCGGTGCCCGCCTGGATGAAGACACCCGGAAGTCAATCGAGCATGGACGACGTATCCGGGCCTGTCTCAAACAGCCGGAATCCGCAGCGGTGTCCGTGCCCGAACAGATAGCCATCCTGCTGGCATTGACCGCCGGACTTTTCGATCCGGTACCCATCGGTCGGATGACGGACGCCGAGCAGACCGTGCGTGAGGCGGCCGCGAATATCCCGGCGGAGGTAGCCGGGCGATTGGATACCGCGGACCGTTTGAGCGATGAGGATCGCGAGACGATCGTGGAAATCACCCGCCAGGCGCTCGCCCGCTTCCATCCCAAGCCTGAACCCGAGGCCGAAAAGGAGGCCCGAGCGGAGGCCAAACCGAAGCCCGAGGCGGCACTCAAGGTGAAGCCGTGAGTGACACCACGACCAGCCTGCGCCGAAAGACCGACAGTGCCGGGGATCTCCAATCCGTTGTCCGCACCATGAAGGTGCTGGCCGCCTCGAGCATCGGGCAATACGAGGCATCCGTGCGCGCGTTGGCCGATTACTATCGGATTGTGGAGCTGGGGTTGGGCGCGCGGTTTCGGGAAGGCGAGCAAGCAGGTTTGATGGTGCAACGGAGGGGACGAACCGGCGCGGGCAAGATCGGGGCCGTTGTGTTCGGGTCCGACCAGGGACTGGTGGGCCAGTTCAATGACGTGGTGGCCGACTATGCGGTCACAACGCTCGCCGCTCTGCCCGGCACGCCCCAAGTGTGGGCCGTGGGCGAACGCGTTCATGCGCGTCTGGCGGACGCGGGTCTGCCGGTGGCGGGGCTCTTCGCCGTGCCGAATTCCGTCAAGGCCATCGCCCCGCTTGTCGGGCAGATTATTGTCGAGACTGAAGCGCGACGCGACCGGAATGAGATTTACGGACTGCACCTCTTTTACAATCGCCCGAGGTCGGGGGCCGTATATGAACCCGTCAGTCAGCGACTGCTGCCGCTGGACGACACCTGGCGACGCGACCTGGCCGAGCTTCACTGGCCGACGAGGAATCTGCCCGAAGTCATCGGCGGCGGCGACACAACTCTGCGGGCGCTCGTCCGCGAATATCTCTTCGTCTCGCTTTTCCGGGCGTGCGCCGAGTCTCTCGCGAGCGAGAACGCGAGCCGCCTGGCGGCCATGCAGCGCGCCGACAAGAACATCGACGAACTGCTGGAGGACCTCAACGGGACATTTCAGCGTCTGCGCCAGAGCGGCATTGACGAGGAACTGTTTGAGGTGATCTCCGGGTTCGAGGCGCTGGGCACAGCGAATCCCTGATGGGCCGCCGCGGGGCGAGCCAATCAGGAAGGGAGGGCTGACAAATGGCTTTCCAGCGCTTCGTCGACTGTCCCTGGTGCGGCGCCCACATCGAGTTGCGGGAAGAGGGCAGAGCCTATATGTATCCGGTCTGCGCGTCCACGTTCAGCCCGCCACGGTAGGGTTACACCCCATAGAGCATGGCCGGTTCGTTCGGTAGTCTGGATACGGAAGAGAGGAGAATATCAATATGAATGTGCTTCTTCTATATCCTGAGTTCCCGGACACGTTCTGGAGCTTCAAGCATGCGCTTGCGTTTGTCGGCAAGAAGGCGTCTCTGCCGCCGCTCGGGTTGCTTACCGTCGCCGCCATGCTGCCGCCGGACTGGCCGAAACGGCTCGTGGACGTCAACGTGCGGAACCTGAGAGACGACGACCTGGACTGGGCGGACTGTGTGTTCATCAGCGCCATGACGGTTCAACGTGGCGCGGCGCATCGCTTGGTGTCACGATGCAAGGCGGCGGGACTGCGGATCGTGGCCGGCGGTCCGTTGTTTCAGAGCGAACACGAGCAGTTCGAGGATGTGGACCATTTTGTGCTGAACGAGGCGGAGTCGACGCTGCCGCCGTTTCTTGCCGACCTGGCGCAGGGCCGGGCCGAACGGTTCTACACGGCCGAGGAGTTCCCGGACCTGCATGACAGCCCCCGGCCCATGTGGGAACTGCTCGACATCAAGCGATACGGCAGCATGGCCATCCAGTTCTCGCGCGGCTGCCCCTTCAACTGCGATTTCTGCAATGTCACGGCTTTGTTCGGTCACAAGTCGCGGACGAAGTCGTCGGAACAGATCGTTGCCGAGCTGGACAGCCTGTATGCGCTCGGATGGCGCGGGGAGGTCTTCTTCGTGGACGACAACTTCATCGGCAAGAAGGCATTTCTCAAGACGGACCTTCTGCCGGCCCTGATCGAGTGGCGCAAGGGCAAGACCGGGAACACGTTCTTCACCGAGGCATCCATCAATCTGGCTGACGACGCACGGTTGATGGACATGATGGCCGAGGCGGGATTCAGCAGGGCCTTCATCGGTATCGAGACCCCGGACGAGGCTTGTCTGGCCGAGTGCAGCAAGACGCAGAACAGGAACCGCGATCTCGTGGCGGACGTGCGGCGCATTCAGCGGGCGGGACTGGAGGTGCAGGCCGGATTCATCGTCGGCTTTGACCACGATGCCCCGTCCATCTTCCAGCGGCAGATCGATTTCATCCAGAACACCGGGATCGTTACGGCCATGGTCGGCCTGCTCCAGGCGCCGCCGGGCACACGACTCTTTGAGCGCATGAAGGAAGCGGGCCGTATTCGCGGCGAAACGTCGGGAGACAACGTGGACGGCACGACCAACATCATCCCGGCGATGGGCTTCGAAGCACTGGTGGACGGCTACAAAGGTATCCTCCGGCACATTTACTCGCCGAAACACTACTACGCGCGGATCAGAACGTTCCTCCGTGAGTACAGGCCGCCGAGAATACGTGGACACCTCCAGTTCTCTCACATCCTGGCGCTGGTGCGCTCGTTCTATCGACTCGGCATCGCGGGCAAGGAGCGTTGGCAGTACTGGCGGCTTCTGCTTTGGACGCAGTTCCGGTGTCCGCGGCTGCTCCCGGAGGCCGTCATTCTTGCCATCTACGGCTATCACTTCCGCATGGTCTGCGAGAGGCATGTCGTCTGTCCAACGAAAGCGGAACATGACACAAGGGCAGGCGGTCGGCGAAGCGAGCGCCAAGAGTCGGAAAGAACTGAATGACGGATCAAGACACCCAGCAAACGATCCGCGGCAAGCCCATTTCGCCGGGGCTGGCGGAGGGCGTAACCTATGTCCACAGGGACATGTTTCATCTCGTGGACATGCCCGTCCCCATCGAAATCAAGGACATCGACCAGGAGTTCCACCATCTCGAAAGCTCCACCGCGACAATCACGGAAGACCTGCTTGCCCTGGCAACGCGTGTGGAACAAGAGATGGATGCGAACCTCGCGGCCGTATTCGAGGCGCATCAACAGATGTTGAACGATCCCGCGCTGAAGACGGAACTGAGAACAGAAATCCGGGAGAATCTGGTCAGCGCAAGCAGCGCTGTCAAAACGGTCTTCCTGCGCTGGGAAAGACGATTCCTGGACATGGAGTCGCGGATGGCGCAGCAGAAGGGCGCGGATATGCGCGATATCTCCAATCGCCTGTCCAAGGCGCTTGCCGGGATCCGTATCCACCCGCTGGAACAGATCCCTCCAGGCAGTGTGCTGGTCGCCAGCCGCCTTCTTCCGTCCGACACCGTCTTCCTGTCGCAGTGTTCGGCTGCCGCCGTATTGCTGGAACACGGCCACGCGGGGTCGCATGCGGCCTCGTTTGTGCGTGCCATGGGGGTGCCATGCATTGCCGATATTCGAGACATTCTGACACGCGTACCAGCCGGAGTTCGAGTGCTGGTCGACGCGGATAGGGGAGAAATCCTCCTGCGCCCGACCGAAACCGACGAGGCCCGCTTCCGGAACAAGACCGCTGATCGGCGCAAATTGCTTTCCATGGCAGGGCAACGCGCCGAAGAACCGGCCATTACCCAAGATGGCATCGCCATCCCCGTGCTGGCCAACGTGGGATGCCGCAAGGATGTCGAATCAGCCATGCAAAACGGCGCGGACGGCATTGGGTTGTATCGCACGGAACAGACGTATTTGGGCCGCACACAACCGCCCGATGCCGACGAGCTGTTCGACGAAATGCGACGAACGCTGGATCCGGCCAGGGGGAAACCCGTGTGCGTGCGACTCCTGGATGTCGGCGCCGACAAACCGCTTCCCTTCATCGGCTTCCTGGCCGAAACGAATCCCGCGCTCGGACGCCGGGGCATTCGGATGCAGATCGAGTACCCGCGTCTTATGGAGACGCAATTACAGGCGATCCTGAAACTTGCCGATGACTTCGACGTGAGCATCCTGATTCCCATGGTTGCCCTGCCGCATGACATTGTGACGGTCCGGGAATGTCTTGATCGAATCGGCGCGGAACACTCGGGCACCGCGCTTCCCCGGCTGGGGGCCATGCTCGAGACCCCGGCCGCGGTGTTCTCTATTCGCGCCATGGCGCCGCACGTGGACTACGTGAGCTTCGGCACGAATGATCTGACACAGTATACGTTTGCCGCTGACCGCGAGAATGCAGCCGTAGAACGATATTTCAACGATTCCGACGATGTCATCTTCAGGTTCCTGAGGATCGCCCACGACGACGCCCCCCGCATGCCCCTCTCCATCTGTGGAGAGCTTGCCGGACGCCCCATGCATCTTCCTCGCCTCCTGCAATGCGGTATCCGGACGTTCAGTGTGACGCCGCCATTGATTCCTGCCATCAAAGAAGCTATCCGCGAATCCTCGTGCAATAAGGACTTGATGCCGGAATCGCGAAAGGCGGACTGACAAATGGCTTTCCAAAGCTTTGGCGACTGTCCCTGGTGTGGCGCGAGAATCGACCTACGGAAAGAGGGTCGGGATTATGCGTGTCCAGTGTGCGGGTGTACGTTCAAGCGCAATTCCGGCAAGTGGAAGGTCGGCATTCCCCTGGCGTTGCTGATCGCTGTTCCGTTATGGATTTTCGTCCCCGTCTATGGCCGCTTAGCCGCATTCCTGGGCCTGGTCGCTGTCCTGATTGTCACGGCGGCGACGTCGCGCCACGAAATCCTCTCGCGCGGGCGAAGCGATCTCACGGCCGGAGAAGCCAGGCAGCACAAAGCCAAGTGGAAAGAGAGCAAGTGGTTCTATGTTGTCATCGGCGCCGTTCTGGCAGCGGCTCTCGTTCTACTGACACTTCTTGTCGTCCTGATGGCGAAACGCTGACAATCCGACCCACTTCCGCGATTCCTTCCGCCGAGGTAGGGTTACACCCCATAGAACCGGAAGGGCTTATGCTTCATTCTGAGAGCAGATGAAGAGATCGACAGTCTGTCTGTCGCACGTATCAGACGGGCCCACAACAGCACAGGAGGAATGACCCTATGAAAATGGACGCCATCATACCGAAGCTCAAGCTCGTTGCGTTGCTGGCTCTGGCCGTTCTGGCCATTGTCCTCATACTTCAGAACACGCAGGTGGTTGCCACCCGACTGCTCTTCGTGACCGTCTCCATGCCGTTGGCCGCTCTGCTGGCGCTGACGCTGCTGATCGGCTTTGCGGGCGGGGTTCTGATCGCACTGAACGTCGGCAAACGACGTGCGTAGGGAACGGCACGGGAGTACGATACTGTACGCTCTCGGCCGTTGGATGCGCTTGCCGATCGGCCGTGCCGGGCGCGCCGCGGATGGGGCGAACGATATCGAACCCCCGCTGCGGGCCGCCCTTTTCAGCGGCGCGCAACTGGAGTCTCATGCGCGGTCCCTGGCGAGCGACCGAACCCTGGCGGACCGTTCGGGCCGGGAAATGCTGTTGCATCGTCTCGCGGAGAACGAGACGATTATCCGCCGGTCCTACGAGGATGTGGCGAAATCCGTCCGGCAGGGCCATCCGCAGACGCCGGCGGCGAAATGGCTGGTCGAGAACTTCTCCTTTATCGAAGAGCAGATCGACCAGGTTCGCCTGCTGTTTCCGCCCGGCTACAGCCGGCAACTTCCCGTGCTGGGGTCGGGCCCGCTCAGGCACTACCCCCGCGTGTACGATCTGGCCATTGAACTGGTCGCGCATACGGACGGACGGGTGGATGCGGAGAACATCACCCAGTTCATTCGCGCCTATCAAACGGTCCACCCGCTGAAGCTGGGCGAGCTGTGGGCCGTGCCGATCATGGCGAGCCTGGCGCTGGTGGAGAATCTGCGGCGCGTGTCGCGGCGGATCGCATGGCGCCGCCGCCAGTGGGGGGCTGCGGTCGTCTGGTCCCGGCGCTTCATCGAAGCGATCCAGGATGACCCGAAGTCGCTGATCACCATTCTGGCCGACTTCGTACAAAGCGAGCCGGTGAAATCATCGCCGTTTCTGGCCGAACTGACCGCCTGTCTCCAAGGCACGCATCCGGCCATGGAACTCGTGATCAACTGGGTCGAGCAGGAATTGTCGGAACGCGGCCAGACGCTGGAGATGCTCCAGCAGGCCGAAAGCCAGGATCAGGCGGCGGATCATGCCTCGATCAGTCACAGCATTGCCAGCCTGCGGCAACTGGGCCGGATCGACTGGCGCGAAACGGTCGAATCGCTCAGCGCCGTGGAAGCGATTCTGCTGCAAGACCCCGGCGGCACGCATGGGCGGGAGGATTTCCGGTCCCGCGACCTGTGCCGCCGCGAAATCGAAGATCTGTCGCGGCGCGGCGGTCGAGAGGAGCGGGATGTCGCCGCGACCGCTCTGCGATTGGCCAGCGAAGCGACGGAGCGGAAAAACTCCGACCCGCGCGAGGGAACGGTCGGCTACTATCTGGTCGGAGAAGGACGAGTCCGGATCGAGGCGGAACTTGGATACCGGCCGTCCCTGCGCCGGCGCGTGGTACGCCGCGTACGGCGTGCGGCGCTGCCGATCTACCTGATGACGGTCGCGACGCTGACAGGCGCGCTTTCGCTGGCGGTGATGTCAATTGCCGGAACCGGGCGGCCGGCGTGGTGGTTGGCGGCGGCAGGGGCGGCGACCCTTCTGGCCGCGTCGCGCTCGGCGGTGTCGCTGGCGAATTGGTGGGCGAGTCTCTGGTTGTCGCCGCGCGTCTTGCCGCGCCTGGATTTCTCGAAAGGCATTCCGGACGAGCACCGCACGGCGGTGGTCGTTCCGGCGATGCTCACCAGCGCCGCGGCGGTGGATCGGTTGCTGGAACATCTCGAGCTGCGCTATCTGGGTAATCGCGATCCCAATTTGCCGATGGTGCTTCTGACGGACCTCCCCGACGCGGACCAGGAAGCCCTGCCCGGGGATGCGTCGCTGGTCGAGCGGGCGGCGGGACGGATTCGCGAGCTGAACGTCCAATACGCGGCGGATGGGCAAACGGCGTTTCATCTCCTGCACCGGCCTCGCCGCTGGAACCCCCGCCAGCGCTGTTGGATGGGGCGCGAGCGTAAACGGGGCAAGATCGAGGATTTCAACCGGCTGGTGTTGACGGGCGCGGCTGAACCGTTTACTCGAATCGAAGGCGACCCGGCCGCCTTGCGCGACGTTCATTACGGAATCGTTCTGGATGCCGATACGCAACTGCCGCCGCGAGCTGCCTGGCGGATGATCGCGGCACTGGCGCATCCCTTGAACCGCCCGCACGTCGATCCGGCGCATCGGTGCGTGACGCGTGGCTACGGCATCCTCCAGCCGCGGCTGGGTGTGTCGCTGCCGCAATCGCAAAGCTCCCGTTTCGCCGCTTTGTTTGCGGGCGATGTGGGTCTGGACCCCTATTCCCGTGAAGTCTCCAACGTGTACCAGGATCTGTTCGGACAGGGGCAGTTCGTGGGCAAAGGCATCTACGATATCCGGGCTTTCGATGCCGCCGTCAGCGCCCGGTTTCCCGACAACCGGATTCTCAGCCATGACTTGATCGAGGGCTGTCATGCCCGGTGCGGGTTTCTCGGCGACGTGGAATTGCTGGAGGATCATCCGACGCGCTACCTTGCCGATGTCGCCCGCCGCCGGCGCTGGGCGCGCGGCGACTGGCAGATCGCCCGCTGGTTGCTGCCCCGCGTTCCCGGCCGCGACGGTGCGCGGCAGTCGAACCCGCTGGGCCGGCTGGCCCGCTGGATGATTCTGGACAATCTCCGGCGTACGTTGGTCCCGGGGGCCTTGCTGACGGCCCTGCTGCTGGGATGGTTCGGCATTCCGCAATCGGCGCTGACATGGACGGCGCTGCTCGTGGGCGTGTTTCTGTTACCGGACGTGCTGCGTTCGCTGCGCGCTCTCGCCTTCAAGCCCGGGCATTTGAGCTATGCCGTGTATCTGCCGCATATCGCCGCCAGGGAATGTCGCGCGTGGCTGATCAGCCTGCTGGAATGGCTCGCCATTCCGTTCCAGGCCTTTGTCCATGGAAGCGATATCCTGCGGACGCAATGGCGCTTGTTCAGGCGGTGGCGCCTGCTTGAGTGGCAAACGGCGTCCGATGCCGGCGTTCAGGCGCGAATCACGTTGCCCGGCACAATCCTGGCCATGTGGCCCGCGCCGGTCGCGGCGGGAACCGTGGGTCTCTGTTGGTCCGTGCTACGGCACGCCGGATTCGCGGTCTACCCGCCGGAGGCATCCCTCGCGATTGGCCTGACGCTGGCCGCCTGGTTCGTTTCACCGGCGGTTCTGTGGTGGTTGGGACGTCCGGCGTCACGCCGCGCCGGCGAGTTGGACGAACTCCAACGGCGTTTGCTGCGCCGGGCCGCGCGGCGAACCTGGGAGTACTTCGCCCGGTTCGCGGGTGCGGAGAACCACTGGCTGCCGCCCGACAATGTCCAGCACGATCCGCCCATCGGCGAGGCGACGCGCACGTCCCCCACGAATATGGGCATGGCCCTCTTGAGCAACCTGGCGGCGTGGGATTTCGGCTACCTCTCCGCCGGCTCGCTGCTCGATCGTACTGAGCACGCCTTCCGGACCATGGAACAACTGCCCCGGCATCGCGGGCATTTTCTGAACTGGTACGATACACGCACGCTGCAGCCCTCCGAACCGCGCTATGTGTCCACGGCGGACAGCGGCAACCTTGCGGGCGCCTTGATCGCGCTCAAGACGGGACTGGCCGAGCTGGCCGACCGGCCCATCCTGCCCCCGCGCTGGCGGGAAGGCGTGCAGGACGTCGTCGGCATTCTGCTCGAGGAACTGGATGGACCGGACCAGCTCGGCCATCACGCGGCCGAGCGTGTGCGTAGAGCCATGACCTCGTGGATCGACTCCCTGGCGTCGTGCGCGGATACCCTGCACGGCGCCTTTCATGCATTGGCCGCGCTCGCCGCGACGGCATCGCAACTGGAGCCGGCCACGGAACCGGAAAGCGAGGTCGCCTATTGGCTCGGCGCCGTCCGTCGCCAATGCGAGGACTTGCTCGCCGATCTGGAGCGGTTTTCTTCGCCAACCGTCACGCCACCGGGACCGGACGATGTTTGCCCGGCGTGTGACGACGACGTTCCCGTTCTCCGCGATCTGGCTTGTTCGGATCGTGCCACGGCAACGGGCGGAGCCGGACCGATTCGGGAACGGGCCGGCCAACGGCTGACCAGGCTCACGGCTCTCGCGCAACGCTGCGATGCCCTGTCGGACATGGAGATGGCCTTCCTTTACGACCCAACCCATAAGCTCCTGTCGATCGGCTACAATCTCGATGAGCGCGAGCGCGATCCCGGGGTATACGATCTGCTGGCGTCGGAAGCCCGGCTGTGCAGCTATCTGGGCATCGCGCGCGGACAGCTCCCGACCGAACATTGGTTCCACCTGGGACGCCAGCTCGCGCCGGGCGGTCGCGCCGCGGCACTGATCTCCTGGAGTGGATCGATGTTCGAGTACCTCATGCCGCTGCTCCTCCTGCCCAACTTCGAGGCGACCCTGCTCGATCAGTCGTGCCGTGAAGCGGTTGCCCGGCAAATTCGCCATGGCCGGCGACATCGCATGCCGTGGGGCGTCTCCGAAAGCGGCTACAATCAACTCGACGCGCAAAAGACTTACCAGTACCGGGCCTTCGGTGTCCCGGGCCTGGGGCTCAAGCAGGGGTTGCGTGACGATCTGGTGGTGGCCCCTTATGCCACGTTGCTGGCCGTGATGGTCAATCCGCGCGCCGCGTGCGCCAATCTCGAAGCGATGGCCGCTCGCGGATTCCGCGGACGCTACGGATTCTTCGAGGCGGCCGACTTCACGCCCGGCCGCGTGCCTCCCGACCGGCCATTTGCCCTGGTCCCCAGCCACATGGCCCACCACAGCGGCATGAGTCTGCTGGCGCTCGACCAGGCGCTGCTCGACAATCCCATGCACGGACGATTCCTGGGCGATCCGCGGATGCGCGCCTCCCTGCTGCTCTTGCAGGAGCGGATTCCCCTCGCGCAGGTGCGCACGAGAACCGACTTGACGCGCGCGTATCCGCATCCCCAGCGTGATGGGGAGTCCGCCGATCCCACGACCCGAATCTTCACGACGGCGGACTCCGCGATCCCGGAGGTCCATCTCCTTTCCAATGGGCGCTACCACGTCATGATTACGGCCGCCGGCAGCGGTTACAGCCGCTGGACTTCGGCGAGCTCAGTCGAGCCGCACGATCTGTCCCTGACCCGCTGGCAGGAGGATTCCACGCGGGATCATTGGGGTACGTTCCTCTACCTGCGCGACCGCGATGCCGGTACATTCTGGTCGGCAACCCCACAGCCGACAGGGCGCCGATTCGATCGCTTCGAGGCGCAATTCTCCCAGGGCGTCGCCGAGTTCCGCGCCACGCGTGACGGTATTCGAACACACCTGCGCGTAGCCGTATCCGCCGAAGAGGACGTTGAGCTGCGGCGCCTGGTGATCTCCAACCAATCCAGCAAGGAACGGCATGTCGAGGTGGCGTCCTATGCCGAGGTTGCCATGCTCAACGGTCCGGGCGCCTCCGAGCAACCAGCCTTCAACGGCCTCTTTCTCGAAGCGGAAGCCATCCCCGCCCGGGCCGCCATCTTGTGCGCGCGCCGCACACGGTCGCCGGACGAGCATTGGCCCGTGTTTTTCCATGGTTTGATGGCCCATGGCCGGCCTCTTGCCGACGGCGTGACGTGCGAGACCGACCGGGAGCGTTTCCTGGGACGGGGCAGAGGGGCGGCGAATCCCGCCGCGATGGACGCCGTCCCGCCGGACCATCCCGGTCGCCCCACGTTCGATCCGGCGATGAGCGTACGGCGCGTCATGCGCCTGGCGCCGGGCGAATCCGTCACGCTCGATGCCGTCTGGGGCGTTGCGCCGGATCGCGACGCGGCCTTCACGCTGCTGGACCGCTATGACGATCCGCACCTGGCCACGCGCGTCTTCGAGCTGGCGCGGATGCACAGTCAGATCCTGTTGCACGAGCTGCAGGCAACGGAGGCGAACGCCCAGTTGTTCGGACGTATGGCCTGTTCGCTGCTCTATCTCAATCCGAGCCTGCGCGCCCGCGCCGATCTGGTCGCCGGCAACCGCAAAGGCCAATCCGCGCTGTGGGCCTACGGCATCTCCGGCGACCTGCCTATTGTGCTGCTGCGGATTTCGGACCCCGCGTCCATGGACCTCGCGCGCCTCATGATCCAGGCGCACGCCTACTGGTGGCACAAAGGCCTGCCCGTGGAGCTCGTCATCCTGTCCGACGCCTATGACGGCTACCGGCATAGTCCCATGGACGCCGTCATCGGACTGATCAACGTGGGCACCGAAGCCAAGGCACTCGATCAGCCGGCGGGGATTTTCGTCCGGAATGTCGCCCAGGTGCCGGACGAGGACGCGCTCCTGCTTCAGGCTGTCAGCCGCATCGTCCTGAGCGACCGGGCGGGCACGCTGGCCGAGCAATTGGAGCGGGCCGTACCGGCCAAAGAAGAGACGGTCCCGTTCAAGCCGACGCGCAAGCCGGAGGAACCTTCGCCCAAACCAACATTGCCCCTGCCCCCGCGAAGCGACCTGTTGTTCCGCAACGGCTTGGGTGGTTTCACGCCGGATGCCCGCGAGTACATCATTACCCTCGAACCGGGCGCCCTCACGCCAGCGCCGTGGGTCAATGTGCTGGCCAACCCCCAGTTCGGCACAGTCGTCAGCGAGTCCGGAGCGGCCTATACATGGTACCGCAACGCACACGAGTTCCGGCTGACGCCCTGGTCCAACGATGCCGTCAGCGACGTCAGCGGCGAGTGCTTCTACCTGCGTGACGAGGAAAGCGGCGTGTTCTGGTCGCCGACCCCCGGTCCAACCCGCCGCCGCGGCCCGTATGTGGTCCGGCACGGGCTGGGCTACACGGCCTTCGAGCACGCCGAACAAGGGATTGCCACCGAAAGCTATGTGTACGTCGCACCGGAGGCGCCGCTGAAATTTATGGCCGTGTCCATCCGCAACACGAGCGACCGTCCACGCCGGCTCAGCCTCACCGGCTATGTTGAATGGGTCCTGGGCGAAAGCCGTCAGCGCAACGCCATGCACGTGGCGACCCGGCTCGATCCGCGGACCGGCGCGCTCTTTGCCTCGAACGCCTACGGCCAGGACATGGCCGGAGCGGTGGCCTTCCTTTATTGCAGCAGTCCCGATCGCACCGTCACCGGCCGGCGCACCGAATTTCTCGGACGCAACGGGTCGCCCGCCGCGCCCGCTGCCATGCGCCGGAGATCGCTCTCCAACAAGGTCAGCGGCGGCGACCCCTGCGCGGCAATTCAGGCCAGCATGGAAATCCCGCCCGGCGAACGGGCGCAGATGGTCTTCGTGCTCGGCGCGGCCGACGGTGAGCATCAGGCTCGCGCGCTTCTCTTGCAGCACGGCGGCGTCGCCGCCGCCCGCCACATGCTGGAAACGGTCTGGGACTTCTGGAAGCGTCAACTGGGCGGCGTTCACGTCGAAACGCCCGACCCGTCCGTCAACCTGCTGGTCAATTACTGGCTGCCCTACCAGACCCTGGCCTGCCGGCTATGGGGGCGCACGGGGTTCTACCAGTCGGGCGGCGCGTTTGGCTTCCGGGACCAGTTGCAGGACGCCCTGGCGCTGCTCTATGAGAGCCCGGCGCTGACGCGCGAGCATCTGCTGCGGTGTGCCGGCCGTCAGTTTCCTGAAGGCGACGTGCAGCACTGGTGGCATCCCCCCGCGGGCCGCGGCGTGCGCACCCGCATCGCGGACGACTACCTGTGGCTGCCCTATGCCGTCTGCCGCTATGTCACCGTGACCGGCGACACCGGCGTGCTCGAGGAGACCGCCCCCTTCCTCGACGCGCCGTCGCTCGTTCCGGGCGAAGCAGACCACTACGGCCTGCCGCGCGTGACCGAACGGCACGCCACGCTCTGGGAACACTGCGTCTGCGCGCTGAACCGCGCCATGCGCTATGGCGCCCGCGGGCTGCCCCTGATGGAAGGCGGCGACTGGAACGACGGCATGAACCGCGTCGGCCGCGAAGGCAAGGGCGAAAGCGTCTGGCTCGCCTTCTTCCTGCACGATGTGCTGAGCTCCTTCGCCCGACTGGCCCGCAAACGCGGCGACGCCGTCTACGCCGAAACGTGCCTGACCGAAGCCCGCCGATTGAGCGCGAGCATCGAGGCCAACGCCTGGGATGGCGAATGGTACGCGCGCGCCTTCTTCGACGATGGCCGCCCCCTGGGCTCCTCGCGGAACCGCCAGTGTCAGATCGACCTGCTGCCGCAATCCTGGGCGGTACTCAGCGGCGCGACCGACCCCGATCGGTCACGGCAGGCGCTGGATGTCGCCCTGAAACGGCTGGTCAATCCCGACGCCGCCATCATCCGCCTGTTCGAGCCGCCGTTCGACGGCACGGAGCTGGATCCCGGCTACATTCGCGGCTATGTCCCCGGCGTGCGCGAAAACGGTGGACAATACACCCATGCCGCGCTCTGGGCCGTCATGGCCGTGGCCCGGCTGGGCCGGACCGAAGAGGCCTGGCGGCTGTTCTCGATGCTCAATCCCATTCGCCACGCCGATACCCCCGAAAAGGCGGCGCGTTACAAAGTCGAGCCCTACGTCGTCGCCGCCGACGTGTACAGCGCCCAAGGCCATGAAGGCCGGGGCGGCTGGACCTGGTACACCGGGTCCGCCGCCTGGATGTATCGCCTGCTCCTCGAAGACCTGCTCGGACTCCGCCTCGAGGTCGACACGCTGACCTTCGCCCCGCTCCTGCCCGCCGAATGGCCCGAATTCACCCTGCACTATCGCTACCGCAACACCCGCTACCACATCCGCATCGTCAAGACCGGCGACGGGTCCACGCAGGTCCGTCGCGTGCTCCTCGACGGCGCCGAGCAGCCCGACAAGAGCATCCAC
>Ga0272442_10007287_pt1 | contig 14337 bp, 6 predicted proteins | sample SSMForm2O_FD_200262 | JGI IMG/M metagenome (GOLD analysis project Ga0272442, IMG submission 200262) | Marine sediment archaeal communities from Little Sippewissett salt marsh, Falmouth, MA, United States - SSM-Form-2O | ecosystem: Environmental > Aquatic > Marine > Wetlands > Sediment ...
TCGAACCCACGCTACTGTGCCATATGCGTCTTCTGCTGTCTACTCCTCTTTTGCGAAAAAGTTTCGCCGCATCTTCTCTAGAACCCCGCCACCTGGCGGCTTTCCTCACTCATGCGTCAGGGCTGGTTTCAGAGCGATATACTCGATGACGGCGCCCTCGAGCGGCGGGTTGCCGGTGCGTTCACCGAAGCCAAACAGCGTGCTGTTCAGGGCGTTGCATCCGTAGAGCCACGCGGCGATGCCGTTGACGTGGACCTTATGGAAGTCGTTGTGGCCGTGCCATTCCAGGTTCTCGCTGGGTACTCCGCACTCCCTGTTGATCTTGTAGACGAGCTTCGGGATGCTGCGCGGCAGCTCGACACCGGGGAAGGGGACTCCGAAACCCATCGTGTCGCAGAGACGGATTTTCACCGACAGCTCGTCGGGCGCGTCCGCGCTCATCTCCATGAGCCTGTCGATGAAGGGCAGGACGAAGCCTTCCACATCCGCGCGCGTGATGTCTTCGAGATGGCAGCGCGGCCGAACGCCGGCTTCGTAGGCGGCGGCGACCACCTCGCAGTAGGCGTCGATACAGGCCGCCCGGCTGTCGAACTTGAGCTTATTGAAAATGTGATAGTCCGAGCAGCTCGTCAGCATACCGGTTTCCTTGAGGCCGGCCTCCTTGACGAGTCGGAAGTCGCCCGCGTCGGCCCGGATCCAGCCGGTGCATTCGGGATACTTCACGCCGAGGCCGCGGCAGCGGTCGAGCGTCTCGCGGTCGTTCTTTGTGTAGAGGAAGAACTCGGTCTGACGGATAACGCCGTTGGGCCCGCCGAGTTTCGAGAGCAGCTGGTAGATGCGGACCATCTGGTCGATGGTGTATGGCGGGCGTGCCTGCTGTCCGTCCCTGAACGTGGTATCCGTGATGACGATGTCGCGGGTCCGGACGGCATTGGGGTCGAACTCCACGGCCACGCCGTCGATATTCTCCACGATGGGCGCATCGAACCGGACCAGGGGCGGCAGCGAATACTGGTACGTTTCTTCCACGAGATTGGGCTCCGTGGTATCGACCAGCTCGTGTTTCTTCCGTGGATCGCTCATGTTGCGAAACTCCTTCCGTTCAGACTGCGTACGGTAGGCCCTGTGTGCGGTCAAGTCAAGCCGGGGCGCACCGGTCACGCTCCATCGGGACTTTCAACTTGCAACTCGGTATCCCCAACTGTCAAGTTGGGGGTCCACCCAGGAGGATGACCATGGTCAGCAAGAAACGACAGGAATACGGCGGACTGGCGGCGCGTGAGAAGAGGGGACCGCTGTGGCGGTTCACGGACCCGGAAGCGGGTGTATTCCGAGCGCCGCATGCCGACTACATTTCGGATATCTACTTCCCGCTGTGCAACATGCACGGGATGAAAAGCTCGATTACGGCCGACTTCAAGGGCGATATCGCGGCGGACTTCTCGAACTATCTAACGGTGCCCATCGTGACCGAAGATCTGCATCGAGTCACGAACAGCCGCAATTTCTGGGTCTACGTGAAGGGGAAGACGCCGTGGTCGGCAACCGGCCTAAGCGCATACCAGTCAGCAGGAAAGTGGCGCGAGCCGGAGGATTCGGTTGTTGAGGCCGGGCCCGGCTGGTTCTCGACCATTCGCAGGAATCCCGAGCTCGGGCTCGAGGCGAAGGCGGAAGCGTTTGTACCTGCCGCGCCGGACATGGTCGAAATCCTGCGCGTGACGGTCAGGAACACGGGCAGGACAACGCGAACCTTCACTCCCACCGCGGCGTTACCGATATTCGGGCGTCATGCCGATCATCTGCGGGATCACCGGCAGGTGACGACGACGATGAACCGGTTCACTCTGCACCGCAACGGGGTGATCGTGAGCCCGTCGATCCACCACGACGAGCACGGTCACGTACCGAACCATGTCAGCTACGCGGTACTCGGCTGCACGGGCAGGGGCGGGGCGCCGACGGGGACGTTCCCGACGGTCAGGAGCTTCATCGGTGAGGGCGGCTCGTATGACAACCCGGAGGCGGTGGCAAAGGACCTGCGGCCGCCGAGGATGAAGGCGGCCGAGCTGGACGGCCGGGAAGCCATGGGCGCGATTCGGTTCAGGCAGGTGACGCTGAAGCCGGGGAAGTCGCTGAGCTTCGTTGTGTTGTTCGCGATAAGCGAGAGGAAGGCTGATTTCGACAGGTGGCTGCGCAAGTACGGGACGGACAAGAAGGTCGATGCCGCTTTCAGAAAGACGCGGGCGTTCTGGAAGGATCTGGCCAACCGTGTCGCCTTTGGGACGGGGGACAGCGATATGGACGGCTGGCTCAGGTGGGTCGCGTGCCAGTCGGTCTATCGCAAGGTATACGGCAACTCGTACCTGCCCGACTACGGATATGGCCGGGGCGGGCGTGGCTGGCGCGACCTCTGGCAGGACCTCCTCGCATTGCTGCTGGTCGATCCGGAGGGTGCGCGGGCAGACATGGTCAACAACTTCCAGGGCGTTCGGATAGACGGCACTAACGCCACGATCATCGGAGCCCGCCCGGGCGAGTTCATAGCCGACCGCAACAACATCGCGCGCGTATGGTGCGATCACGCGAGCTGGCCGACGATGGTGCTGAAGTTCTACCTCGACCAGACGGGTGACTGGAAGCTGTTGTTCCGGAAGCTGACGTATTTCAAAGACCATTTTGTGCATCGCACGCGCGAGATCGATGGCGAATGGGAGGAACGGCAGGGGAACAGGCTGCGCACGATCGACGGGAAGGTGTGGAGGGGCACGATCCTGGAACACGTGCTGGTGCAGAACCTGTGCGCGTTTTATCATGTGGGCAAGAACGGAAACATACTGTTGGAGGGTGCGGACTGGAACGACTGCTACGACATGGGCCGCACGCGCGGCGAGTCGGTTTGTTTCACGCACTTCTACGCGTGGAACCTGGCCTGCCTGGCGGATCTGTTGAATTGGGCGGCGAGCGAGGGGGTCCATGCGGTGGAGGTCCTGGCCGAACTCAAGCCGTTGCTGGACCGGCTGCCGCGCGGGAAACGCGTGGACTATGCGAGTCCCGGTGCGCGCCGGAAATGCTTGCGACACTACATGGAAACCGTTCGTCACAGCGTATCGGGCAGGACCATCAAGCTGAAGCCGGCCGCGCTCGCGGCGGATCTGCGCGCGAAGTCGGACGCGCTGTACGCGCATGTCCGGGAAAAGGAGTGGTTGCGGGTGCCGGGGGGACGCGAGTTCTACAACGGCCATTACGACGATTCGGGGCGGCGGGTGCACGGTTTGAGCGGGACGCCGGACGGGGTGAGGATGGACCTGACGAGCCAGGTGATTTCGATTCTGTGTGAGAGCGCGACGCCGGAGCAGATCAAGGAAATCGTGAAGTCGGCATGGCACTATCTCAGGCATCCGGTGACCGGGGCGTTGAGGGTGTCCACGCCGTTCAAGAGCGTGAAGCTTGATTTCGGGCGGGTCACCGGGTTCGCGTACGGCTTCCGGGAGCATGGCTCGCAGTGGAACCAGCAGAACATCATGTTCATGCTCGGGCTCTACAAGCACGGGTTCGTTGACGAGGGATACAGGGTATGGACGCGCTTCACGCGCGCGCTGTTGGACTCGGCAACGACACGGGTGTACCCGAATGTGCCGTCGAGCATGTTGCCGGAGGGCAGGGGTTCGTACTGTTATCTCACAGCTTCGGGGACATGGTTGTTGTTGGCCATGCTGACCGAGGTGTTTGGTGTGCGCGGCAAGCGGGGTGATCTTGTCATAGCACCACGGCTGAAAAAGGAACAGTTTGACGAACGCGGAAGAGCGACGGCCCGGTTCTCGCTGCAGGGCCGCCGGTTGGAGGTGACATTTGTGAACCGGGGCTGCCTGGACTACGGCGCCTATGCCATCACGGGAGTGCTGATAAACGGCAGGCAGCTTCTCGTGGAAGCCGGCCCGGACCTGGCCGTTGCGATGATCGGCAAGGCACAGCTGCGGAAACTTCCCAGGGGCAGGATCAGCCGGATCACGGTCGTTCTGGGACTGCGATAGACGTTAGCGACATGTCGGACTCCAAGCAGCGAAAGAGAATACTGCTCGTCCACCCTCTTGGGTACCCGCGGGAAGCAGCTTCTAAAGACATCTCGCGCTTGGCGAACATCATGCCGCCGCTGGGTTTGGCGGGGATAGCGGCGTATCTCGAAAGAGAAGGCTTTCCGACATCCATCATCGACTGCTATGCGCGGCCCGAAGCGGAGTCCGGGCTCATGGAGGAGGTGCGGGGCGGACGCGCGGGCCTGGTGGGATTCAGCTGCACGACCTCGAGCTTCCTCGACGGGGCAAGACTGGCCCGGGAGATCAAGGCGGTCGCGCCAGGAGTCCGAACCGTGTTCGGCGGTGTCCATGTGTCGGCGATGAAAGAGAAAGCGTTGAGGGACCATCCCGAGATTGATTTCGCCGTTGTCGGGGAGGGTGAGTCCGTTCTGGCGGAGCTGGCCGGGGCCGATGGCGAGGGATGCCGGGACATCCCGGGGCTTGTCTGCCGCGACGGCAACGGCGAGCCGGCCTTTTCGGGCTATCCCGAGAAATTGATGGAGTTGGACGACCTGCCGTTCCCCGACTACCGGAAGCTCGCCGGCTTCCCCGGCTGCTACCCTCTGCCGATGTTCAATTACCCCCGTGTTCCGAACGCCACGTGCATCTCCAGCAGGGGATGCCCGTACTCATGTTCCTACTGCGATCGCTCCGTGTTCCGTCGGACCTTCCGCTTCAACTCCGCGGACTACATGATCGAGCACATGAAGTACCTGCGCCGGGACTACGGCGTAAGGCACGTCAATTTCTACGACGACCAGTTCACGTTCAATCGTGACCGCGTGATGGCGTTCTGTGCGGCGTTACAGAGCGCGACGCAGGGGATGACGTTCAATTGCGCGGCGCGAGCAGAGCACCTGGACGAGGAACTCCTCCGGGAAATGAAAGGCGGCGGCTGCTGGATGATCAGCCTGGGGATTGAAACCGGTGACGCGGAGCTGCTTGCGCGGCATCGCAGCAGTTCCGATCTCGAGCAGGTGACCCGGGCGATCCATCTCGTGAGCGATGCGGGTATCAGGGTCAAGGGCCTGTTCATGATTGGGTTGCCGGGCGAGACGGAGGCAAGCATCAGGCGGAGCGTGGACTACATGCTTGGTCAGCCGATCGATGACATCAACGTGGCGAAGTTCACGCCGTTTCCCGGCTCCCCGGTGTATGACCGAATCCGTGACTACGGCGAATTCGAGGAGGACTGGCCGTCCATGGACTGCATGACATTCCGTTTTGTGCCCGAGGGTATGACACGGGAGAGGCTGGAAGAGCTCTTCACGGCTTTCTACAGGGCCCATTTCCTGCGGGCGCGCACGATCCTGGATTACGTCACGATGATATGGCGATCCCCGGACAGCTGGCGCAGGTTCTGGTTGAACGCATTCCGCTTCCTCGCGTTCGCATTTACACGCCGCCGCTTCGGGAGCCGGCGGTAAGGCTTGTGTTGCGGCGGGTAGCGACGGTAGAGTGCCGTATGGTCGGTAGGATTCCAGGATGGCGAACGACGCTTATCGTGGCAACGGTTCTGCAGGTGTTGGCGTTGCCGTGTGCCGCGGGCGGTGCGTCGGTGGAGGCCGGGCCGCAGCTGGAATACGTTTACTACTGACGGTTCGCACCCGCCGCCCCAAGATCTTGTGGCGAAAGCTGCCTTACCGGGTATAGCCTTTCGCTGCAAACGAGGTCCACGGTTCTGGGCAGGACTCCGAATGATCCCATATATGCGACTCCCGGTCAATCGAATTCCGACAACCCGGAACCGGGGGCAGATGGGAAGAAATGGTGACGCGGGCATGTCGCTGCGTTATTTTGGTGGTCTCAGCGCGTAATTACATTATAGTTGGTGAAATATACAGTTAGCAGGAGGAAGGTCATGGGCGTTCAGAAAGAGAAGAAATGGGTCATCGCCGGTTTCGTAGTGCTGGCGGGCTCCATTATCACCATTTTCGGTCTAAACATGTACCGGGAGTCGCAGAAGTTTGCCGCCGGCGGGGGTGCGGGGGGACCAAGTGCGGGGGAAGTGGCGTCCTTGAAGGAGCTGGCCGCGGCGATCAAGAATCCCGAAACGCGGGAACAGGCGATCAAGAACCTCTCGGCGCAGCAGGGCGACCTGGCGATTGAGCTGTTGGCTGCGCTGGCGCACAAGAACAAGGACCCGGAGGTAAGGGCCGCGGCGCTTACGGCCCTGGGCGATATCGGCAGCGAGAGCACGTTGCAGGTGATGACGATCGGTGCCCGGGACCAGGACGTGGGGGTTCGACTCGCCGCCGTCGAGGCGCTGAGCAAGATGACCAACGATGCCGCCTACACGGTTATCGGTGAAACGGTCGCCAACGACGTCGACGTTTCGGTGCGCAAACGGGCAGCCGAAATGCTCGGCGGTGATTGGGGCTCTGCGGAAACGATTGACCACCTGAGAAAGCGTCTTACCACGGAGGACAATACCGAGGTGCGTGCCCTGGTCGCGATGGCAATGAAGAACCTCAAGGAGGCCGAGGCCCGCAATGCGCTGATCTCGGTCTTCCGGGCCGAGAAGGAAGCGGCGGTCAGGCTGAGCGCGCTCAAGGCGCTTGACGCGATAGACGACAATGCACGAGTGAAGGGTGTTGCGTGCGCCATTGGTGATGCTGACGAGGCGGTGCGTGCCGAGGCAAAGCGCATATTCGGCGAGCTGGGCACGGAGGCTTTGCCGGCCATGGCCGAAGCGCTGAAATCGGGCGAGCTGCAGGGCGTGATCCGGGGTAACGCCGGGGTCCATGCGGACATACTCCAGGTTGTTGCAGCTATGGAGTCGCCTGACGCCGCGGAGCCGCTGGCACATCTGCTCGACCAGGCAATCGGCGCCCGCGGCAGCGACGGCGACCGGGAGAAGATAAGGGACGACGCTATCAAGGCGCTGTCCCAGCTCGGCGAGCCCGCGATCGCTCCTCTGAAGGCCAAGGCGTTTGCTTCCACCGCGCGCTGGGGCATCAAGCAGGCGGCGGCCAAGGTGTTTGGAGCGGTGGGCAAGGCAGCTATCGCCCCCATCTCCGAATACGCGACCGCTAGGATAGCGCTCCCGTCCTCCCAGGAGGCGAAACTCTGGATTGACACATTGGACGCGATTGGTGGACCTGAAGTCGAGAAGGTGAAGGAAGCGGTCAAGAGCCGCGATCCCGCAGTGGTTTTCGACAAGATTGCGGAGAAGGCAAAGACAGACGAGATGACGCGCCCGCCCGCGCCCCAGGTCGCGGAGTACCGGCTGATCATGTACAAGGCGTTCTACGGCGGCAACCCGCCCAGCGCCTACACGAAACGGAAGAACAACCTGCCGTTCGCGGCACGGAAAGGGCCGAAGCAGAAGACAATCCGGGCGTTCAAGCCGGGCGAGCACAGTCGGCGCAATGTAGATATGAACCTGACGCAGACAGAGAATGGCTGGGAACGTGTGCTGGTTCACCATCTCAACTACAACAACGGCGTTGGTTTCGCGCAGATCACGAGGGCGAACGTTACCGACGAGAAGATGGAGTTTGGTCTCCGGCTGGCGGTAGGGCGGGACCCGTACCTGGTGGGGGGCTACGGTGAGTATTCACTCGTGCTGGAGAAGGTTGGTCCCGGCGAGTACGGCGAAGGCGAATACCGCGGAAAGTACAAGGGCAAGTACCACGACATCGATATCGAGGGTGATGCAATATGCGTGAAGGCGCCGAAACGTCGTCCACTCAGGCCCGGCTGGACCCCGGTTCAACCGAACGAGCATCCGCGCATGCTGTTCCGCAAGTGTGACCTGCCCAAGCTGCGCGCGAAGCTGAACACGCCGCTGGGCAAGGCGGCGTTCCGCAGGATGCTGGCCTGCGGGTACAGCCCTGACGGCGGCGGCGGCCAGCTGACGTACCGCCACGTGGCGCTGGGTTTGTTGTACCGGTTAACGGGCGACGAGCGATACGCGCAGGAAGCGATTGAGCATACGAAGCACCAGATGAAGCAGAAGGGGTTTGGTTTCATGAGCCTGGGCCAGGTGTGGGGGCCGAGGTTCAGTAACATAGCGCATGCCTATGACCTGTGCTACGACGCCTGGCCGGTCGGCTTCAGGTCGGAGGTGGAAAGCTACATGTATGGCAGCAGTTACACCACCGCCACGAAGATGCAGAGCCTGAGCGTCTGCGCGAACGACCACCCGTGCAGCAACTACCATTCCCCGATCTGCGGCGGCGGCGCCGCACTGGGACTGGCCTACTACGGAATACCGGGCCCCGCACCGACGCCGCCGGGCGGGACCAAGCTCCTCGTGCCGGCGAAGTTCGAGGGCAAGCCGGGCAAGGGCGTACCGGTCCTTCAGCTTGTGCCGAACCAGTCGCCGAGGACGTGGCTGTGGTCCGGCCCGATCCTGAACGGCGCAATGACGAAGGAGATGATCGATTCACTGGGCGACACGCAAGAGAGCCCGATCGTCGAAGGCCGTACGTTCAAGTATAACAACGATGAATTCACATTCAAGCCGATCGAGCGGAAGTACATGCAGGGCGGGATGGTGTATCCCTGGAACGTGCTGGCGGCGGAGAATCCCGACTGCGGCAGCGCCGGGATGCTGCTGCACGTGGTGCTGGAGAATCACAGGCCGGGCTTCTACCGGGTGATGCTTCCCGCGCAGGGCGATTCCCTTCTCATGATAGGCGGTGTTGCCGTTCCGAACCGGGCTTTCATCGAGTTCAAGGAGGGGTTCTATTCGATGACGCTGTCCTATGTCGGGCAGAAGGACATGGTGGCCGGTATCGGTGTGGGATTCAAACTGATGACCTCCGACCGCGAGGAAATTGCCATACTTCTGAAAGACAATCTGCAAAAGAGCAAGCGTGACCAGGTGTTCTACGACCTCGCACTGGAGGATCACAAGAAGACCGGCATGGACGGCAACAAGATCAACACATTCTACATGACGGTCACGAAGATGGTCCGCAGCCACCGGCTCCTGATGGGTGACGGCGGGTTCCAGTCGGAAGGCGAAGTGTATACGCACACCGCTATTACGCCGCTACGCTACGCCGCGGCTTACTACAATGTGTTCGGTCAGACCGCGACCCCGTACCCGGATGTGACGCACTTCCCGACGCGGTATATTGCGACGAGCGCACTGCATCCGGGCGGCACATACAAAGGCAGGGTCCGACGTCCGACGCTACAGTCGGACGGCTACTTCGGCGGCGGCGGCAATACGCACGGTGTGCACTGGATATGCACGGCGTTCAGGATCCTCCCCGAGAAGCACAAGCCCGCGGCGCTGTGGGTCTGGAACAAGCTCACGGGTGTTGAGGAAGGCAAGCCGGAGACGCTCGCAAACCTGGTCGAAGGGGTGAGCATTCTGGATGTCATCAACACGTTCGTGAACTACCCGATGGACATGAAGCCGGTCCATCCGCGCGAGCGGATCACGAAGAACTGGGTGGCGAAGACCAAGGGTGTTTACGTGTTCAGAAATGCCTGGGAGGGCAAGGACGACATCATCTTCATGGCCGCGCCTTACGAGCTGAAAACGCACGGCAACTCGGGCCCGGACGTGGCCGGTCTTCGCCTGCGCGGGTTCGGCCATGCATGGACCGGCCGGGGCGGCGGCAAGAAGAGCGGCGCCTGGCTGAACAACATACCTATTATGCTGGAGGAAGGCAGCATGATATCCGGATCGGGTCCAGCGAGGGTATTGGCCTATGGGAACGACGGGAACGGATCGGGGTATCTGACCATTGACATGGACAATGTCTACAGCCCGCGCAAGGGCTGGGAGCATGATCGCGGCGGGGTTTGGCCGCTCGAGCTGCCGGAGGTGGAGCGCGAGGTTACGGGCGTGCGCGCGGTTGCGGCGGACTACACCGGAAAGTGCGGAGCACCGGGAATGATTGTGATTGTGGATAAGATCGTGGGCGGCCCGAAACGGCACTGGGTATGGCATCCGGCAGGCGGCCGCGGCGAGACTACTACGGCGAAGGGCAACACGTTCACGATGCTGAAGGACGACGGTGTGTCGGTGCACGGCACGTTCGTGCCCGTGCCGGATCTGAAGGTTGAGGCGCCGGGGCACATCGGGATCCTGCCCACGAAGATCAAGTCTGAGAAGGATAGGCTGAAGGCCAAGCGGTTGCACCGGGAATGGAAAGGGCCGGAAGCGGAGCAGGTACCGTTCGGCCTCATGGCCACCGCGCCCGAGGGGCAGAGCTTCTTCCTCGTAATGACCATGCAGAAGGGCCCGCCGCCCGAGGTGAAGATCAAGGGCGAGGGCCTGAAGGCGACCGTCTGCATCGGGAAGCGGCAGATCCGGTTCGACGGCGAGAAGGTCGTTATCGAGGACGTGTAGGAGCCAGAGTGAATGGTGAATGGTGGGAAATTGTCCCACCACTATTCACTATTCACGATTCACCATCCACTCCCGTTCCTACTGCTTCCGGTTACGGATCCTCTTCGCCCATTCCGGGGCCCAGTCGGGGACCTTGATGCGCTGGCGGACGAGCCAGTTGGGTATCTCGCCGAACGGGTAGCCTGCGTCGGGGACAAAGAGGCCGACCTCGCCCTGGCTGCGGTTCATGTCGATATCCCTGCCGCTCAGCGAGATCATATCCGAACCCGCCTTCCTGACGGTAACATAGACGGTCGCATCGTCGTCATCGATGCCGCCCCCGAAAACGACCTCGGTCTTGTCGATCCTCACGCCGCCCGGAATCGATGCCAGTTCGGGCAGCTTGTGCTCTGCGAAGACGGCCACCGGTGGCGTGACGTTCTTCGCGTAGGTTCCCTCGATGGCGCCGCTGACGGGTTCTCCGCTATAGTTGCCTTCATAGTTGCCGGAGATCTTGTCGCCGTCCACTTTGATGCTGCCCTTGAGTTTGGCGGTGCCGCCTTTCATCCACTTGTCGCGTCCGAGCGTGAGATCCATCTCGAAGTCCACCGTCGGCGGCTTGCCGGTGGCCGATACGGTGCCGCTGTGACGGCCCTTGTTGAAGTCCGGCGCGCTGAGCAGCATGTCACTCTGCATGAGCTTGCCGCCGGCCCATGTAAGAGTGGCGAGGAGATCCTTCTTTGCGCCCTGGGACAGCGGCTTTTTCTCCTTCCTGCCCATCTGTATGAGGGCGCCTTTCAGGCTGAGCTTTGCGACATCGCCCTTGACGAGGGAGCGGGGGACCAGGACGGTAACGTACTCGCCTTCCTTGCCGCGTGTCTCGAGACGGATGCCCTGGCTGGCCTCCAGCCCGCCGTTGTAGTGGAACCACGGGAAGAAGCGCGTTGTTGCCTTTGAAGGGTGCGCGCGGAACAGGCTCACGGCCTTGAAGTTGATCGTTTGGCCGTCCTCTTCGTACAGAGGCCTGAGAAGGAGGCACTCGCCCCTGTCCGAGCCGATTGTGACCGGCCGATCGAGAGTCAGGGTCTTGCCGGCAACCCTGACGACGGCGTACTGGTTATCCATGAATCTGCCCGGGAAAGTCACGACCCAGCCGGGCTGAACGCCGAGCTCGGCGAAGTCGGTGCTGCTGCTCGTGAGGGATTTCCCGTCCATTGTGAGGTCCTTGGCCTTCGGGGCCTTGGTGACGGTGTCATTGTTGAATACGTGGAGCGGGTAGGCTACGTCCAGCTCGATCGGCGCATCGTACTGGTCCCGGATAACGAAGATATCGGGACTGCCCTTGAGCAGAACTACCGTTCTGCGGTACGTGAGCGGCTTGTCTTCAAACCACATCAGCGGCCATTCGTCGTGCCAGTTCTCTGAGCCGATATCCTTGACGCCGCGGAGCCGCCAGCTCTCGACCTGGCCCATGGCCATGTCGACATCGTCGGACGTTTTGAAGGCGATCAGGCGTTCGTACCCGTCCATGCATGCGTATGGCAGCTCCCTGGTAGAGAAGGCCAGGCGATTGTGCATATGTTCCATGGCGCCGCGCGGGCCGTAGCTGCAGCCGAAGTCGACGGCGACGCGCCGTGCATTGGCGGCGTAATGGAAGGCGAGCTGGTCGCCGTGGAAATGGCCGCGGCTGGGACCGCTCTTGAATGCGAAATAGGTTTCCTCGCCGGTGCCGCACTTGTTGCGCAGCACCGCTCCAAAGCCCTGCAATTCCTCGCTCTTGAACTTGGTGACGTCTTCCTCGACGCCGAACTCTTTCGCGAAAGCACGCGGATCCTTGAAGCGGTAGCCGCCGTGCGTATCACCGCCGGGGTGGCTGCCGCGGCGGCCGTCGCCGCGCGGCTGCGAGAGGTGGATCGCGAAGCCGGCGCCGGCCTTGAACCGGGGCCATTGGGTGGCGTCTTCGCCGAGGTACTGTTTGCAGACCTTGGCTATGTCCAGGTAGTGGTGCATTGCGTACTGCTGGTAGCCGGGGCATTCGTTGCCCGCGCCGCTGGGCATGGTTATCGAGTGGTACATATCTTCCCTGAACTTCTGGAGCGCCATCTTTGCGAGCTGTTTGAACTGTGGATGGTTCTTCAAGTTGCAGTACATGCCGATGGGTACCTTATTGAAGTCGGTGAAGAAGTTCGGGTTCTCCGGCGACCAGTAGAGCCAGTAACTGCCGTAGACGTGTGGCGAGTCGAGCCACTGGGTCTGTACGAGATGGCCGGGGCTGTCCACCGCCTTGCCGGCGTTCTTGATTGTGCTCCTGCCCCAGCCGCGTACGCCGCCGGTCGGGTTGATGTGGTTTCCGAGCGGCCAGTAGCCGCTGTACTTTGCGCCCTTGCCCGGCCAGTCGAGGATCGCGATGCTGTTGATGATCGTGTCGAGCGATTCGAGTCCGTGTCGCGTGGCAAGCTTCTGGTCGTTGCCGAACAGCTCTTTCGGTCCGGCCAGGAGCCACCAATAGCGCATGCCGCGGCGGGTGGGACAGCGCAGTGTCATCGTGTCGCCGCTCTCCTTGACCAGGCACTGGATCGCATTGTCATGCGGCCAGTACCAGTAACCGGCGAGGATCACGAGGGCGCCGACGGCGCCGTCTTCGCCGGCGGCGGCACCCAGCCAGCCGTCTTTGCAGTGCTGGTTCCAGCGCGGGAACAGGTTGATCATGAGCGCCGGGTCCTGGTGGGCGCACTGGCCCATTTGGAGAGTACCTTTCTTTTCTTTGGCCCTGTGCGTTCCGCCGAGTCCGCCCGAATGAGGCTTGATGATGCTGCCCGTGGCCTTCCAGCCTTCGGTCGTGACGAATTCCCAGGCGGAGAGACGGTCCATCTCGTGGCGTTCCTCTATGATGGCGAAGGGCTGGTTGGGCATCAGGGTCACGTCCACCTCTGCGTAGGCCGGGATGTCGTCGTTCATGCCGGCCATGGCATCGAACTCGTAGCGCAGCCGGACCTTGCCGAAGACGCTGCCCTCGTCGACGATCGTGGCCGAGAACTTCTTGAGCTTCATCTTTGCGTCCCAACGCCCTTTGCCGACCCACTTGTCGCGGAGCCGGACCTGGAGTATGGGCGGACGGGCCTCGGTGCCGGCGATGGCGGGCAGCTTCACCGCCGCCTTGCCGTTGTCGATGATGAGTTCGCCGCCTTTCTCCCTGACGGTGACGCCGGACTTGAATGACTTGGGTTTGCCCTTGCTGATCTCGAGCTTCTGCGAGGCGCCGGGTTCGATGGATGTACGGATCCAGAGAACCTTCTCGCCCTCGACCGTGTCAACGACACAGGGGATCTGTTTGCCGTCGAGTTCGACCCGACAGGTGTCGCCGGGTACTTCGACCGGGACACGCACGCATTCGTTGCTGAATGCACGGCTGTGTATGTTCTTTAACACGTATTCCTCGGCGTTGGCGGTTGTGGCAAAAGCTGAGATCAAGAGAATTGATACGGGCCGTTTCATAGTTGTTCCTTCCTTTGCGGCCGGGCCAAAGGCCCAGCCCCACCGGCAGGGCTGACCTTCCCGGTCGGCCATCAGAGTTTCCTGGGTTTACAGAGGTTACCTTTCCTGGCGGCTACGCGCAGGCACTTCTTGCAGTAGTATTTCGGCTTCGAAACCTGTCTGAGGAATTCGGCCTCCAGCTCGTCGAGGTTCTTCGGCTTGATCTTGCACATTGTCTTTATCTTCTTCATGTCGTTCTCCTGCGGCCCCCGCCTTCGCTCGGGCGCTACGGCGTGGCAGGCAGCCTCGCACTCCCGTGGGACGCGGATGCGGCGGAGGCCCGCCGCGCTCCAGGGATTCTAGCCTGATCTATTCATCAACTTCGTAACGAGAATGTGCAGGTTGCGTCATATCAAGGGCTTCTCGCCGGATGCCGGACGAAGGCGTGCCAAGGCACGTCGAGATCGGCATGCGGCGAGAAGTCCTTGATATGGC
>Ga0272442_10007288_pt1 | contig 14337 bp, 12 predicted proteins | sample SSMForm2O_FD_200262 | JGI IMG/M metagenome (GOLD analysis project Ga0272442, IMG submission 200262) | Marine sediment archaeal communities from Little Sippewissett salt marsh, Falmouth, MA, United States - SSM-Form-2O | ecosystem: Environmental > Aquatic > Marine > Wetlands > Sediment ...
CTTTTCCACATCGAGGCCGAATGTTCTGAGTTTTTCCAGAATGCCCGTTTTTATCTGTGATACTGTCTGCCCGTCCCATACATGCCCCGGGGACACATAGGGCATGTTCAGCAGCACAAACCAGTTCTCATGGCCCTCAGGCGCGTGCTCCCTGTCGGCCTTTGATGAGACCGATATGTAGATGGTCGGGTCATCAGGAATAGTGAGCTGCCGGAATATCTGATTGAATTCCTTTCGATAGTCCCGGGAAAACAGGATATTGTGCTGGGCAAGGCTCTGAAAGTGGCCCCGCACACCCCAGCAGAATACAATACCTGAAAGCGACGGCTCCAGACGGCTGAGACGTTTTGCTTCTGAACCCAGTCCCGGCAGCAGCGCCTGGTGGCTGTACACAACATCGGCATTGCACAGCACACTGTCAGCAGCAACAGTATCTATGCCCGCCCTTATGCCCGTTACCCGCCCCCCCTGATGGAATATCTCTGTTACTTCGGTATTAGTATGAATGCTCACTCCCAGCATGCCTGCCAAGTCCTTCAGAGCCCGGACCAGGGTGTACAGGCCGCCCTGTATATAAAAGCCCCCCAGGCCCAGTTCAACATGGGGGATTACATTAAGGGTTGCCGGCGCCTGGAACGGATCGGACCCGTTGTACGTGGGGTACCGGTCGAACAGCTGTACCAGGTGCGGGTCTTTGAAAAACCGGCAGACCGACCGGTGCACTGTGCGCAGAGCATCAATGCGGAACAGCGACGGCAGAAGCCGCAGGTTACGGAGACGCATCATCCTGCGCAGTTCATGAATAGGGAAGGTAATAAATGTATCCAGCGACGCGTCATAAATGGCACGGGAATATTTCATAAACCTGGCATACCGGTCCCGGTCTGCAGGAAACCGCCGGCAAATACTTTCTTCCATGGCTGCCGTATCTGTTACAGCATCAAAGGGTTCTGTATCAGCATAAAAATACCGGCACACCGGATCAACAGGAACCAGCGAGAGGTAATCATCCATGGAACACCCGCAAAAGGAGAACAGTTCCTCCAGCACAAAGGGCATGGTGATCAGCGTCGGCCCTGTATCAAAATAGAACCCCGCCTCGCTGATACGCCCCATCTTGCCTCCTGCAACGCTGTTCTTTTCATACAGATGCACATCCCATCCCATGCGTGCCAGGCGCACAGCTCCGCACAGTCCGCCGATACCGCCGCCTATGACAACCGCCTTTTTAGCCACGGCTCCTCCTTTTCAGCACCTCGAATACTATGGTGCACACCAGTATCAGTGCAAATCCGTACCCGAAATCCTCTACCGGTATGGTAAATACCCGTATTCCAAGAAAATACCCGCTGTTGTACAGCACTACAGGCCTGGCTGTCAGGTATCCGTTGAATACCAGCATCAGGCCGGTGACAATGGACAGGTATATGCCGGTAACCCTGCGGGACAGAAGCCGTACACCTGACAGGACATCGAGCACGCATGTAATACAGAGGGCCGCCAACACCAGTCCAGTATAGGTGCGGCCGGCACGGAAAAACAGCAGTGCTGAAACGATAAACAGGCCTGCCAGAATCTTCTGGGGAAGATCTGTACGCCCCTCACGGGCACGCCTTTTCGTTACAAGTATCTGCCAGATGAAAAGGCACGAGAAGGGCACTGTAATAAAAAACAGGTATTCGCCGGGAGGCAGCCCCAAAAGACGAATGTTAAGTGTATAGAGATCACTGAAATACCAGTGAACCCCGCTTACAGCGCTGTCCCAGACAATAAACGGTATCATGACAATCACTGCCGAAGCCAGGGCTTTTGCCCAAAAACGGACATACCGTACGTTGGAATCGAAACTCAGGGCCAGGGGCCCTGCAATAATCAGCAGATTCAGAAGAAGATATTCAGCCTTCATCAGCAGAAACCTCTTGATTGATACGGGTTACTGTGTCGCGCTCGTCAGCTGTCATATCAATATTTTCCAGCAGAAATCCTGTGATGTTTTTGACAAGAGAACGGTCATAGTCTTTATAATCCAGAGGGAGGCGCTGTATCACCATAAAAAAATCCTCGGCTGCGGTATCCTTCCTGTTAAAAAAGAACGGCAGATAATGGCAGGTCATGCCCCGTATAAACCGGGATTCGATATTCAGAGGGCTTTCCAGGATGCCGCGGTCCATAATCTTCAGGCCCTCTTTTACATGGCTGAACTTGGCCATGGGAAAGAACCCGTACTTTCCCTTAAGGGCCTCAAGGGCGCCGATATAGGTAAGAGTCACGCCCTTCTTTGTTTCATCACGGCCGATCTGTTCAAACAGCGTTACAGCCTTTTCAATGGATTCCCTGTGTTCCACACTGTCATAAAACAGGAGCCTGGCCCGGGCCATAAGGGAATCGGGCTCCTGTGTTCCGGCTCCCCATACCGGCTGGAACATCATCATACACACTGCTGCGCCTGCCAGCGCAGGAACAAAGGAGACAAATCTGTTTATTCGCATAACCGGCTCCATTTCCCCTAAAGATTGTTGATTTTCTCTATATATGCTGCTGTATCAAACTTCTTCTCGCATCCCTTTCTGTTCATGTACCGGACCTTGCCGAACACGGGGCGCTGAAACCATGCTCGGTCGTGAACGCCCCCGATTGCCCACGCTACACCGGTGTACCCGTTGGGATCCCTGCCGTCGAGCTCATACCGGTTATTCAGATACAGGGCTGTTTCCATGGCCTCTTTCGGCGACGGAGACCACTCCAGAATCTTTTTTGCCCAGTACATGCGCATGTAGCCGTGCATCTTCCCGGCCTTAACCATCTGCATCTGGCAGGCGTTCCACAGGCTGTCATGGGTACGGGCCTGTTCAAATTCATCGGGTGTGTACACATACTCCCGCGGATCATTCTCATGGGCCGACAGGGTCTCTTTTGCCCAGCGGGAGAATCCGCCGGTTCCTTCATATTTCCTGTCATAGAAACAGAAGTTGTCAGCCAGTTCCCGGCGCACAATCAGCTCTTCCAGAAACGCCTCTTTTGATTCAGTATGTGCTGCTGCCTCCTCCACGGCCAGGGCTGCTGCCTGAGCCGATATCTGGCCGAAATGCAGGTACGGAGAAAGATTCGATACTCCGTCTGCGGCCGGATCGTTACGCGCCTGCGCATAGGCATCGAGTTTCGTTTTGATAAAGGTGTCGAGTACGGAACGGGCAGCTGCCTCTCCCGGCCTGAATGGGTAATGCTCAGGCCCGGCACCTGATACAGCAGCAGCCTTTTTGATACGGGCCCAGTCTGTGTCCGGCGCAGCAATATGTTGTGCAGGATACGGGTGCGGTTTTAGGGTTGGAAACGGTGTCAGGTATTCAGGCAGAAGCCTGTGAATTTTAGGCCGTATGGTATAGGCGGCATACTCCCGTTTGTCCGACGCCCGCCTGCACGGCACAATATTATGAGCGTCAACCTCATGAACCGGTATGGTTACCTGCCTGATCACCTGGCTCTGCCACTGCTGCTTAATGTCCAGCGGATCAAAATCAGTCACCAGCAGGCCGGCCCTGATGCGGCTGACAAGTTCCGGTACGGCACGGCCCGGTTTGCCCCGTACCAGGTAAAAGGCAATATTCTTCTTATACAGGTCCTGTTCAACCTGGTGCAGCCCTTCCAGCATGAACAGATACTGCCTGGCTGTAGCGCCCAGGAATGTATCTGACAGGCAGAATACAACACCCAGTCCAGTCTTGTATTCCATAGCCTTTTCCCTGCTGTACACCAGGGCCCAGTTATCCCCGGCCCGCTGATCCCGGCTCATCCAATAGAGAACCGGGCCCGGCCTGCCGGGCTCAGTGCTGTGCTGGAATATTCGTCCCTGGTGTATCAACTGCTCCTCCATTTTTCAGGCGGTACCGGCCATTTCCCCGCTCTTTTCCCACAGCAGGGGCCCGTATGTCTCCAGGGAACGGAGCGGCCTGAACGTAACGGGCCTGCTGTTCTTGAAAAAACGGCCTGTCTCCTGCTCTGCGTCAGGAGACGCAGCCAGATATACGCCTGTTTTGCACCGGCCGGTGAAAAACACCTGTACAGTACTGGCAGCAGCCCGTACCGGCGCGGGAAAATTCCGGGTCAGACTGGTCTTGACCAGGCCCGGATGGAATGTATTTGACGTGACACCGGTGCTTTTCAGGCGCCGGGAAAGCTCCCGGGAAAACACAACTTTTGCAAAGGCCGCACGAACAGTGGCTTTAAAGGGATTATAGCCCTTTGTCAGATTGAGATCGTCAAGGTCGATGGTCCCGTATTTCAGGATACAGGGGTCGCCGGACACGGTGATGACCCGTGCCGGCGCGCTCTGTTTGAGCACAGGCAGCAGCCCGGCACACAGGGCGAAATGGCCCAGGTAGTTAATGCCGAATATCTTCTCAAACCCGTCGACGGTCTCCTGCCTTTGCATGGGCAGCACCGCTGCATTGTTGGACAAAACGTGCAGGTTCCTGAATTCTCCGGTGAATTCAGCTGAAAAACGCCGGATATCGGCAAGGTCGCCCAGATCCAGAACCCGGGCAGACACAGATGTGTTCCCTGTCTCCTCCTGTATCCGGTGCGCGGCATCAGCACCCCGGCGGGCCGATTGTGATGTAATAACAACTGAAGCGTCCAGGGCTGCAAGGCCTGATGCAATGGCCCTGCCCACGCCCGACGTACCGCCGGTAACCAGGCACACGCGGCCTGTGAGATTCCATTTCTTCATTGTGTCTTTCATATATCCTTCTTGTGAAGGGTACTGCTACACATGGTTCCTGAGCATCAGCTCCGGCGGCGACGGATGCAGGTAGACCTGCTTCTCCAGGTACCCGGGTTTGTACTTTCTTACGTAATGGTTTATCAGTGTCACCGGAACGATCAGCGGCACCAGGCCGTCATGATACTGTTTGATTATTACTTTTAACTCCTGTTTCTCTCCGGCCTCGAGGTCGTCCCGGAAATAGCCCATAAGGTGGTCCAGCACATTTGTGTTTTTCCTGACAGTAGCAATCTGTTTGAGGGCGGTGATAAACTGTTTGAAATAGGTCTCATACACTGTTTCAACAGGATCAGCAGACACATTGGCAATATAGGCTCCCAGGGTTTTCAAATCCTTTGGGCTGTGAGCCATAAGCATATATTTATACTCGGCGTGAAATTCATACAGGGCCTTTTTTGTAAGGGGCCTGCCTGTAAGACTGTTCCAGCGGTGGCACGCGAAGATCCGTTCGATAAAATTCTCCCGAAGGCCGCTGTCATTGAGCCTGCCGTCCTCTTCCACCGGCACCAGAGGAAATGCCCCGGTAAATCCCCGGGCAAACACGCCGATGCCTGTTTTTGCTGCACTGGTCTTTTTGTATACCTTGACACGTTCCAGGCCGGAGCTGGGAGACTTGGACTTGAAAATAAAGCCGCACAGGGGCAGCTTTGCCAGATCAGCCAGCCTGCCCTTCATCCACTCTTCCATGACAGGCGTGATATCCTTTCCGGTCTTCTGTGTCATGAGCCGTATGCCGCTGCCTGTATCTACGAGGCGCATGGCCTCTCTTGGTATGCCCAGGCCGCACTCAACTTCGGGGCATACCGGCACGAACTCCACATACCGGCCAAGCATATCCGACAGGTACCGGTTCAGCTTGTGGCCTCCGTCATACCGCACATTTTCACCAAGGAGGCAGGTGCTGATACCCACCAGGGGTTTGGCGGCCTGATTTTCTGATGAACCCGCTGATTCTTTTTTACCTTTTATCACAGCCAGACTCCTTATAAAAGATGCTGATACATATTACTGCGCCGAATACCGCTGAAAAAGACGCACAGCTTTTTCTGCCGGCTCATCATACTCTTTGACCGGAGACACGCCCGGAGTTGTTATCCACTGCTCCTCCCAGAGTTTCAGGCTGTCAACAGAAGTATGAGCGCCTGTGTAAAACTCCTTCCAGCGCGGCACATAGTAATCGCGGATCAGACCGCTCCACACCCGGCCGGCGTAATCATTTACCGGATCACCGCCCCAGGTAGTAAGGAGCCGTTTGGCATTGGATTCGTAATAATCCTTCTCATCTTCATAGTCCCCCCATTTCCGCGCAAAGCGAACCCATGTGGACAGCCTGTGGCTGGGATGAGATGCCAGAAGCCGGTCCATTTCCATGAGTATCTGCAGCGGTTCTGACAAACCCTGCCCGCCGGACTCTACACAGGCCCTGAGTTTTTCATCGGCAATGAGCCCCAGGTACTGGGCACACAGCTCAATGGCATCATACATGTAGAATGTGTTGTGTTTCAGTTCCGGCGCGCACAGAAGAAACGCCCCCACTGCTTGCCTGAATGTCTGTGATGTGTGCACAGTAGCATGATTTTCCACACCCCGGGGATGCCTGCCCGGCCGAAGCTGGAACCGGAATATGGGATGATCGGTAAAGGTGCCGTAGCAGGACCGGCGCAGCAGGCCCCACGCCTTTTTCATTGAGGGAGGATACGCTCCGTATCTTTGGACGCAGAATTTCTCAATCCATGAATCGAGATTGATTGCCGTGCGCTGCCACGCCATGTCTGACAGCAGCTCATACACAGCTTCATTGTTCTCTATACCCTCGGGCGCGAACCCGAACCCCGCAAGGTTTCCCTTTTCAGGATAGTTGAGGGCTTCAACGGGAATTGACGCGTAAACATCGAGAATACCGTTGTACGGTGTTTTGCCTCCCATATTGGGAATGAAGGAGTATATCCACATCTTGTTGAAAAATCCGCTGTACGTTTTCCAGGACGGGTCTATCTTCCAGAACACGTGGTTGTACTCATTTGCCAGGTCCAGGAACAGCACCTTGTCGTCAGGCACCCGTGACACCAGTGCAGCAAGGCGCTCGGGCGTCCAGAACAGTTTGCCGGTCTCATCACGGTGAAAGGGGAATGTCCAGCCCTGCATAACCCAGACTGCTTCGGCATCAGCCTCATGTATTGAACGGTACACTGCTTCTCCGTAGGCGGCCAGTTCCTTCAGCGCTGCATCAGGATCATCGGACAGAGGTACATCCATCTCATTGAAGCTGTCAGCCAGAAAAAAATGCACCCGGCCGAATTCTTTTTCCCATTCTTTTATATAGAGGTTCCCGATCTCTGAAAAGCACCGGCTGTCAGGCGACAGAATATATCCGTTGTACGCCTCAGGCAGGCCCCCGCCCCAGCCCAGTTCCCGCACTTGGGCATTTGGAAATATACGGGTAATTCCCGGCGGCACAAATCCGGCAAAGGCGTGAACAATGGGAGTCATGCCCAGCTCCCTCATGCGGGTCAGCATTTTGTGAGTCAGTGCGATCTGTTTTCTGAAGTAATCCTCGGGTACAGGCCCGTCCCACCCTTCGAGATTGCCCATTCTGTTCCACGGGAAATGGGCGGGCCCTGAAAAATAGGCGTCGGTCTCCCTGGGGGTAAGGCCCAGTTTTTTAAACACCCGGCGCAGTATGGCTTCATGGGCGCCGGGAACCAGCGGCATGTTAATGCCGTGCATGGCCATCCAGTCAATCTCCTTTTCCCACCGACCCCAGTCCCAGTAGGCTGTCGAGTATCCGTGGGTCACTACATTGAAGTAGTACCGGTATTTGTAGGGCGATACTGCACTGCTGTTGTATGGAGCCGCGACACCTGCATCGGTGCCGGCCCATGTGAACATGCCGCCGCATCCGTTTCTGATATAATCGTATACTCCCCTGCACAGGGCGATCTGTGAATTTCCTGTTACACGGACTCCGCTGGAATCAGCGTTCACTGTAAACGCGTCTGTGCCCAGGGTATCGGGTATGAGATTCATGGTAACAGTGCCTGCCCGTTCTTTGCCGAACACCCTGATTGCCGCCCTGTTGGCAGGTTCTGTACTCTGCTGTATATTATTTCCGCATCCCGCGCACAGTACTGCCAGTATCAACAGCATCAAACTCCCCACACGCATTATTCCTCCCTTGTTGCAATCCGGTTAAAACGTACCTGTGCTTGCCGCCCTTGTGTGAACGTGCACCCTGTCATCATTCCGGCGTTAAAGCCGGGCATATTCTTTAGCCTTTTCCACATAATACTGAGCCATTTCCGTCGAATACCCGGAGTATTGGGCCAGCAGTGTTTCAAAATAGACGCCGTCATCAAAAAAATTCTTTTTCCATGCATGGCCGCACAGCCGGTCCAGAATAAAACCCTGGGCCATGCCGAAGAAGTAACACCTCAGCACAGCCTGAGATTCATCAGCCGAATATCCGGGGCTTTTTTCAATAAACATTTTTAACAGAGCTGTCAGCTCATCTTTGTGAGAAAACCCCGAATACCCGTGTTTTCCGCTGCTGAGGACATGGGCCGTGTATCCCTGCCTGCTCAGCGCCAGGTATGCTTTTGTCTCCACATACTCGGCGCTGCCTTCGATATACTCGTTTCTCCGTTCCCAGTGTATATCATCTTCAAACAGGCTTCCTCTCCGTTTTTGACGAACTGCCAAAAACTGCCGTGAAAGCTCAATGAGCCTGCTGGTGTCAGTGCAGGTAAATGCGTCAGCCAGAATCCTCCCCTCCATAAGCAGCAGGGGGCCGCTGCTGAATGCTGACCGGTGGCTGGCGTTGACAGCCTTTGCCTTGTTCATCTTCTCCTGCAGCCGGTGAAAGGCTTCATGAAAAATGATCCGCATGTACATTTCGGCAGAACACGCCAGGTCCACTGCATATGAAGGAAGGTCTGTATAGCCCAGCTGCTTTTTCCACACCGAAAGCACGCGCCTGGAATACTCCCGCGACGGCGGATGAAACTGAACAGCCTTATAACGCTTTTTATTTATATTAAACCGGTGTGCTCCGCCCCACACCTTATCCATCTCGCCGGGAGTACGTGTATATACCGGTTTTCCCTGAACAGCTGTACCGAGAAGCCGGTACGCTCTTCCCGGCTTTTCGGGCGGGTTTATCATAATATCCTGTACCCTGGGAACAGCTGTAAAATATATTTCATTTCTGTAGCAGTCCCACCCCGGCCACACCTCATTGACAACCGTGTCAAGGGCGTACCACGACTCGGATACAAGCAGCATGGCCTGTTGTAACCGTGTGTCGACCTGTACAGGTTTTCTGGCACATTGCGTAGACAGCACACATACAATACAGCATGCTGTCACATAATGCATGGCTCTCGTTTGAAAAAACCGGTTCATACCTGTCCTTACACATTTTCCCTGTGCTCTGCATATACCAGGCAGGGTTCTGGTTTGAATGTCGGCCTGTACTACTTCTTGAATTCAAAAATAACATAATCGGCAATCGTGTCGCCGGTATTGTGTACAGCATGTTCATCGGCCCTGTGCCAATGAGCCGCGTATTTTTCAAACGTATGGTGCGCGTCATCCATGACATCGGATGTATATAGAATGTTATACGAACTCAGAGAAAAAACCATTCTGGTGATTCCCTGGTGTGAAGGCTGCTCCTCGCCGGGCTCCAGCCTTACATGTATAATCCGTACATTTTCATTTTCAAATACCGCCCTGGAATGTGCCGTATCAGCGGCAGCGGCATCGTGTTCATAAGTGTATGAACCGGTTTCGGGAAGAGCTGTTTCCTTGCGGGTTACTGTCAGATACCTGGCTTGGGTTGTACCGGTATTTTTGACTGCGTGTTCCAGGCCGTCATGCCAGTGGGCTTCCCCCTGTTTCCACTCTCTGGCTTCTGTGTTTCCGTGTTCAGTCCACTGAATAGTGTAATCTGACAGGGCGTATACAGCCCTGGGCCCGCCTTTGTGCAGCGGCAGCGATTCACCGGGCTCAAGAGTAAAAACAACCGCTTTGATATATTCATTGTCAAGAAGCACTGATGTTTTCCCGGGAAATGCAGCGGTGATATCTTGCACCGCAACATCCTGTTTCCTGCCACAGCCGGACATACAGAATACTGCCGCACCAAAAAATAACAACACAATTCCTGCTTGTTTCATTTCACGCCTCCTCAATAGCTGGTTGACGGCAACATGCAGGCTCAAGAAGCCTGGTTCCGTCAATAAAACCGTTCATTCTCTATTTCTGCAGAGGGGCAAAATCAGCCACCTCCCGTTCGAGAAAGTAGCTTATGACTGTTCTGATCATAACAATACTTCCCAGGACCGCCATATCCGTAAGTGTAGGATGCGTCACAGTGCCTATTATATCTGCCGCTATGAGAAATTCCAGGCCCAGAAGCAGATACGACCCAAGCTGGTGGCGAATGGCCTCTCTCTCTCGAAAAATCGAATGCTGCTTTACACGCCTGATCTCAAGGCGGATAAGCCGGAACGTAATAAGCAGCACGCCCCATACAATGACTGCTGCGCCGATACTGCCGATAATTATGGATGCTATATGCAGTATTTCCTTCATAACAGCTTCTCCTCCGGGCAATAGTATATTACAGCCCTGCTGATTCGAGCCAGTACAGCAGCGCTGCAATGATCAGTACCGCAGGTATGACAACAACCCAGTCATTGACCTTCAATACTGACGGCAGCGTGGCTGTTCCAAAATCTCCTTTTGAAAGTATGCCTTTTCTCAATTTCGGGAAAAGAGCCGCAAAAATGCCCGCACCCAGAATAATCCCTGCCAGGCCTCCGACCAGTGCGTCAAGGTATCCGTTTCCTACTGCTCCGGCAATAGTTCCCGGACAGTAGCCCAGCACAGCGAATCCGGCACCGAATATCAGGCCGCCAATAACGCTCTTCCCCACAGAGCCCGCTTTGGGATAGAGTGTTACCCACCCCATTGTTTTCATAAAGTATATACCCAGCATTCCTGTCACTACAGCGGAAAGCATAATTTTGACTACAGTAAAATCTGTCAGAAGCAGCTGGCCGATAATAACATCATATTTGGTTACTCCGCCTTTCTGCAGAAGAAAACCGAAAATTATGCCGAAAAGCAGGCCGGCCAACAGTGTTGTAGAGCCGGTCTTGTTCTGATGAACATTTTTTGTGTCTGCCATAGTCCCCTCCTACGCGCCTATCAGATGAAACAGCACATATGCCGTGATAATACCGCCTATAAAAAAGCAGACAGCAGCTATCCAGCTCGACACAGCCAGCTGAAGGGTGCCGCTTATGCCGTGGCCGCTTGTACAGCCGCCGGCCCAGCGTGCGCCGAATCCCAGAAGAATACCGCCGGCAACAGCCACTGCAACACGCAGCACTATTCCTGAGCCGAATACTGCGGCCCATTTTCCGGGTATCCACTGCCAGCTGAAATCACCGGAAAGCAGGGCCGAGATCAGTGATCCGGCTATGACTCCCAGGACCAGCATCCACTCCCAGTCTACCACCGGTTTGAACTCCTTGTAGTAAGGCTGCTCATTGATTTTACTGCCTTTGAAAATTTTTGCCAGCATACCGCTGGTCCGGGCAAAAGCCGTTGAACAGCCTATAGGCTTCTTTGAGAGCAAAAACGTAAACCAGCTCAGCACACCGATACCGATTCCTACAGCATACGGTGACCAGCGGACTTCATATAACCAGTTCATCATACCTCCCTGTGATAAAATGAGTTATCTTACCTCGGTTCGATATACTTGGTAAAATACCGTGAACCGTGAGGATTTTCACATATCATGCAACGCTTGGTATACCCGGCAGCGCTGTATCCTGTCATGCCTCCGGCAACATTGAAAACATTGTCAAATCCGTGCTGGTTGAGCAGTCCCGCACCAAGGCTTGATCGGTGCCCTGTGCTGCAGATAAGCACCGTCGGTTTTGACGGATCAAGAGATTTGTATTTGGTCCGCAGGTCCGGCGCGGGAATATTCACAGCTCCCTCTATGTGGTTGTCGGCATATTCCTTGGGCGACCGCACGTCAAGAAGAACGATATTAGAAGAACCGGTTACCATGTCGTGCAGGGCCTCGGCTGATATCTGATGAATATCTGTAGTCCGGTGCCCGGCAACGGCCCACATGAACATGCCGCCTTTCAAATATCCTGTAATGCTGTCGATTCCCACTCTCCGGGCCCAGGTGCGCGCTGCAAGGGCTTCTTCATAGGATGTGGACACCAGGAGGATCTCCTTGTCCGGAGGAAGGACCCAGCCGGCAAATGTGGGGAAATTACCGCCGAAATCTATATGCCAGGCTCCTTCGACATGCTGGCTGCCGAAAGAATCATAGCTTCTTGTATCGAGTACAATAGTACCTTCATCCTGCATATACTTTGCAAATTGTGCCGGGTCCAGCTCGCGCATAGCAGGCAGGTCTTCGAGCAGAGCGGGTCCTTTTCTGTTTATTTCACTGCACCGTGAAAAATGGTCGGGAGCCGGCGGCATATTTGAGGTCAGAGAAGATATAAACTCCTGCTTGTCCTGTATCTGGAGAGCGGGATTGTACTGCTTTTCATATCCGATAGTTGTACGGTACTTGGCTCCCATGGCCCTGCCGCACAAAGACCCAGCACCGTGAGCCGGATACACTTCACAGTGATCGGGCAGTTTCAGCAGTTTATCGTGCAGGCTGTGAAACAGCTTGCCTGCCAGTTCTTCAGCAATATCAGGAAACAGATCGGGCCGGCCCACGTCTCCCACAAAAAGCGTATCGCCTACAAACACACCCAGGGGACCGTCGCCCCGTGAATGGTCTGTTACCACATAGGCGATATGTTCCGGTGTATGTCCCGGAGTTTCAAGGACCGAAAGTTCCATGTCCTCCAGCTTAAATGTGTCTCCTTCTGATACTGCAACGTGGTCAAAATCACAATGTCCGGACTTGGGCGCATAGATTTTCGCGCCTGTCTTCTTTGCCAGATCCATGTGCCCTGAAATAAAATCTGCGTGCAGATGTGTCTCCAGAATATAAGCGATATCCACACCCATTTTCCGGGCTTCTTCAATATAGAAATCGCTGTCACGGCGCGGGTCAATAACAGCACAGGCCTGGCTTCCTGCCAGTATATACGAACTGTGAGCTATTTTTTCAACAAAATAGTGTTTTAACAGCATAAACTCCTCCATGTTCATTACAGTATGTAATTTTCTATTTAACACACCAGAGGGACTTCATGTTCCCTGTAGCGGGGATATGGCATTTTTCCCGCGCCGGCGCTGTGATACTACAGATAAAACAGATAGAACACTGCGATAACCACCACCAGGAACAGGACGGTCATGCCGCCCCCTGCTCTGAAATAGTCCCTGTTGGTATACCCCCCCGGTGTCAGGAGCATTGCATTGACCTGATGAGTCGGCAGAATAAATGAATTTGCCGCGCACACCGCAACCAGCAGCACCATGGGCCGCGGATCCACACCGGCAATCCTGGCCATATTAATCACAAGGGGCGCCAGTACAACAGTTGACGCTACATTGGACATGAACAGGGAAAACAGTGTTGAAAGCGCAGCCACTGTTGCCAGCAGGAACAGAACATGCCCTCCCTGTACAACACGCATGACCTGCTGCGCCAGAAATTCGGCGGTCCCTGTCTTCTGCATGGCGATACCCAGGGGAATCAGCCCGCCGATAAGGAACACCACTTTCCACTCAATGGCCTTGTAAACCTCCTGAATATCCATGACCCCGCACAGCACCATTGCCACGGCCCCGGAAAAGAGAGATATGGATATAGGAAAGCCCGCAATGGTCAGGCCCAGGGCTCCGGCAAAACAGAGTATTGCTGCCAGCGCCTTGTTTTTTTTCTGTTTTTCAACTTCAAAGGGTGTAATAACAACGACATCGCCCGTCTCTTTAAGGCGCAGCACATGCTCCCACAGGCCGAACACCACCAGGGTATCGCCGGCACGGAGCTTTTCATCGGAAAAATCATGCCGAACCTGGGTATCCCTGCTGAAAAACATCACCGGCTCTACCATATAGTGTTTCCTGAAGGCAATTTCACGGATGCTTCTGCCGATGAGATTTGAATGGGGCGGTATAATTATTTCGGCGAATCCCGCTGCCGACGGATCTTTCAGATCCTCAAATTCATCGAGTTTTTCCCGTTGCACAAGGCTGAAATCGGCAGCGAATTTTTCTATACTGCGCCTGTCTCCCAGCAATGCCAGTTCCTGGCCTTTTTCAAAATGGGTGTGCCTCCACGGCGCGTACTGGACATTCCGGCCCTTGCACACTGCCAGGATATTGAGCCTGTATGTATCCCACACTCCCGAACGTTCAGGCGTAAGGCCCGTAAGGCTGCTCTTGTCCTGTATTGTGTATCTGTGTATGGTATTGGGCAGATGCCACTGGTCAATCAGCCGCCGCTGTTCGGAAGGGTGTTCAGTATTCCCATTGCTGCGGGGCAGCACCCATTTGCCGAAGAGGAAGAAAAATATAATGCCGCTGACCAGCAGGCACAGTCCGGCCGGTGTAAC
>Ga0272442_10007289_pt1 | contig 14336 bp, 6 predicted proteins | sample SSMForm2O_FD_200262 | JGI IMG/M metagenome (GOLD analysis project Ga0272442, IMG submission 200262) | Marine sediment archaeal communities from Little Sippewissett salt marsh, Falmouth, MA, United States - SSM-Form-2O | ecosystem: Environmental > Aquatic > Marine > Wetlands > Sediment ...
CCGCGTGTCAACAGAAATCTGCCCAGAACGCCCCCTTTTTGAAATGGGCCCTCTGGGCAAAATAGGCAGGCCGGTATCTGGTCATATCTGATGTTGTAAGTGGAGGTATTCTGCCGCGTTTCGTTGTAAGTCAAAGAATGTGGTGAGAGTTCGAGATGAGAATCGGCATGAGCAAGAAATATGCGGCTCGACTAACGGATGAAAGACGAACGGATTCACAGCGTCTGGTCAGCGCCGGCAGGACCGCCACCCAGAAGATCATCCACATGCCCACGTACTCTTACACGCCGTCGCGCGGGCCATCAGGCCAGCGACCTCGGTATGCTTGCCGAAATCTCGATCCGACTGCGCCCACTGAAATGGGATCTCAAAGCGGAACAATTCGTCGGCGACACCAAAGCGAACCCGCTGCTCGCAGCGCCAACCCGAAGCCCCCGGCATCCTTGAACAACCGATGACAACCCTCCTTCGTCACGATCCAAGACCGTTCAAGAGCCCCGCCGCATGCCCGGTCACGGGCAGTCGTCACACGCGTACCACGCGATGTTACTGAGCTTCCAGTCCCCGTCTGTCGGGACCTGCTCGCCCTGTCTGAAATACGCGTAACACTTCCAAGCGTCGGACCAATAACCGGACACCAGTATTGTGTCGTCAGGCTGCGGTAGAAGTTCACCGTTCTCAGACGCCTGGTAGGCGTAGAAAACAGGCTCATCATAGTTGCTATCTTTCTCCCAATTCTCTGTGGGCTTTTCGAGATCATTTATGTCGAACGCATACGCCGGGATGTCGTACGCGTTGGATTTGTGCAAGAAGCGGTAGACAGGCTTCAACAGAGCCGGGTTCAACGTGTTCGCATCCCAGACGCAGCAGGCAACACCATCGTACCGCCAGTTGAACGGGTCGCGATTCTCAGGGTAGGCGTCTTCCACATCGTTATCATCGAACAAAAGGTAACCCATTTCCCGTTCATCGGCCGTGAAGTAGTACGAGGATGGCCCGGAGCGCCACTGAAAACGATAGAACGGATTTGACGGCGGATTGGACACGACTTTCGGCCACAATACGAAGTCACGCAACGTGTGGGTGTCTGCCCTAAGCCATATCGTAATGGGACCTCTTGTCTGGAAATCAGGTGCATACACGGTGAAATCCCAGCATCCTCCCGCGGCGACTTCAATTTCGTACCAATTGGGATCGCGGTTCCGGTGCGTAAGCTTCCCGAAGCCTTTACATGGCTTGCGTTCGAGCGTAACCTTTCGCTCTTTGCCGTCGTGGTTTATTTGCCTGCCGTCAAGGATGTTCCGCACGACACCAGCGAGGTATACGTCGCAAGGACCTGCCAGGCATACCTTTTTGCCCAATAGTTCCGCTTCAGCGATCTGCGTACCCCCATTGTCCTGGGCGATCTGGATGTGGTTGTCAGATGTGCCCGAGGGGTCGCGAACCCCGGGGAACAGGAGTTGGTAGTGCGAATATACCACGTCGTTCTCGAAGTCAATTTTCGTCTTGGTCTTGGTGAAACGGGGCCAAGGGTCTTCTTGGGCAAAATCAACGATATCGCCCGCGGCAATGAGCACGTACGGCCCATCAATGCCCTCATTCGAGCCAGAGAGTTCAAACGACACGGGATCGCGCGTGGCGGGCAGGTCCGCCGCAGTGAACGTCAATCCGGTCACTATGGTCGGGCCGACGGAAGGTGTGATCCTGAAACCTGTGGGTTGTTCCAAGTCGTCAAAGTAGTGAAAATGCGCGGTCTCGATGTCATTATCGAATGCGAATGGCGGTATCTCATTTCCCGGCCAGTTCCCATCGGGCGGCACAGCCACGACAGGGTCCCCGGGCCGCGTAACGTCAGCCGGGGTAACAATCATTGGATCAACGACCGTAAAGCTCCAGAGCTGACCTGAGATGAGAGTCCCGCCTTCCAGCATCGTATCGACTTTCCAGTAGTACTGCGCATTCCGATCGAGAACGATGTCGGTTCCACCCAGGGCGAACGTGTCCTCGCTCGTAACGCCCAGTAATACACCGGGGTCACTCGAGCGTACCCGTTTCGCATCGATCCCAAGGTAGATTTCGTAGTGCGCAGCATCTGCCACAGGTCTCCACTGAAGAAGGGGCACATCCGGCACATTAATGGCACCATTTGTCGGACTTGGCCCCGTCGCCATCCTGGGTGGCTGCAGAGCGTCTGGAGGGATGATCTCCTTGGGGATGATGCCCAGAGCTTCCCACTTCAGAGAGGCCGCGGCATGCCCGCCGTTCTCATACATTTCCATCATTAGCAAATACGAATCTCCGGCAACAAGCTCCAATGGACCGGTGGCATCCTCAGTTGCACTCCTGTCATACCAGCCGTCCATCACTAACTGGCCGTTGAGATACGTCCTGGCGCCATCGTCGGAGGTCTGGTACAGAACATAGGATCCTGTGACCGGTACCTGCAGTTCTGCCGTCCATCGGCAGGAGAAGTGGTCAACCGGAATATTCGGATCGGGAGAGTTCTCTCCAGGAACGATGCCGCCACCCCAGTCGAAGTTGACCTCAGGCACTGTTTTTACCACGTCCGGTTCGCCCCAGAAATATTGATTGGCCCAGTACTCGGTTAAGGCTCCGTTTGAAGAACTACCGGCCGAGAAACTCCAGACATTTCCCACGTACACATTGTCGAAGGCATCTCTTTGATCCACGCGCCAATAATAGGTGACTCCCGGCTCGAGACTCAAAGCATGGTCATACGCGGCCGCAGGTTGGCTACCGGCGACAAGATCGGCCGCAGTCAATTCGGGACTGGTCCCGAGGTACACATCGTACGACTCCGCGAACGCGCCAGCCCCCCACTGAAACGTCGTTGTCGTCACGCCTGAAACTCCGTCAGCCGGCTGGGGCCTGGAGGCCTTAGCCGGCTCCAAGCCCTGGATCTTCAAGTCATCGATCATGCCGTTCCAGCACGCGCCGCCGTCACTCCCGCAGCCTACATAAAATGATCCCCTGCAAATGTCCGTCGGGCGTTCAGACGACCGGGCAACCTCTTCACCGTCCACATATAGGAGAACCGCTGCTCCGTCCCACGCCAATGCAACGTGATGCCATTCGGAGTTGGCGACAGGCTTATGGGAGGAGAACGCCGGCCGCGTCAGTTCGGTCTTCAGGTAACCAGCGGACTGACTGGCCATGAGCCAATTCGCTCCGCCCGGCTGAGAGAAGATCACCCGCCCGCGTGTATCACCGTAAATCCAGGCCCCAACGCTGAACGGCTCGGTTAACAGAACACCGAAATCACTGGCGATAACATAGTCGTCAGCACCGTCAAGCTGCAAGGCTCCGCCAGACCAACCTGGTACGTACAGCGGGTGACCGTACGTAACTCCCTCATTGACGTAGCCCGACCAATCCTCGACCACGCGCTCTGTTCCCTCATCCAAAGGCCACCACAGAATAAGATTCTGGTCAGCGCCGTGAGTTATCGTCACCGGCAGCAAATGGAATACGACCACGCAGGAGATAAGTGAACAGGACATCTTACACATGGCAATCCTCCTTTCAGAAAGCACTGGCATTCATGCTTGCCGTCCCTCAATTGCACCAAAACAACGTACTTCACATCCGTAATTTTGACAGAATCAGTCCACTAACGCATGTAGAAGAGGCCTCGGCCAACAGCGGCTTGGATGGAACGATGTAGCGGCTGCGTTCTTGACTCTGGACATTCGCTGATACCCTCCCTACTGTTGTCCGCCAGAAGGTATCATGCCTCAGACTGATACTACCTCGACTTCAGACCGAGACATCCTATGCCTTTGTACCGCCTGAAGACATCTTTGTCAAGTCTGAATATCAGTTGTTCGAAGATTCCCGGGCTTTCTTCCCGGCTGCCATTGGTGTCGGCGAACGCAAGATTCTTCCAGAATTCCCGAGTTTTGGGCTTGCCTCTGGGAGCGATCGACCGTAGAATATCATGGCTATTGAGGAACGGATTTCACTCGGTTGTGATGACGTGCTCGCGTCCTGACGCGGCAGATGCCATTGTTGCTGCCGTTTGTGTTCTCTTCTGACGTCCGCCTGACGGGCCGGCCAGCATGCACCGTGCGGGAGCCGCAGTGGCCTGGCTGAGCCACGAAGCGGATTCGGGTCGTATCTGAGCGCGTCGCGTGAAAAGGATTCTGCCGGCCCATATCGGAGGCGAAGAGATGACGGTCCGAGGTGTATGTCATGAGCGAGTGCAGTTCCCGCGTCGCGTGAAAAGGATTCTGCCGACATTTGTCGTCGGTGTCAGTCTGCTGGGTATGTGCACGAGGCTGGCGGCGCAAACAAGGCTGCCGATCGCACCGGAGCCGGTGGGCTCTGGGGCGCGAGCTCTGGCACAGTCGGCCTTCATAGCGGTGGCGGATGATGCGACAGCAGCGTCATGGAATCCGGCCGGCTTGATCAACCTGGAGAAGCCCGAGGCTTCTTTCGTAGGCGTGTGGAGAACCATGGAAACCGAGTTCTCGTCCGCAGCGCTGGAGGGGGACAGGTGGAGTGAGTGGGAAGCCAACTTCGCGAGCTATGCCCAACCGCTCCAGATTGGGAACACGGATGTGGTCCTGTCAGTCAACTACCACCAAGCCTATGACCTGGGTTTGGAGCACAGGAACGAAAACGGGACCGTCAGATCCAGGGGCGCCATCGGCGCCTATTCGCTGGCATGCGGGCTATCCCTCCCTTCCTCCTCTCACTTGACGATCGGCGCCAGTTTTAACTGGTATGATCGGAGTGTCTGTAACGATTACGTTCGGCAGGTCAACAAGCCCGCATCTGAACAGATCTTCATTGAAACGCTCGATAGTCTCCGCGGGCACAACTTCACGCTGGGATTTCTCTGGGATGCATATGAAAGGGAAGAGAATCTGTTGACTCTGGGTTTGGTCTGCCACACGCCTTTTACCGCCGATGTGGATGGCAAGCTCGTCACGCAGAGCATAGGGGAGGACAATCAGGGGACGACCATCCAACCTGTAGGACCATTACACATAGATTTCCCCCCGTCTCTTGGAGCCGGTCTGAACTATCGGTTTTCGGACCGGTTCAGCGGGGCCTTTGACGTGCAATACACGGACTGGTCTAAACACACCTACACCGGCGCCACGTCGTCTCCAAGTGATATCGTTGCCTATCGGTTGGGATTTGAGAGTCTGAAGTTCTCGCCGGGCGGTCGAGAATGGGTGCGTGCCTTGCGAGGCGGGATATTCTATGAGCCGCGTCCGGCGTGGGGCGACACCCTGCCGGTCTGGGGCTTCAGCCTGGGTCTTGGCTGGACGGTGAAGGAACGGTTTAGCCTGGATTTCGCCTACCAGTTCCGTTGGGGCGACGAGGATAATCTCAGGGTAGACCCGGCGACGCGAATTGATTATGGCATTGAGGAGCACTGGCTTATAGGTTCGGTGATTACGTATTTCTGAGGTGGATGCTTGGAGCGGGTGTTTGCTCCGGCCGCCGGTCGCGGGGATCTCGGGCTGGGATCTTGATTTGGCGGCCGGGATTCTGGTAAAATCGTTTGGTCTTCAGGAACGAATAGCAACCGTGTGCGATTGCCTGCTTGGATGTCGCGCGGCAGACTCCGGGGGAAAACTGCCGCGGTGATAGTTCGGTCGTTTGGGATGCTGGTGATCTGGAGGTACGCCCCGCTCGCGGCCTGCCGGAAGACGCCAGCCGACGAATGAAAGGTGCCGGCCATGGCAAAAACGAACGGACCCGCCGCAGAAGAGCCGAAGACGCCGGAACCGACCAGAGAGGACCGTACCAGCGAAGAGGATGAGAACCAGAGCTCAATTCCCCTCGGCATAACCGACGCCCTGCGCTACCTGATCTCCCGGATCACGCCGGAGCGCCACCGGTCCAAAGTCGCCCTGTTGGTGGCACTTACCGTGGTGCTCATCGGCCTCGGAGGTTTCTTGCACTTCTACTGGTGGTGGATTGCAGGCATACCGCCGCTCAAAATTTCCATATTCAATGTTAACCTTGAAAAGGGTGGCGAGATACCGGTGTATGGGAAGACTGAGATTGACCTTGGCACCGGTGAAAACCTGCCCGACACCTACTGTCGGATCGTTGTGACAGAACCCGCGGTGGCTGAGAACGGGGGTTTCGTGCTCCAGGCGCAAGAGAAGTGTGAATTGTGGTTCGAGCTGCCGAAAGACAAGGAGCTCTACAAACACTACAAGGGGCCATCTGCGGACATAAGCCTGCGCCTGTACCGCGACGAGCACTGTGAACACCTGGAATGGGATCTCGGCAAAATCCCGTTCAGTCCGGAAAGGATCAAAGACATAGTCAGAGAGGTCATTCTGCGAGACAGAGATGAAGACCCCTCTTTTCAGGAATCAGGCATCCACATGTGCTTTTCCATCGATCCCAATGCAGACCCGGACAAGCGGCGGATTCTTGAGGTAGCCAAGCGTTCTCTCGAGCAGGCGCACACACACGGCTTCTTCTGGCTGGTGCCCCACGAGAAATATCAAGAGGAGAAGAGGTTCGTCGAGAAGATGGAGAGGGAAGACAAGGTCGTCGTCGCCTCAGCACGGCCGGCAGACCCATTCCCGCGCAACCGGGCCCGCCTGATTCTGGCAGAGACCGCCCTTGTGGACCATCGGTCGACACCTGACGGCAGCACGTGGACTTTCGATGTACATGATGTGGAGAACAGAATGGAGGATGGCTTGATAACGGTGAACGGCACCTCGCTTCGGCTCACGGCGCAGGACCTGACGAGAATCTGTCGTCGGCTGCAACGGCAGGTCGTTCTGCATTATGGGATCGAAGGGTGCATCCGGGAGATGATTGACAGGGGCGACCACTGGGAGGCGGTCCTCAACGTCGGCAGCTACATGGGCGTGGTGAGGGGTATGGAGTTCAAAGTGTTGAAGGAGGGGACGGAAAACGTATATTGTGGCAGCGTGACGATAGACCCCGACCAGGAGGTCCCTCTGGGTACCAGCGGTGCCAGAGGACCGTTCACATGCGAAACACCCGTCGAGAGCAACTACGAGGACTTTGAAGGGTATCGTGTAAAGGTGGAAAGACGTCTCTGAGGGAGGAGCGACATGATGAATGCTGGTGTGTTGGCAAGCGCCCTGGTGTCCATTCTTCTGGCTGCTTCCAGCGGCTCAGACGAGAAAATGGCCGGGGAAAGCACCACTAGGCTGAAAGTCTCTTTTTCTTTGGCTGCTGAAGTGTGGGGCTATGATCCGACCGAGGGCACGGAAGAAAAGGACATCCTCGAGAATTTCAATCTGCACCGGGGTCGCTGGTGGAACTATTATCAGCGCGGCTCCTGGCTGCTTGCGCACGGCCACTATGAAGCAGCGCAGCGCGACTTTCGCGTTGTGGTTGCCAAGAGACCTACGGACAAGCGGGATGCGCGGACATACGGAATGCACTTCATGGACTGTTTCGGCCACCGTGAGCTCGGGATCGCCCTCTACCGTCAGGTATCGAAAAAGGGCCCAGTCACTCCAAGCGATCTCAAGGACGCTATCGAGCACCTGGATACCTCGCGTCAACAAGCCGCGTCTTCACGTGCCGAGTTTTTTCTGAAGCGCGCGAAAGAGCTTTTCTGGAAGAACGCCGACGATAGCGCGCCTGCCATCAGCATCGAGAACGCAGCGCGTACGGGCCAGAACTGGGCCATTGTCTTCTCGAATCGCCCTGTCGCGGCCCTTACGATCTGTGTGACAGATGAACAATCAGGAGTGGATGCGGTCTGGGTGAATGCCAAACAAGTCTCTCTCCAACCCTCCAAGCCCCAAACGGTATACGTCCCGGTTGCCCCTCATGACCCGTGGATCGTCCTCGGCGCCCGGGACGGGGCCGGCAATCGCAGTGTCCCTACCGTCGTACGAGTGCACATGGACGTCGAAGCACCGCTTGTTTTCGCGGCCGCACATCCCAAACCGATGGAGCATAATGGCTCCGTAGTAGTGGAGTGTTCTGGTAGTGATAATCTTGGGCTGAGCACCATTGAGGTGGGCGATCACAAGATAGACTGTGATGCTCGCTGCAAGTATACGGCATCGGTCGCGGTCCGGTGTGGGCCGGATAAAGGCCGGCGTATAAGGGTGCGAGCCACTGATCTGGCAGGCAACACGGTCAAGGGATCCGTTGCGATTGTCCCAAACGAAGGGAAAACGCAGCCGCGGCCTGCTTTCCTCGACACGGGGCTGCCGCCGCACGTATGGTTTCGCAGCAGAGAACCACTGTTGCTCCGAAACGTGCTTGAATCAGGTCGATCCGCGTCAATCCACGCCTGGGGCATTTCTGGTCTGCCTGCTCAGATCACCTACGGAGCTCTCATGGCGAGCGTGCCCGAAACGGTCCCATCCTGTTTTCCACTGCTGGCTTTCGAAGACTACAGGCCTGTACGTGACGGTTACCCCGTACCCTCCGATCGGTACTGGGTACAAGGAAGAATCGAGCACGCTTTCGGTGTCGAGGCGATCGCGATTGACGATACGGTGGTCTTTCGCGTCGACCCGAACAGCGAAAGCGTGCTCTTTGGCCACCCCGTATCGCTGGACCGTGACATACAGAGCATACGCGTGGAAGCGAGGTGCGCCGACGGCCACCCGGTGCGCCAGACGTTGAAGATCAAAAAGGTACCTGACATAACCATCAAGGAAGACTATGTCTACAGCCTGGTTGTCCTGCCTCTGAGCCCGGAGGGCACGCCCAGCAATCCGCGTCCTGACGGTCCGTATCCCAACATTGCAGACGCGGTCGTCGCCTGCACGTTGGGAGATCCCATGGTGGAGAGAATGCCAACATCGAGATTTGACTGCAGAAAGATGAAAGGCATGGATGTGACGAAGGAGTTGCGCATCCTCGGTGTGGAAAAGAACACGCCCGGCTGGCAGGTCCTGCGCGTTGGGAAGAAACACGGAGTCGATCTCGGACTCTGGGGCGTGATCAGGGAATACAACGAGAATTTCGAAATAACAGTTTACGTTCTGGACATCGAAACCGAACGGTATCTTCCCGTCAGTCCGATTGACATTCATGGCCCCACGGACGAACGTGACTGGTACGTGAATGCCCTCATTCAGAAGCTGAAGACATCGCTGCCACGCGTCCGGGCAAGCGTCGCAGATACATCCATCAAGCGGTACAACAAGAGGATCTACCTCAACCAGGGAATAGAGCAGAACCTCTTCCTGGGTCAGGAATTGTGGATCTTTGAGGAAGAGAGTGTGCCTTCGGGTGCAGCACTGGCTGAGGCCACGGTCGACGTGCTGTGGTCGGGCCGGTCGGAGGCGAAAGTCGCGGAGCGTGACGGCAGCAACAAGAGGCTGTCCGACTTCGATCCCGATCAGCTATTCGTGCTTACCAAATAGCCCGGACGAAAATCCGGGTGTAGAAGCGACCGTCGGGAAGAATCAGAATCCCAGTCTGTAGAACAAGGCACTTGCCAGGCGGTTGGCCCAGGTCGGCTTTTCGCCGGTGCGCACGAAGAAGGTGCGTCTCATGGGAACGGTCAACCTTCTCAGAAGCCGAATGTGCAGGGCCTTGTTCTTGTGTGTGAAATGGGTCTTATCCATCTGGGCGCAGGCGGTGTAGAAAAGATTGCCGAAGAAGTGGTTGGCGTCCAGGCCCTTGTGGGTGAACAGAGTCAGGGCCACAGGCACATTCAGCCAGGGCCGGTAGGTTCCCGCATCCCCAACCAGGCGAATCTCGGGCTTCCCGAAGGCCTTCACGGCCAGCCGCATGTATTGACTGATCATAGGGTCAATCCCCATCTTGCCGGCCCCCACCCAGTCCACAGCGACCAGGTCCTGCCCGGCAATGATCGTATGGGTGGCGTTCGGACAGGTATCGGCAAAGATACCGAAGGGCCCGTCGGCGCTCAAATGCGCGTCTATGAGTCCGAAGTGCACCGGAAAAGCGGTGAGATACTCGATGGCCGTGTGGTAGATGTCACGCCGGCAGTGATATTCCTTGAACTTGTTGGCCAGGGGCAGGGCGCCGTAGATGTTCTTCAACGTCAGGGTGTAGTAAGCGTATGCATGCGTCTTGTTCTTGGCAAAGGAGATACGAAAATCGGCGTCCCGCCAGGCGGCCGAGACGGGGTGACATTCCAGGTGGGGACCGAGGTTTTGCTGCTCGCGAGCGTCCTCCGTCATGTCGACCACGTCATAACCGGCTTTCCCATCATAGCCCAGGTAGTCGGCCATTTCGCGCACGCTCCGCCGATCGAAGTATTGCCCGTACGTACTCTGTGCCTCCACCACGGCAATGTTCTCGAAGCCTGAACGCCGCAGGCGCCCCACCAGGTGTCCGACTAACTCGGGATCCGTATACGTGGAGCGGTCGCGTTTGTCGTAGGCAAACATGAAGTTGGGCTTGATGACGATTCGATACTCGGCTTTGGCCTTTCCCGAGGCGGCCCGGTGTTTCTCGAGCACTTCGTCGAGGGCTGTCTCCGCCAGAGCGGCGTCCAGGGCCTTGAATTTGTCCTCGTTCTTGCAGGCGGCTACAACCGTTTTGCGGTCCGAGTTCAGAGCACCGAGCCGCAGCAACGACATGTCTTCTTCCAGGGCCAGACATTCCTGGCCGCTTGGGTCCTTCACTTTCACGATACGGCGCAGAAAGTCGGCGGTTGGATAGTGATTGTTGTTCACCTCGACGAGCGGCTCGCCTACCTTGCGAAAGAGTCGGTTGCGGGCCGGATCGTAGTCGGAGCGCGTGAATTGGGTGCAGACGAGCTTGTCGGCTTGCATCAGCATCTCTGCGGACGCCACGCGTGACACGATGGTCCCGAGAAAGGCGTCGAGCCGATCCTTGGCCCAGTGTTCCTTCTCGTCCCGGAGCGTGCGACTGTGAATCTGGACCCGGGCGGCCTGCGCCGACGGACGGACGGCACACATGTAGCCGTACAGCAGGGTCGGCTCCTTGATGTTGCGGAAGGTGGACTTCTCGGCCTCGCCGAAGGTGTGATCCGCGATGATCTCCAGAACCTCGGGCGCTCCCGCCGCCGCCGTGGTCTCGCCCGGCCTGCGCACGGAGAACGTCCCGGAACGAACCGTTACCGTGTGAGGCGTAATGTGTATCCCAAGCTCGGGCTCACCGGGAAACGCCTCGTGCCATTTCTTTGCCAAGGGTCGGGACAGCTTGCGCAAGAACCTGCCCATAACCGGGAAGGGAAAAGAGACCGTGTCGTACCGCCGCGCATCGAATTCTATCGCGATATCCGCCTCGCACCTGGCAAGTTTCGCAGTGGCAGCGCGCATCTCGGCGAACGAGGCAGCATATCCTTGCTTGATCTCGTAGAGCGGCCCCCGGTAGCGGTACACGCCTCGCTCGACGTCCACCTCCAGGTCTTCCAGGATTCTGTCGGTGATGGCATATCGTTCGTATCCCCCCTTTCCATCACCTACCGCCAGCAGCACGTCCCAGAAGGTCTCGGCATCCCCCCAGGGAAACCCCTTGTCGTGCACGCCGGAAACGAGAAAGAAGGGCACCTCTCCGGTACCGCGACGGACCACCCCGGACAGCACAAGGTTCTCGTACCTCGTTTCATACAAAAGACGGATATCTTTGAGATACTCGTCCCGCAGGGCGCCATACGCAAAGGAGGCGAACGCCAGGCGGGCAGCGATTCCCTGCCAGAGCGACGAGGCATTCGTTACCTTGATCGAAGAGAGCAAGGCCGGACCGTCCGACAGTTTGAAGTACATCTCGCCGGCACCATAAACGGGGCCCTGGTCGTCCTCGCCCCGATGAAGCACGACGAACAGACGAGTCATGTCCTCCACGACATCGACTTTATGGGGGTCATCATAAATCTCCTTATGACCCCGGAAGTAGTACGTCTGGCCGTCTTCGCCACTGAATGTGAAGGCGTAGACCATCTGTCTCATGCCGGTGGCCGGGTCGACCGAGAACAAATTGAAGGCGCCGTCCGTGATGTCATACGTGCCGCCCAGGAGTCCACACGTGACGGTACCCGACAAGGCAGCCTTGTGCTGCGAGACCTTCAGGAAACGGCTCAGGTCGGATATCGCGATTTGTACGTCGAAGCGGATGTGTGTACCGTCCCGTTTGCCCTTGGCAGCTCCGGCCCGGGGGTCCAGCTCACCTTTGCCCAGATAACCCGCCATGGTCTCTTCGAACTGGAGGCCGACATGTTGCAAACCGCTCATGTGCCACCCCGCTTTCTGCAAAATCACATGCCGTTCTCTCTATCTTACGGCCTTGCTTTCGGTTTCCACGACCGGGCCTCACTACTCCACGCCGAAGTCGAAATCCATCTTGCGCAGCAGTTGCTCCACACGCGGGTTTGCCCCTCGCAGCGACTCCAGGCGGTCGCGATACTTCCTGTAGCGCGCTATCCACAACTGATCCCAGCGGTCCTCGTCCATGCCCGGGGGCGGATCGTCGTATGCCACGTGACTCCACGCTCGCAGCGTGCGAAGCTGCGCAAGGCGAATATAGATCCGCACCGGGTGATCGGCGGGCGGGTCCACCGCCGTCAACGCGTTTTCCATCGTCTCCAGCGCGCTCTCGAAGAGCGCCCCCGCTCGCTGTGGGTCGAGCTCGCGCAACCCACGGGCGTGCTCGGTCAGGCCGGGCAAGGCCGCAAGGAGAACACGGTCGCGCGTGCCCAACGCGATCTCTTCGGCTTCCGCACGCTCTCCGATGCCGGCGACAATTTCGCGGACGGCGGCGGAATCGACATTCTCATCGAGCGCCGCAATCCGCCACTCGCAAAGCGCCTTGAGCACCAATGCAGTGCCATAGAGCTGATCGGCTCTCAAATCCCTGCCGTGTTTGTCAAGGGCCTCGTCGGCAAGCGACCGCGCCAAGCGATACTGGTGAAGGGCCTGCACGTCCAGCGGGTCCCCCGTCGCCTCGCCGTCTTCAAGGGAGGCCTGTGCCTCGATCTGTGCCGCCTGGTTGTACATCTCTTGTGCCTGGTGCAACCGGTGGGCGCCGCATCCCGCGACGAGAACCACCAACAGAAAACTCATCACAGTTTTTCGAATGATCTGGTGCATGGTATCCTCCCGGCTATGCCGCTGGGGCAAGAAGGTCTTCTAAGCGTGCGGCGAAGCGTTCCGCGTCGAACGGTGTTTCCTGCTCGCATAATTCCCGGACTGCCCGGCGCAGCGTTTCGATCTGCTCTGCGGTTGCTCCAAACCTGGCCAATTTGTGCAGACCGATCTCTGCTGCCGTCTGCAACGTCTTGTTTCGCGCCAGATCCCAACTGGCCTCCACGTCGGCGTCGGCGTTGAAGACCTCGGCGAATATCGCATCCAGCGCCGCCGTGATGGCCGCCTGCGCCGGCTCTTCGGCGGAGGCCGGCAACTCGGCCAGCAGGGACAAACGCAACGCAACGGCGCCGATCCCGGCGCGAAGGACCACCACGCCGGTCTGGGCCGAGATACGATCTCCCGGCAAGCGACGCAGCGCCGCCAGTATGGCCTCTACCGCAGCCTCCAGATACGTGCTCTGTTCTCCGGCCTCTTTCAGGATCCACGCCGGGTTGTCGACGACCTCGTCGAGCACCGCCTCGGTCACATGCATCAGTTGCTCGGGTGTGAACTGCGGCCGCCAGGTTGATCCGGCAGGCGGTTTCCTGGCCAATGATTTTAAGGTTGCCGCCGCCGCCGTGACCAGCAGGTGGCGCTCGGGACGGGTGAAGGCCTTGCCCCAGATCAGATCAAGGTTGTCCGCGGATTTATCCAATACCAGGCGTACCATTTCGGGGAAAAGATCGGGGGAAAGCGGGGCTTTGAGCCTCGCAACTTCGTCGGCGAGAGCAACGATGACGTTCTCGAGCCCCTTGTTCTCCACCTTGAGCAGGCCGGGATTCTTCGCGACCGCCGCCAGGGCCGACTTTGTCACCACGTTCAGTCCTTCCACCGACAACAACGCCTGAAACTGAAGCGCCCGTTCGCCCAGCAGCAAGTTCGTGATGGTGGTGCCGACCTCGACCACGACTTCTGATTCGGCGCCGGGTCTCACGCGGAAGTAGCGCCAGGGCTCGGCCAGAACGGTTTCTGCGGCGCCTTTGAGTACCGCGTGGCCGACGAGTTGAAGCCAGACGCCGCCGTCGCGGCGCTGCTTGTCCGTGGCAGCGGCCAGGAAACCTGCCGCCGACTCCGAGAGCGACTTTGAGACGTTCGCAATCAGCTTCCGTTCGTTCTCGCCGCCACCGAGGATGTGCGGATGGGCGGATACCGAGTCGAGGACCGCAACCATCAGGCCCGTGGCAATCTCCGTGGGGGGAATCGTAGCGAAATTCGTCTGATCCAGCCCTTCCAGAAACGCCTTGAGCGCGCGCCCCTCGGGCCGCTCGACCG
>Ga0272442_10007290_pt1 | contig 14336 bp, 18 predicted proteins | sample SSMForm2O_FD_200262 | JGI IMG/M metagenome (GOLD analysis project Ga0272442, IMG submission 200262) | Marine sediment archaeal communities from Little Sippewissett salt marsh, Falmouth, MA, United States - SSM-Form-2O | ecosystem: Environmental > Aquatic > Marine > Wetlands > Sediment ...
CTAAGTTCTATAAAAGACAAGGAGTTTATAGAAAAAACCATCCTAGAACTAGAAGAAATAGAAAGAAATACCATTGACAAAACTGATGCCATAGTGAAATTCGTCGATAATGAAATATAGCATTTTCATCTTAGAGACACACACATCCACTGCACATGAAAAGCTGATTTTCCGTGAGCTCTAATCGAGTTCTATTGCAAATTTATAAGTAGGTCTTGTTTACTTCTATCGTTTGACTATGAAATCAGATATAGAAATTGCTAGAGCGGTAAAAATTCAGAATGTTTTTAAAATAGCAGAAAAGGCAGGGTTACAACAAGATGAGATTATCCCATGGGGTAATTACAAGGCAAAGATTTCACTCGCAGCGTTAGATAGGATCAAGGATAATAAAAATGGGAAGCTAATTCTTGTTACAACAATAAATCCCACTCATAGCGGAGAAGGTAAAACTACTGTTACCATTGGTTTGGCACAGGCCCTTGCAAAACTCAGTAAGAAAACAATGCTTGGGATTAGAGAACCATCTCTTGGCCCAATAATGGGTTTAAAAGGAGGTGCAACAGGGGGAGGATATTCCCAGGTTCTTCCTATGGAGGACATCAATCTCCATTTCACGGGTGATATGCATGCGATAACAAGTGCACATAATCTGCTTGCGAGTCTTCTTGATAATCATATTCACCATGGTGATGCATTCCATATTGATCCAAGGTATATTGTTTGGCCCAGAGTACTTGATATAAGCGATCGGGCTCTTAGAAACGTGGTTGTTGGTCTAGGTGGACCTTTAAATGGTGTTCCTCATGAAGATGAATTTGCCATTACCCCTGCTTCTGAAATCATGGCCATTTTGTGTCTCTCAAGAGATTTGAATGATTTGAAGGAAAAACTTAGCAAGATTATAGTGGCCTATACATATGACAACAAGCCAGTAACTGCAAAAGATTTGAAGGCCGTAGGAGCAATGGCCGTTCTCTTGAAAGATGCTATCAAGCCTAATCTCGTTCAGACAATAGAAGGCGTTCCTGCCCTAATCCACGGTGGTCCTTTTGCAAATATCGCACATGGGACAAGCAGTCTTATTGCCACCAAAATTGGTTTAAAGCTTGCTGATTACTTTGTTACAGAAGCTGGTTTCGGTTCGGAACTTGGTGCTGAAAAATTTTTTGACATTGTTTGTAGAACCGGTGATTTTAAACCAGACGCAGTAGTAATGGTCGTAAGTATAAGAGCCTTGAAAAGGAATGGAAATGGAGAAGATATTGACGCTGTTAAAAGCGGACTTACCAACCTTGAAAAACACCTTGAAAATATATCATATTTTGGAGTTCCTGTAATCGTTGCAATAAACCATTTCACAGATGACACAGAAGATGAAATAGAAATTGTAGAGGAGTATTGCAAATCAAAAAACGTACCTGCTGCAGTTATTGATGTATGGCAACATGGTGGAGAAGGTGGGATAGAGCTCGCTGGAAAATTAGTAAACCTAATGCATAATAAACATTCAAAATTTCATTATTTATATGCTCTCAATGAACCGATTAAGGATAAAATCGAAATGGTTACAACGAAGATTTATGGCGCAGGACGGGTTGTTTATACAGTTACAGCAGAGCAAGATATCAATCTCTGCATGGAGCTAGGTCTTGACAAATTACCAATATGTATTGCTAAAACACAATATTCACTATCAGATAATTCAAAACTACTTGGAAGACCCGAAGGTTTTAAGATTACGGTCAGGAAGATAAAATTTTCAGCAGGGGCAGGGTTTCTAGTTCCCATGACTGGTAAAATTACTACAATGCCGGGTTTACCTGTAAAACCAACTTCTGAGAAAATAGATATCGACATCGCGGGAAATATTTCTGGATTGTATTAAGAAATCCGTGTTAAAAAAAATGAATTATGAAAATATTTTAGAATCAATCAACATTAATCTTATTATACTAATTTAGGTTCGCTACTTTCCCATTCTTTTTGAACCTGAAAAACTGGCATAATTAATTTTAACAGTTAAGTTGTTATTACCTAATTTTTTGCATTTTATCCATCCATTTATATACAGAATCACCGAAAAGATCCTCAATCTGATGAGACAAATGGAAAAGCAGGCGAAGAATACACCTATTTAACCTCAACAACTGACCATAATGGTGATCAATTGTACAATAAATGATACTTGGAAGAAAAGATAAATGAAACAAGTAACGGGATAGGCCCATACAATTCTGGGGAAGCCGCAGATGCATTCCATATTTGGAACGATAAAGACGATTACAATATCAAGGTCAAGTCAAAAGATGTTCATGGTGAAGAAAGTCCATAAACAGACTAACTACCAATAACTAGCCGAAAAACAAAGTAATCAACACACCCTTCATAGACTTCCTTGAAAATAACCCACGTATATTCCCACTACTTCAACAAATGCTTTAGTTACAATAAGATTATTAATTATCTTCCTTCTTTTTTTCTTATTTATAAACATCATCAGCGGTGAAAAAAGCACCATATGGCTGAATTATGGGTTTTTCAATTTGCCCCTTAAATACCAAAGATATTTTAAGGTTTCTATCATTACTCCTCATAATCAATGTTATAAACAATTTATAGTTACCAATTGCATTTTGAGAGACGAAAAAATGAAACAAGAAGAAAGAATAAAGATGTTTAATGACGTGTTTGCACCAAAATCTGGTGAAAAAGTTTTGTTCTTGGTGGATACTCCACATGGTAAGAATACTGACTCTCAGGTATGGAAGGACCGTAGAGAAATGGCTCAATATTGGTATAAAACTTTCAAAGAAATGGGTGCTGAGGCAGGCTTCTCAGTTGATATATTGAAATACGAAGCTACTGGCATGCATAATGCACTTATACCTCAAGAAATTATAGATGCCGTCTGCAAATCAAACTTGGTGATTGCTATGACTGAGTACTCAGCATCATCATCCCTAAAACCTGTGTGTGATGTTGAAGGCACTATAACTCGTTGTGCGAGCATGCCACTTGTAGAAAAAAGAATGGAAGAAACAGCGTTTAGAGCCGACTATCCAGACGTTCAAAAGCATGCTATTGCTATTGAACGCATACTCAACGATGCTGTTGGTGCAAAGATATCATTCTCAACAGATGATAATCTTTATATTGACTTAAGAAACCGTGTTGCAGAATCCGAGGCGGGAGATTGCAGCAAGGCAGGCCACCTCATAAATTTCCCCAGTGGAGAAGGATGGAAAGCACCGTATGAAGCAGCACCAGATGAAATCAGTGAATTTGGAGAAAGCAAAACAGAGGGAACCTGGCCAGTTAGTTATAACGGGGAACTTGTAAAATATGGTATAAAAAATAATAGGATTGTTGAAATTATTGGTAACAGTAAAAAAGCTGATGAGATGCGCAAATTCTTTGAAGAAAACGGTACACGTCGGAACATTGCTGAGTTGGGTATTGGCTGCAATCCAAAAGCAGTTATCACTGGAAATGCTCTTGAGGATGAAAAGGTAGGATTACACATTGCATATGGTATGAGTTCCCATATAGGTGGAAAGGTTAAGAGCGATATGCATCAGGATATTTGTTATTCAAAGGGATGTCCTGTTGAAGGTACAAGTTTAAAACTTATTTATGAAGATGGTTCAAAAATTGAGCTTATTCAAAATGCAAAATTGAGGTATGAACTTTTAAAATAACATTACATTTTTTATTTATTTTCCGTTTTTTATTCTAACATAGTACAAAATTAATATAGCCAGTCCATAGAATAAACCTGAGTATAAGAATACTCGCTCATAACCAAGATTATCTAATAAAATTCCTGCCATTCCATTTCCTATTCCAACCTCACCAACATTAAATAAGGCCATATAAATGGAAAATTGAATACCAGCAAGTCGTGGATTTGTAACATCCATTGAAAGTGCACCAATGGATGCATAAAGACCACCAAAAAAGAAACCAATAATCCCATAAAGAACGGCTAAAATCTGCCAAGTGTCAGCAAAGATTAAGGATGCCGAAAAAACCATACTTCCAAAAAAGACTATAAATATTATAGGTTTTCGACCAAAACTATCAACTAAAGCACCACCGACTAATGCACCGAAAATATTTGTTATTGGAAATATTGCAGCTATTAAGCCAACTTCTTCAATATCCATCATAAGAACATTTTTCATATATAATGGAACAACGATTAGAAGCAAACCTCCGCTTATTGCAGATGCTGGTGCAAAAAGACAAAAAATTTGTACATATTTTTTCTTAAACTCAACGATTAGAGCTGATGTTATTTTTGGAAATCTTTTAATCTTTTTAACCTCTTTAACTGAAAGAGGGTAAATTATTATCAATAATACCATTAAACCTGATACCAAAAAAACTGCATTATAGCTAATTTTACTTGCAATCTGAGTAAATAATAACGAGCCTAAACTCATCCCTACGAAAATCCCTGCGAACATTCCACCACTTATTTTTCCTCGTTCTTCTTCTTTTGTTATTTCAATTGCCCATGCATCCGCCGCTACATCGAGAAATGTAATTCCCATTATTCCAATAAAAAATACTATTATAAAAGGAATCAGGAAAGTAGCAGGGTTTATAAAAGCAATACCAAGCAGGGAGAATGAAGCAACCAATCCTCCGATAAGAACAAATTTTTTTCTCCCGTGTTTAATAAAGTAATCGATTATGCCGCCAAATAAAAACTTAATCATTGTTGGTAATCCTGTAATTGCAATTACTAATCCTAATATTGTAGCAGAAATACCCAGGTCATTAAAATAAAGGGGAAATATTACTACAGCAACAGACCATTTTAATCCTTCGGAGAAATATAAACTGCTAAAAAGAAGATATTTTGCCATTGAATGTTTTTCTAAATCAATCATATTATTATAATTTAAAAATAGAATTTAAACGTTTCCTTTACAGATGTTAACAATAACAGTCATATTCCATAACACGCTTTTAGGCAGAATACATGGACCATATCCCTAAATTAAGTTCACCCTCCACCTGAGGGGAGAAAATACCTGACGGTGTTTTTGTCTTAACTCCCCATGCGATTCATCTCACAACTTAAAAGTTGGGGATTTCTCACTTGGATTCACGTTGAGATTCCTTTACGTTTGGTATGTTCTATCGACATACGATAATAACGCAATATAATGCCTAGATTGTTATATTCGGATTTTTTCTACTGATGAATTTTTAAGTTTTAACGGAATAAACTCGGAAAAAACAGTATAACACATTTTTTTGACTTAATAAACTGTTCACAATCTTTCATATTGTATATGAAAAACACTTTAAATGAATTAAACATATCAATTTAAAAAGTGAAGGTGACACAAAAATTTTGTGTTTAATATAAATATATATTGGGGGTTATATCAATGTATTGGGAAAGTGATTTATCAAATAATCCATGCATTTTTTGGAGGTTGAATCTAGATGACTATTGATGATCTTAAGAAACATATAGATGATATATTGAATGTTCTCGATGATGATTCGGAAAAAAAGGTGAGTAGGAAGAACCTTGAGACAGAACTTAAAAAATTCCTGGAATATGGAGTGCCTATTGATCAGACTAAGCAAACACTTATTAAGAAGTTTAGTGGAGACACAACATTTACCCCTTCTCCATCGTCATCCGGGAGAACTCTGATCAAAGATCTACAGCCAAATGCATATAGTGTGAATCTACTATGTCGCGTTATTACCATAAATCCAAAAGAAATCACTGTAAAAGGCGAGAACAAGAAAATATTATATGGCATTATTGGAGATGAAAGTGGCACTATCCCGTTCACTGCATGGGATGAACTTGATGTAAAAAGGGGAGATACAATAGAAGTATCAAACGCATATACACGTGAATGGCAGGGAGCTGTACAGGTAAACTTTGGAGATCGGGTGGGCATTGAAAAGACGGGTGAAGATAAGCTTCCTGATAGTGCATTTAAACCAAAAGAATTCAAGATCAAAGAGTTAAGACCTGGTCTTGTAGCCATAGAGGTTACAGCAAAAGTCCTTGAGTTAGACAAGAGGGAGACGGAAGTAGATGGTGCAAAAAAGACGGTTTTCTCTGGAGTCATTAGTGACGAGACGGGTAAAGCTCAATTTACCTCATGGCATGATTTCAAACTTAAGGAAGGAGATGCCATAAAAATATCTGGAGGATACATAAAATCTTGGAAAGGTATTCCGCAGTTGACATTTGATGAAAAGGCAACGGTTGAAAAACTAGATAAAAGTAAGCTCCCAGGTGAGATACCGACACAGAAAATACCTCTCCATATACTGGTGGAAAGACATGGTGCATTAGACATTGAGGCAGAAGGCATCGTCATGGAGATAAAATCCGGCTCTGGTTTGATCATACGATGTCCTAAATGTGATCGTGTTTTATGGAATGATGAATGTAAAATTCATGGTAAAGTAGAAGGCACACCAGACATAAGAATTAAGCTTGTTGTTGATGATGGTACTGGGGCAGTAAGTGTAATCATTGGTAGAAAATTAACTGAGAAACTACTAGGAAAAACACTTGAAGAGTGTGGAAAATTAATTGAAAATTCAAAAGATGAAAACTCATTGGTTGATGAGATGAATAAACTGCTTTTCACCCATAGAATCAACGTGAAAGGTAACGCGCTTGGCGACAATTTTGGTACCACAATTATTGCAAAGGAAGCTAAGCTTGTAGATGTTGATATAGATAGTGAATCCAAAAAATTATCTCACGATTTGGAGGAGATACAATGAAACGAGAGGTTGCTTGGAGAGTTTTTGCAAGTGAGTATAATGATTCAACTGTCGAAATAAAGGGAGAGGGTGAAATGGCTCCATCATACATCGTTACTCCCTTGGGTGCCAAGATCAATCGCTTGTTTATTATTGGCGTTCTTACCGATGTGGAAAATATGTCGGAGAGTGGAGATCTATTGAGAGCCCACGTTTCGGATCCTACAGGTGTTTTCACGCTTTATTCTGGCCAGTATCAACAAAATGCCACAGATGCTCTTTCTAGTATTGAAGTCCCTGCTTTTGTAGCAGTTGTCGGAAAATCAAGAACGTATAGACCAGAGGACGGAGAAGAATTTTATGTCTCAATCAGACCCGAAAGAATAATGGAAGTTAACGCAGATATTAGGAATCAATGGATTTTGGAAACATGTACAAGCACTAAGGATAGAATCGAGGCAGTTGTCGAAGCAACTAAGATGAATCAACCAAATGCCGATGATTTAAAAAAACTAGGATATAGCATAGATCTTTCTGAAGGAATAATTTCAGCCCTCAAGAATTATAAAAATATTGACGTAAATAAGTACATTACACTAATCCAGGAATCGTTGCAATATCTTACACCTGGTAAAGATATATCATCAAACACCCAAATGGATATGAAAATGGATGAAGGAAAGAAAGATAATAAACCAAAAGAAACAGAGCCTAAACTAGATGAGGAAAAAAAGGATGATTCTGAGGAGATTGAAAACTCTGTTTTAAAAATTATAAAAGATATTGAGGGTGGCGAGGGAGCACTTTGGGATTCCATCACAGATAAATGTAAAAAAACTGGACTTGATGAAGATTCAATCGAGGAGGCACTTACCTCACTCATGGATAAAGGTCTAATATACGAGCCCATTCTTGGAACCATTAAAACCACTTGATTGGAAACGCAAAAAAACAAAATCCACATTTCTTGTAATATTTCAGTTTTGACATTTTTACAAGATATCTTTAAATACCGTTAGTGACAAATATTATCAGGGAGACGGGTGAGGACAATGATGCAATATACAAAAATAAAAGAGAAAATTAAAAAGTATCCGTCTTTGTATGATGCTTTTAAATTAGGAGATAGAGTAAAACGTAGATACAAAGATGGGAATGGTAAATCAAAAGAATATATGGGCATTATATTGGCTATTAATAATGAGAACATAGAAGTCTATTGGGATACACTAAATGGAGAATACAGACCCGATAACATGGATATTACGTTTACTAACTGCTCATTAAATGATATATTTAAAGGTAACAAACACTATAGCCCCATAAAGAAGAGGTGAATTCAAATTTGATATATATTATAAGATATTGTTAAAAATATATATTTATATATCTAATTCGTCATAAAGTAATTATCAAAAAAGTGTTTATGGTTGGAGGGAGAGAGTAAATGAATAGAGAAGCATTACCATTTATACTTGCATTATCAATCCCCATTGTTATGGTTTCCCTAGTCTTGCTACAGATTTTTGGTTACGACCTAACTTCGTTTTTTAGAGAGCTTGACATTATCTATTATATCATTATTTTGCCTCTTGCTCTTGGCTTCATAGTTACCATACTAATGTCAGGAAAAAATTAAGGAAAAATCCAGATGAAGCGATATTTGAACAATATTTCAATCCATCTGTAAAAAGCATACAAAATATAATTAATCGCATATTGCCACAATTGTTTCTACTGTTGTCAACATCATTTATTCTTCCTCTGGAGCTATTGTTGGATTTTAGAAGAAACAGAGATTGGATACTAGCATTTTGGATAATTCCTACAATTTTAACATATGCAATTGACTTGGGTTGGCCAAGTTCCAGTTAAAGATATGAGACACTTACTATTAGTTCTTCCGCCAGCAGTAATTTTATTGACATATACTATAAGTAAAACCGAGGAGGACATGGACAGAAAGAATATGTTTTTTATCCCAATATATCTAACTTTATTCATAGATACAGGATTTCTAATGGTTTACTATGACATTAATTGGCATATCAATAGTCGTGAATTAGAACAGATTTTCAATCCACCTTTAATCCCAAGTTAGTATAGTTTATCTACTAAAAGTAAGACGTTAAGCATGATGTCTTCGAAGAGAAAATCAATATGCTAGCGGAAACATGTATTCAATAACGAGATATATAAATCTATATATTTGTTTATCATTTTATATACATTTTTATATGTCTAATACATTGAATTCTTCATATCTACCAAAAAACATTAAAACACATTTGTTCTAACCAAAAACCATGCAGGAGCTAGCAGCAGTAAAACTGACTGTGCAGCATTCACGTTTCTTTGCCCACCTGTATAAACTAGAAAAAACTGAAGAAATTGAAGATATAATCAAATCCAACAGAAAATCCTATAAAAAGGCAAATCATCACTGTTACGCACTCCGTCTTTTCAACAATTCAAACCAACAAATTATTGAATCGTTCAAGGATGACGGAGAGGTTGGACATCCAGGAAGAGTTTTACTAGAGATATTGAAAAAACATAATCTGAACCAGCATGTTCTGATTGTATCGCGAATATTTGGTGGAATTAAACTAGGTGTTGGTGGAGTATCTCGAGCGTTTAGGAATGCGGGTGAAGGCGTCATTGAACAATATAAATTATCCTGAGTGGAACATGAATCACATAATAAATTTATTTTTTAAAAAATAACAATTGCAAATGTACGGTAACATTTGTACAACAAATCCTTTATAAGTATAATTATAAGAATGATATAGATAAATATGCATGTTGCAGGATTATTATCGAGTCAACAGGAGGCAAACGAAATACAATACATTGCACGTATATGTACATTAAAAGATAGGATACACTTTCTAGTGAAAAAGCAGAAAATAAAGGAGTTGCTTGGAAGAGAAGTTCATAATTCGGAAGAGTAGATTTAAAAAAGATCTTAAGTTTCTACTGCTAAAGGACATACTTTATGACCGTTTTAATTGTGTCTTCTAACGAAGATTCTGCCAGTAACAACATTAGAAAAGGACTTCTAAAGCAATCAAATTGGAAGGAAATAGATACTTTTTATGAAAACACAGTCTACAGACATTCCAACATGGAAAATGTGGTTATTGTTACAATAAACGACAGTATGATAAGACATGAAATGCTTGATATAGAAGTAGAGGAAAAACTAGGAATAAAACCAAAACAAGCTATATATATCTCCCGTCATAAAAGCAAAACAGGGGAACCAACTCTTACCACACATCCAATTGGCAACTATGGAAAAGCACAGTTTGGAGGGAAAACACGAAATCTTTCAAAATCATCACCTCGACTAATGACTCAATTGCTAAGAATAATTAAAAAAAATGCTGAACAAACAAAACTTCACCATCAGGTTTGTTTTGAAGTCACACACCATGGCCCCCATATGAATATACCCGTTCTTTTTACAGAAGTGGGAAGTACTGAGGAAGAATGGAAAAAACAAGATCCTGCAGATGTAATTGCAAAATCGGTACTTGAACTGCTCGAATCATATCATTATGAAGAAGATCTGCCTAGTGATATACCTGTACTTATTGGGATTGGCGGTGGGCACTATGCACCAAGATTCACAGATGTAGTTTTTGAAAAGAAAGTAGCATTTGGACACATGATACCTACTTACCAGATAGAAGCAGGGAATATAGATGATGAAATGCTTGAAAAGACACTACATGCAACACCTAACGTAAAAACAGCATATATCCATAGGAAATCTCTGAAGAAATCCCAAGCATCAAAATATAAAGAATGGTTCCAAAACAGAGGAATACCTGTGATATCTAGTAAAGAAATGCAAGATCTTGATTAGATACCTGTTGTCGCCAGAATATGTGCCTGTCTAAGTGGCTCAGGATTCTTGTAAACACTCAAATGCTTTACAACCTCAAGAGAAGTTTTAAAAGAAATATTATGACCGGGGGAAACATAAATAGGTTTTCTCACTCGTTTAGATGAAAATAAAGCATCCCCTATTTTTTTATTACCTATCTTTACCACATTGTTTTCTAGCTTACCACATAGCATACTTTTGGCAACCCCAATACTTGGAATATCAAAACTGACACCTACGTGAGATGCGATACCAAATCCATATGGGTGCATTAATCCGTTACCATCAATCATTAAAATTGTAGGTTTGGATTTCAAACTTACAACTAATTTTTTCATAAATGGTAGTTCTCTAAATGATAAATATGTTGGAATATAAGGGAAGAAAATCTTAGTATAAATTGTTTTTTCTTCAATAATCTTCTTTGTTTCATAGTCCATAACAACACATGCTCCACAGCAATCATCGAAATCATTTTTTGGATATGCCACATCAAAACCAGCAACAGTTTCTATCTCCTCAAAACCATCTATAATCTCTACCTTTTTACTCAAATCTATTTGTTCTGATCTAAGTTTCTTTAAAGGATAATCAGTTTTAAAATCATCAAATAAAACATCTTTAAAATCAACGATACGACCATCTTTTACAGATATATCATCTTGTTTTAGTCTTCTGATTTTGTCATCTATGCCTAGTCCAAATCCCCCAAGTTTTCCATCAGAATAAACGATCTTAAAACAAGGCATATCATCAGCATTTGGGTTTTGGTTCATCATTCTTCCGACCGCTCTTGAAGCACGTATATCCCCTAATGCTCTTGCCACAGCACCATATGTAGAAATTTTTCCATCAGGAATTTGCCTTACTAAACTGTATGTATATTCAAAAAGATTCATATAGAAAACATCAGCTGCAGTATGTAAATAGTTTTCTTTCATAATGCCGTTAAAACTAAAATCACATATCCATTAAATGTGACCATTTATTATACATTCATTTGATTTCAAACCAATAAGGTACCGCCAATGAAGAGTGGAGTGACTTTTATCCGTGGCATAAGTATGTTCGGCAGTAAAAATTATACAAAAGAAGAAATATTATGTTGCCTGAGAGATATTAAAAACAAAAACATGAAAATAATTGGAATGTATGGAAACGATAATGTCATCTTTGAGAAGAATGATGAAATACAGTATGTCACCGTTGGCTCAAAAATGGAACAGTACCTCGCTAAAAAATTTAATACCGACTTCTCAGTTACCACAATATCACTTAAGACAATACATCGTCTAACCGATAATTTTGAGGAGGAGTCATGAATAAATTAAAATTCTTAGGTACTGCAGGTGCGCGCTTTGTTGTTACTAGACAGTTGAGAAAATCTGGAGGCATGTGGATAAAACTTGATGATACAAACGTACTTGTTGATCCTGGTCCGGGTTCCCTAGTTCGCTGCCTTGCAAGCAGACCTAAACTCAATCCAATGGATCTTGATGGCATTATATTGACACATCGACACATAGATCATTCAAATGACATAAATATAATGATGGAAGCTATGACAAATGGTGGATTCAAGAAAAAAGGAATCGTTTTTGCTCCGATTGATGCACTTGAAGATGATCCAGTTGTTCTAAAACATTTTAGAAATCATGTTGAAAATATTGAGGTTTTGAAAGAAAACGGAGAATACAATGTAGGAAACATTTCGTTTTCAACACCGATTAATCACATTCATGGCGTTGAAACATATGGTTTAAACATACATGGAAAAAATAATTCAATATCAATCATAACCGATACACAATACTTCGAAGGACTTGAATCATACTACAGAGGCGATGTGCTTATTTTAAACGTTGTTCTATTGGACGGTAAAGGGGGAATCTTGCACCTTTCGGTCAAAGATGCGGAAAAAATAATATCTGTTAATAAACCCAGATTAAGCATTCTTACTCATTTTGGTATGACACTAATAAGAGCAAAACCATGGGAAATCGCAGAGAATTTTTCTGAGAAACTTGGTGTTAAGGTAATTGCTGCTAGAGATGGAATGGAAATACATTTGGATGATTACTAAAAATAAGTCTTTATTACTATACAATTTACTAAACTACTAACTCCATAGTGAAAAAATAAAACATCCTTCCTCTGTTATTCACATCAATGACAACCTGTATTAAATAATAATCAAAAATTCTTTTTAACTCGCACCCTATTCATACAATGTGAAAAAAGATCTGGCTGACGAAGTCAAAGAGTTGAACAAACGTATAAGCGAACTGGAAAAAATGCTTTCTGTATTGATTAAACCTCTCCAAGATGTAAGAAAAACAACCAGCAATTATATGAGATTAACTGGACTATTACTTGACCATGGTGGTCTCACCCCCGATCTTATACTTCCAGAAATCAAAGATCCAATATCAAAAGAAATCGTACGAGTACTGATGGATAGAAATGATCAGAACATCTCACAGATCACAGAACTTATCAGAAGTAAAAGAGGGACAGCATCTAGAAGAATTATTCGGGAAAAAATACAGGAATTAACTGAAAAAAAAATCATCCAAAAGCATCAAAAAGGATCGTTATATGTATACAGTCTTGCTGAGGAAGTGATTAAAAAATGGTCACAAATGCTCGGTTTCAATATATGAAATGATCACCCTACCATGATTTGAAAATAATAATTGGAGGAATATGAAAATGAACAAACATGAAGAAAATTGGCATGGGCATGATAGAATGCCAGACCCAGAAAAAATTAAGGAAATATTAGATATTGTGTCTGATAAGATTCCTGGACTGCTAAAAGAGATTAGTGGACTACTCTATAGTCCAAAAAGTGCTAAACAGTATGCTGAGGCAGCAGCAATATTCTACAAAGAACTAAAAGATGCAGGCATGACAAATGATCAAGCATTTGAACTTACAAGCCAATATTTATCTACGTTAAATATCGGTAAGATGATGGGTAAATTCGGATCGAGCAGAAATGAATAAAAACACCTGAGAAAAAATCATGAACAAAAAAGTAGAAGAGGCAGGAAAGAGCGATTACATGGAATTGTTAGGTTCAATAATACCGTTTCTCCCCAGACTTTTTTTAAAATCTGGTTGGGCATTCTTGCGTTTCAAAATTGAGGCTAAAAGGGGAGGGGATATGTTTCAAAAGGAGCTTATAAACCAAGGACTTGACAAAAACACCGCTACAAGAATCACAGAAATATATCTAGAAGGAAGCAATATATTCAAATCGCTAGTGAAGATGCGCAAATCAGAAAAGAGATGAGAAAAAAAATGGCCATCTCGTCTTCATCATTTTTAAATGAAGAGGATTTATATCAATTAGAATACAATGAGATAAGAGGAAAATTATTTTAAAATACAATTCAGAATAAAACATCACATATAAACTAAATCCTAGAGGATCTAATCATGAATAATACAACATCTCAAAAAAACATATCTAATAAAAAATCTGAGATAAAGGAAACAGAAGGAGTAAAAGCACTACTTGGCGATCCTAAAAAAACCATCATAAAACTTGCATTACCGATGATACTTGCGATGTCAGTACAAACAATCTATAACCTTGTTGATGCGATTTGGGTATCTGGACTTGGTTCTGATGCACTTGCTGCAGTAGGATTTGTTTTTCCAATTTTTT
>Ga0272442_10007292_pt1 | contig 14334 bp, 9 predicted proteins | sample SSMForm2O_FD_200262 | JGI IMG/M metagenome (GOLD analysis project Ga0272442, IMG submission 200262) | Marine sediment archaeal communities from Little Sippewissett salt marsh, Falmouth, MA, United States - SSM-Form-2O | ecosystem: Environmental > Aquatic > Marine > Wetlands > Sediment ...
CGCCGGAAGCGGGAGATGAAGTGGATCGAATAATCGACCCCGATTCCGACTGCGATCGCCGAGACCATCAGGGTCATGATGTCAAGCGGAATACCGGTGTAGGCCATGATGCCCATGCTGATCGCCACGGTGAGAAGCAGCGGGATCATGGCGATCAACCCGGCAACGATCGATCCCATCAAAAGGATTACGATCACCGCCACTGAGGCGATCGTCGTGCCCAGCCCGATCATCTGGCTCTGGGTCATCCGCGTCATCATCTGCTCCATCATCACCGTCATCCCAACCATCCGCGCGCGAGCAGCGGCCGCGCCGTCGAAATGCTCGTTCAGATAGGCCTGGACCTTGCGCGACAGGCTCGACATTTCACTGGTCGACGGCATCGGATAAAGCCCGATCGTCGTCCCTGCAGAGAAATCACCGAGCGCCATGTCGCCGAGGTTGCCGCCCTGGAACGTGAACAGCAGCAACAGCTGGGACACGAGCTTCGGGTCCTCCGGGATGACATAGTAGGCAGGATCGTCGGCGTGGAACTTCTGGTTCATCTCCCGTACCAGGGTGGTCAGGGAGATTGTCTTGGTGATCCCTTCTGCCTCCAGGAACTCCTCCAACGCGACGATCTGTGACAGTAGCTCCGGATCCTTCAATCCGTCGCGCTTTCCCGTATCGATCTCGATCATCAACTGCGCCGATCCGGAGAAGTACTGGTCGGAGAGCTTCATGATCTGGATTGCGGGATGATCTTCTCCCAGCATCTCCTCGTTGGAGGTTTCGACCCGCAGAAGCGGCAGGCCGGCGACCATCCCCGCCAGCACGAGCACTGCGAAAACGAGCACCGCGTGGCGTCGACGGATCACCAGGCGTTCGAAACCGAGTAGCGCCCGGGTCAGCGGCCGCAGGCCCTTCTCCTGTTGCCTGATCTTTGGCGATTTGAGCAGCGACAGGATCGCGGGGATCAGGACAAGCGAGAGCACCATTGCCGCCAGCACCCCGACTGCCGCGATGACCCCGAGGTGCCGCTGTGGGATGAAGAACGACGATAGCAGCGACAGGAAACCGGCTCCCGTGGTCAGGGATGTCATCACCACCGGCCCCTTCATCTCGTCCATCGTGTTCAGGATCGCCGCACGTTTGGGGAGGCCCTTGCCGATCTCCTCGTGGTAGCGGTTGAGCACGTGGATGCCGTCGGCGATACCGATTGCCAGAAGCAGCACGGGCACGATGAAGGTGACCATCGTCATCGGGAATCCGACAAGTGCCATGACCCCCAGTGCGATCAACACCGAGAAGACGACCACGGCAACCGGAATGAGCACACCTCGCAGGTTGAGGAAACTCAAGAAAAGGACGGCGACGATCATGAAGATTGCCAAGGGGAGCAGGATTTGCATGTCGCGGCTCATCTCCTCGCTCATCAGCGTGTCGATGTAGGCGTCTCCGTAGATGTAGATCTCATCGGGGCCGCCTCGAAGCGGTTCGATGATCTGCACGATCTCATCCGTGATCGCCGCCTCGTTGGCGCCGAGTTTAAGCTCGATCGAGATCGCCGCTGCTTTTCCGTCGGAGGAGACCACGTTGTCTCGCAACATGGGGCTTCCCATGATCTGTTCGCGGAAGGTGACCATCTCCTCGGGTGTGTCCGGGACCTCGCCCCTCGGTGCCGCCTTTTGCACGTTGAGGGAGGTCTCCGTGCCGGTGATCACTTGGGATGAGAGGGGGCTCGAAACCGATTTCACGCCGGTGATCGCTTCGAATCCTTCTTCCATCAGACGGATCTTGGAGAGGGTCTCCTCGTTGAAGATCCCGCTCTCATTGACCACCATCACGAAGACGCCGAACGCGCGGCCGTAGCGTTCCTCGGCCTCGTCCATCAGCTTGATGACCGGATCGTCCTTGCTCATGAATTCGCGGAAGTCGGTCTCCATCGATAGGTTGGAAATCGCGGTCGTGAAGCCGACAACCGCGACGAGAACGATCCCGATCGTCCAGATGGGGCGATCGACCGTAAACGAAAACAGGGATTGCAGCAGCCTTTTCATCGCAACCAGCCCTCCTTGAGATACAGCGCCGCAAGGAGACCGGGCCACAGGTCTTCGCTGACGTCGATCGCCTCAGCGGACCCCTGAAAGACCTGAGCGATGATGCCGGACGCCGCGTCCACCCCGGCGCGCACGGTCGGTGTCAGGGATTCGAGCCCCGGGGTCACAAGCCAGATCTGACTCATCGAGCCGTCGTCGAGTCCGCGTGGAAGCACCACGATCACGTCGAACGGCGTCTGTGCGGGGTCCGGTTGCTCTGCCCGCAGTGGGTCATCGTAACTGCTCGGTACATCCACCAGCCTTACGGAAACATCGAACAGGCCGATTGTCTTCAGCACGCCGGCCAGCGCGCCGACGCGCATCGTGGAGGTGAACGTCTTGGTTTCATCGACCAACAACAGGCGGATGCCTCCACCCGTGTCTTGTCCCATCGGCAAGTGGCTGCTCCCGGCGAGGACCAGGAAGAACAGCGGCATCAAAACAGCGCTCCGTCGGATACGCATCGACCCTCCTTTTTCGCGATTACTCCGGCTGCGAAGGCGGCAAGCCCAATTCGCGTTTTCGTTTCTGTTCCCAGCGGTTGAGGAATCGGGGCATCTCCTCATTCATGAACTCGAAAAACAGTTTCATCTCCAACAATCGCCGTTTCATCGCTTCCGGCTCTTTTTCCAGGGTTTTCAAACCCGACTGAACCAAGTCGAGGTGCTCGGCGATGTGCGCATCGGCTTTCATCATGCCGGTCCACACGTTCGGACGATACTGATAGTAGTGTTTTCTGTGTCCGGGCCGGCTGATCTTTTCGATGATCCCCAGACGAAGCAGCAATTTCGTCATTGAGCTGATCGATCCCTTGCTTGCCTGCAGCTGCTTGGCTAGCTCATCCATTGACATCTGTGGCGGAACACAGATCAACAGTGCACCCAGCACGCGTCCCGCCATGTGCGGCAAGCCGTGCTCCTCCAACAGATCTCCGGCGTCTTCGATGAATTGTCGACGCGCCTCTTGCTTCTCGTGCATAGTCGCTCCTTTTTGAGTGCCAGGGAATGATAAATGTTTTGGAAGTTTTGTCAAGTCAGAACATTCAAAATTTAGAAAGATGCTCGGCCAGCGAATTCGGAAAGGCCCTAGTCGCCTTTTCGTGTTGCCAGCGCCAGGCCACCGAGGACCAGCGCTCCACCCACCCCTGTCCGCCAGCTGAACGCCTCGCCCAGGACAACCACGCCGAGCAGAACGGCCACCACGGTTGTAAACGGGATGATCAACCCCGTTCGCACCGGCCCGACCTGCTTGAGCAGCCAGTAGAGGAGCACGAAGGCCAACGCGGAGCCGATGACCGCCATGTACACCAGGGAGGTCCACGCCGTTGGGGTCCACTGGAAGTTGGTCGGCGAGCCCTCCAAGCTCAGGCCGAGGGCAACGAGGGGAAGGCAGCCGGCGGTCATTTGAACCGTTGTCAGCACCATTGAATCGAGGTGCTGGGCGAACCGCCGCACGAGAACCGACGAGGTCGCTGCTGCGAGCGCCCCTCCGATGACTGCCACGGATCCCCAGAACGCCTGAGGCTCGGAGAACTGCAGCTGTTTGGAGAAGATCAGCGTCACTCCGCCGAGTCCGACGAGGATCCCTCCCAGACTCCAACGCGTCATCCGTTCACCGGCAAGGAAGACGTGGGCCAAGAGCAGCACGAACAGCGGCATCGTAGAAAACAGGATCGAGGTGAGCCCGGCGGGAATATGATTCTCTCCCCAGTAGACCAGGCCGTAGTCCAAGCTGAAGGTGAGGACACCTGTGCCCACCATCACCGCCCAATCCCGCGGAGACGTTGGAAGGCGGATCCGCCGGATCCCCAGAATTGCCCACAGAAACACAGAGGCCATGATGAAGCGCAATCCCGCGAACAGAAACGGAGGCAGATCCTCCAGCCCGAGCTTGATGAACAGCCACGTCGAACCCCAAATGATTCCAAGCAGCAACCAGACCAGCGATGTCTTCTTCAATTCGGGTACTCCCCTTCCGGTGGGAGTCTATCCGATTGCACGCGTGGCCGCATGGCCTCAAGTGGTTAACGGGTGGCGACGGGGCGAAACAAATGAGATCGTCTTTGGTCCTTGCTTTGCAGTTCTCGGAAAGCTCCCCTCGACGCCTATCTTGCGTCAGCGGGTCGGAGGCGGACATGTGTCGCTTCAGAGAGCCAGGCAGATGAGCGGCACGGACCGGACAGGCTGCCGTGCCTACTCTATCTAAACGTGATAGTCTTGCGGTATGAGAAGAGCGATTATTGTTGGGGGCGTGATCGTCATCGTCGTTGTGATCTCCCTCGCTCTTGCCGGAGCCTTTCGCCGTTCCCCCGCGGCCGTCGAGGTGGCGGAAGCGGTCCCCGTGAGGCCCGCGGTGACAATCGTTCTCGATCCCGGTCACGGCGGTCGGGATCCGGGAGCCGTCGTCGGTGAGGTCCTGGAGAAGGACATCAACCTGGAGATCGTCTCGCGCGTGAAGGCACTGGCCGATGCGCACCCCGATCTTGCGCCGGTTCTGACGCGGGAGCTGGACGTGTTCGTCGAGAAGATCGATCGCGTCCAGTTGACCGACCGAGTAGGGGCAGCTCTCTATCTATCGATTCACGCCAATGCCTGCAACCACCCTGAAGCTCACGGGATAGAAACCTGGGTCGATGACACGCGCACTTCGGATGATCCGAGCTGGGTCCTGGCGTCAGCGGTGCAGGAGGCCGTCGTCGAGGTCACGGCGGCCCGAGATCGGGGGGTCCGTTCTCAGCAGCTCTACATGCGGCACACGACGCTTCCCGCCGCGTCGATCGAAGTCGGTTTTCTCACCTGCGACAGCGAACGCGCCAAGTTGCTCGATCCTGTCTACCAAGACCAGATCGCTCACGGCATTGTGGACGGCATTCTCACGTTCCTCGAAGCGTGCAAGATCCTGCCGGTCTCCGGACCCGCCGCGGCAAGCAGCGACGCGTAGTTGCGAGGCGCCACGCGGCCGAAGTGTCTTTTCTCCGTGAAGTTCCCAGTGGTGCTGGGTATCATCCCTTTGTCCCGGTTATATTGAGTAGGACAAGGCTGCGGATAGACAAGCGATGAACAGGCCAGCGTCCGAGCATCAAAAACAAATGAACGCAGCGTCACAGCGGTGGCACAGCCTTTCTACGCAGGAGGTTTTCTCCGCGCTGGGAACAAGTGCGGGGGGCTTATCGAGCAGGGAAGCGGAGCGCCGCCTGGCTCAAGTTGGCCCCAACGAGCTAGTCGCACGCGAAAAAAAGCCGGCGTGCGCGCTGTTTCTGGAGCAGTTCAGAAGCTTTTTGTTGATCATCCTCGTTTTGGCCGCCGTTGTTTCCGGTGTCCTTGCGGTGTTGGGCGAAGGCGACATCTTTGATCCCATCTTGATCCTCGTCATCGTTCTTTTTGCCGCCGTGTTCGGCTTTGTTCAGGAATACCGCTCGGAGCGAGCGCTGGATGCGCTGCAAAGGATGGCGGCGCCGACCGCGCTTGTCTTGCGCGATGGCAACTCGAAGACGATTCCGGCCAGAGAGCTTGTCCCCGGCGACGTGATCCTGCTGCAAGTTGGGGATCGCATCCCCGCTGACGGCCGCGTGATCGAGCTGATGAATCTAAAGACCGATGAAGCGGCGTTGACGGGTGAGTCCGTGGCCGCGGAGAAGACGCTGGGGGGGATGTCCGAGGACGCCCCGGTAGCCGAGCGAACGAACACGGTCTACGCTGGGACAACGGTCTCCTACGGCCGGGGGAAAGCGGTGGTGACCGCGATCGCGATGACGACGGAGTTCGGTCGCATCGCGGGGATGCTCGACTCCGTAAAGCCGCCGCCGACCCCGCTGCAAATCGGTCTGGACAAAGTGGGCCGAATACTGGGATTGGCCTGTCTGGCGATCTGCGCGGTGGTCGCGGGGGCGGGACTCGCCGTGGGGATGTTCGAAGGGATTCTTGGGGCGTTCATCTGGGGAGTCAGTCTCGCCGTCGCCGCGGTGCCCGAGGCCCTGCCCGCCGTCGTCACCATCGCTCTGGCGGTCGGCGTGCAGCGGATGGCAAAGCGCCACGCGCTGATCCGGCATCTGCCCGCGGTGGAGACCCTCGGCTGTACCACCTTCATCTGCTCGGATAAGACAGGAACCCTTACCCAGAATGAAATGACGGTGACGAAACTCTACGCGGGTGAACGTCTCATAGACGTTTCCGGCGTGGGCTACGAGCAGAAAGGCAAGTTTACTGTTGCGGGGAAAACCGTTGAACCAAGGAAGGAGCCCCGCGTGGAGCGGCTTCTCACGACCGGTGTTCTCTGCAACGACGCCCGCGTCCGGAACGTCGACGGGAAATGGACCCTCCACGGCGATCCCACCGAAGGGGCCCTGGTCGTGCTGGCCGCCAAGGCGGGCCTCAAGCCGGAAGCACTCAACGACCGACTCCCCCGCGTCGATGAAGCACCCTTTTCCTCGGAGCGGAAGCGGATGACTACCCTTCACGGGACCCCCGATGGAAAAATCGCCTGTTGCAAAGGAGCGCCGGAGGTGGTCCTCGGCCTGTGCACGCGCATCCTGTCCGACGGACGCGAACAGGAGTTTCCACGAAGCGAGAAGGAACAGGTTTTGAAACAGAGCGAAGCTCTGGCCGCAGATGGGCTGCGCGTCCTCGGCTTGGCCGACAAGCAACTATCTTCCGGCGAATCGGCCGAAGCCGCGGAGCAGGAGATGACCTTCCTCGGACTCGTCGGGATGATCGATCCCCCTCGGCCGGAGGTCAGGCAGGCCGTCGAAGTCTGCAATCGGGCCGGGATCACGTCGGTCGTGATCACCGGCGATCACGAGCTGACCGCCGTATCGGTTGCCGAGGAGTTGGGACTGCTCGATGAGGACGCCGCCACTCTGACCGGCAAGCAGCTCGATGAGATATCTGATGAGGCGTTCGACCGACAGGTCGAGACCGTGCGCCTCTACTCCCGCGTGTCGCCGGCCCACAAGATGCGGGTGGTGGAGGCGCTGCAAAAGAAAGGGCACGTGGTGGCGATGACCGGCGACGGGGTCAACGACGCCCCGGCGTTGAAGCGGGCCGATATCGGAGTCGCCATGGGAATCACCGGTACGGATGTCAGCAAGGAGGCCGGGGCGATGGTGCTCACCGACGACAATTTCGCCTCGATCGTGTCCGCTGTCGAAGAGGGACGCCGGATCTTCGACAACATCAAGAAGTTTCTCATCTCGCTGCTTGCCAGCAACAGCGGAGAAGTCCTTCTGATGCTGATTGCGTTCGTTGTCACTACGTTGATGGGCAGGCCGGTGATTCCGTTGGTGGCGCTTCAAATCCTGTGGGTGAATCTGGTGACCGACGGCCCGCCGGCTCTGGCTCTGGCGGTCGATCCCGCCGCACCCGACGTGATGCGCCGGCCTCCACGCCGTTCCAAGACCGGTGTCTTTTCGCGATCGGTGACGATCTTCATCGCCGGTATCGGGATGTGGACCGCCCTTGTCACCTTCGGCGTCTTTATCTGGGCCCTTCAATCGGGCCGAAGCGTGGTGGAAGCACAATGCCTGACGTTCGTCACGCTGGTGGTGGTGCAGCTGTTTCACAGTTTCAATTGTCGCTCGGAGCGCGCGTCGTTGTTCACAGTCGGAGCGTTCAAGAACCGGTGGTTGCTCGGCGGGGTGGCGTTCAGCTTTCTTCTGACGTTGCCTCTGCTCTACGCCCCTTTCTTGCAGGGGCCGTTTCGCACTTATGCTCTTGGCCTGTCCGACTGGGGCATCGTGTTGCTGAGCGGCGTGAGCGTGGTTGCAATTGCCGAATTGGGAAAGCTGGCGGCTCGAAGAAGGGAGGGGACCTCCGGTGGATAGCATGGTCGTTCAGGCGCTCCTTTTTGTCGCCGGTCTTGTTTTGCTTTATTTCGGGGCCGAGGGGATGGTGAAAGGGGCGGCTTCCCTCGCCCGTGCGCTGCGTATTCGTCCGCTGGTCATCGGCCTCACCGTGGTTGCCTTTGGGACCTCTGCACCGGAGCTTGTGGTGAGTCTCATCGCCGCGGTGCAGAAAAGCGAGGCATTGGCCGTGGGAAATGTAATCGGGAGCAACATCGCCAACATTGCCCTGATCCTCGGGGTCGCCGCGCTGTTGCGCCCACTCCGCACGCAGCGGGAGCTGGTCCGCCGTGAGATTCCGATGATGCTCGTTGCCTCGTTCCTGTTCTACGGCATGGCCTGGAGCGGGGCCATCACTCGCCCTTTTGGTGGCATTCTTCTCGCGGGGTTGGCGGCCTTTCTCTTCTATAACGTTTGCACGGCCAGGGAGCAACCTCAGACCGTCCAGGCCGAGCCGGAGGCATCGGACGAGGCTTCTCCCAGCCGCAAGGCGATGCTGAAGGACGGGCTGCTTTTTCTTATCGGTCTTGCTGGACTGCTTGTAGGAGCACAGATGCTGGTTCGCTCGGGGGTTTTTCTCGCGCGAGCGGTCGGGGTGAGCGAAGGGGTCATCGGCCTGTCTCTGGTGGCCCTGGGCACGTCCCTGCCGGAACTCGCTACTACCGTCGTGGCGTCGATTAGGGGGCAGGCGGATCTGGGCATAGGGAACATCATCGGCAGCAATCTGTTCAACATCCTTGCCGTCATCGGGTTCGGCTCTCTGGTTCGGCCGCTGCCGGTCGAGTCGGGGTGGCTACTCTTCCAGTTCCCGGTGATGCTCTTTCTGTCGCTTGTGCTGTTGCCGCTGATGTTGGGCCAAGTGATCAGGCGATGGGAAGGCGCTCTACTGCTCGCCGGGTATTGCGCCTTTATCGCTCGGCTGTTCTGAATTTCGTGCGGGAAGTTGGATCCGCCGCTTGAGTGATTCTTGAGCGCTGCCTTCTCCTCCAAGCTTGATGCAGCCCATTCTGGGAACTCACTTTCGGCAGCGTTTTATTCAGCCCATACGCTAGATCTGGGGATTCTCGCGCGGCGCTGCCGCGCCGGCGTCGAGTTCCCCAGGCTCCATATCACTTGTGAGTATCTGGCTGTTTTTCTGTTGCACCACAGCTTTCTCGTGCACATCGAAGGTAGGTCAATACTCGAAGTTGTCTCTGTTCATGAAGACAAGATCCTTTCCTGTGAATCTAGCACGCCAGGCCTCAATGGTCCGGGGAAGCTTCACTCCAGCTACCTCGCTTGTGAAGTACTTGACAAGGGCACCATCAGTCACTGCGGCCCACATTTCTCCGCCTTGTCCAACCATCACGATGGCTCCCATGAAACCAAGAAGTCCTCTAACACCAAGCTCGTAGACCGTTGCTCCAAAGCCGTCCAGATCCTCTCCTGTGAAGACCAGATGGGCATTCTCAAGGAAAAGGAGGTATGCCGGTCCAGTCAGTTCATGGAATACCTTTTCTTGCGATTGGGCATCAAAGATCCCCTGATCGGATAGTGAAGGCTTAGTGATCTCCACATCGCTCCGGTACTCCCCATCAAAGCAAACTCCGGCTCCCCCGTACCACGTACAACCTTCGCTTGTAGTGATATCTAGAATGTCACCTTGCAGCACAAAACCGATCACACATCCGTTCTCCCCGACGAAAACGGCCCGATTGTGGCCCGTCAGAGCCGCCCTGCCAGAAACGTATCCGATGTGAGCTCCACTTTGCGCACGGATCTCGAACGTGAAGTCCCTCGATGAGAACGCTTGAATGCTGACAGTCGCAGCAGTGTGAATCGTTGAGCCAATACGTGTTCTTTCCCCCAACCGACAATCTCCAAGGTGTCCTTCTGGCACATTGCCGGTGCAATTGACCGTACACCCAAGTACGGGGCAAAAGAAGATCCACCAGAACAGAAGACAGAGCCTGAGGAGCTCACGTCCGTGGGATCTTCCTTCCGTTTTGAACGTGAATAGCATCTTACTCTCAAGGATAAAGATGCCTCACACTCTCACCAGTCTCAGACGTAATGGTATCAGGCGAGCGATGTCCCCGTGCCGCGGCGACCATCCAGCACCCGGCCAACGAACCAACTGGGTTAGACTCAACTAGTCATTGTGTTAAGGTGATGCCAAGATGGCCATCTCGTGCTGCAGACCGCGACTTGCAAAAAGGCCATCGTTAGGGAAGCGGGACGGAGAAAGGAGCGTATCGCAAAGATGGATTCGAGAGTGGCGCTTGTTGCTCTTTTCGCCGTACTTCTAACTGGTACAGGAAGTCCAGTGGGCCAGGGTTCGAGTTTGCCCGGTTCGCAGTCCGGAGTGCCAACCATGCTACCGGCTTCCGGTTGGGGCGATACAGCCGTGTGGCATCCCTACGAGAATGAGGAGTACGGTTTTCAGATCAAGTATCCAGATAGCTTCATCCCAGCAGAGCATGCCAACGAGCTTGTGAGCTCAGGAGCCGTGGTCACGTTCATTCCCACCTTCGACCCATCGATTGATGGGAATGGTGCCAAAACTAACCTGTACGAGATTTCGGTAACGATTGGAGTGGCCGATGCATCGACGCCCTTAGCAGGGCAAGATGCGTTTTGCGATGCAGATGCACACGAGCGTAGACTACAGGGGCAGTGGAAGGTAGGCAGCGTCTGTTTTGCCGGGTACCACTTCTCGGAAGCCGCTGTGGGAAATCGCTATGAGAGGCTCAGCTACCGCACAGCCTGTGGAGGCACTTGCTACGAAATCGCCTTGTTTGTTCACTACGGTAGCCCATACTGCTACTCGCCCGGGACCATCAAGATCTTCGACCCAATCGAAATCCTTTGTCTGTTCGACACGATGGTGGGCACGTTCTTACCGCCCACCGGAGATTGCTGTGGCAGCGAGTGACACTCGCCAAACCGTCACTTGCCTTTCAGTCTAGAGGAAAAACCTGACCTCTCTCTGAAATCAGTCAAGGCTTGGATCAGAAAGACTGATCCGGGAGAGACAGACCCCACGTCTCCGGGCGCTTATCACCACGCGACGGCCAGAACTTGAGTTCTACACTCTGTGTCCAGGCTCGAAATCGCAGATTCTCTCTTGGTTTGGACGCTCTTGATTTCAGCATGTCGGCGGCCCTTTCTCCATGCGCGATTCACGGCGGGTTCCCATTTACCCCTTTACCCCGACTCTTGGCTAAAGGTCACGTGTGCACGTCCATTTGACTACGAATAAACGCAAGGGCGGAGCCGCCTGCTGTCAGGCGGCTCCGCCGGTCACAGCGAACTCCGCAGATCATCGATCAGCCGGCTCGCGGAGCGACTCGGATTGCTACCTGGACCTGAAGTCGATCCGCATGCCCTGGTAGGGAAAGATGAACTCGATTCCGAGGTCGTTGATCTGATCGAGCTGCCTTGCGATGACGCTTAATGGCGGCTCGACCATCTGGAAAACCGGCTTGATGTGGGTCACGATGACCGGGAATCCGTCGAGCGCGCCGTACGGTTCGGCGACATCGACCATCTGCGCCAGCGCGTGCATCTCGGCCATCATCCAACTCGGCGTTAGATGCCCGAACAGGAGATTATCGGGTCGGCCTTCGGCATAGGACACCTCGAGGAACATCCCCAGGAGCTTCCCGTCGGCGATCAACGGGGCGATCCGCTCCCACACCGCGGTGATCAGGCCGGTTCCTTCTACGCCCTCGGGCCCCACATCGCCGAGGTACAGCACGTACTCGTCACCGGAGCGGACGAGAAACGCGGTGGATTCGTACGGGGCCCCGTGGCTCACGACGTAGGCTTCTACGGTCATCGACGTGCCGGGAATCGGCGTCTCGGCACCGGGCGCAAGCACGGTGTATTCGTAGTATCCGAGGGCCACGAAGTCGGCCCACGTCTTCCAGTTATAGATCCCGCTTGCGATGTTGTCGATCGTCGACTGGATTCCCATGATCGGTTTTTTCGCCCCATAGATGTCCACCGGGCCGTTCAGATAGTGAGCCGACGTGTGGTCGAGATGAGCGTGTGAGATCAGGTACGCCTTGATATTCTGGTGGACGTATCCCTCGCGCGTGAGGTTCGACCCGCTGGGCACCGCGAAGTCCCACAGGTTTCCGAGCTCGTCGGCACGGCGGATTCCGACGGTCAGGGTGCCGGCGTCGAGGGCGACGGCCTCGGTCGGGGCGTCGGAGGGGAACAGCATATAGCCGGACACGTTGTCTTCGCGGGGTCCGCCGCCGCATCCGAGCACAACGACGGACACCTTCGCGTCGCTCAGATCGATCTCGAACGCCGCAAAGACGTTTCGCTGGTACTTCGGATTGAAGTTGTTGTCCGACGCGAGAATGAGTGTGTAGTTCCCGTTGGGAAGCTGCGGGCCGACGGCGATCGATTCCATGTTGTCCGGGTCGAACTCGACGTCCGCTTGCTCGGGATCATCCGACAGCCGCAAAAGCGGGATCTTGTGCACTTTCAGCCCGGTGTACGGCGCCTCCGGGCCCGTGAGGGCTTCCAGCGCGTGGATCTTCTCGCGATCGTAGATGTGGGGAGCGAGCTTCACGCCGAACAGGCCGATGTGATTGCCGGCGCCGCTGACGTACGAGCGTTCCATCACGATCAGATCGATCTCCGGGGTGATGTGTCCGACATACGCGATGCCCGGGACCCCGTTGTCGCCCGACTTGCCCTCGGCGGGCCTTACGAAGAGGGGTTCCGTGACGTAGACATACTCGCCGACGACGGTCGGCGATTCCCCTGTGAGATCGTACTCGATGATGCGGACCGGCGACCCCGCATCGGCCGTCGACACGTTTCCGTCCTGGACCAGCGCCTGTTCGTTCACCACGTACAGCGCGCCGCCGTCCGGTGTGATCGTCGCTGCCTCGAACGACAGATTCGGCCGCACACCACGCACCTGCACGTCACCGTCGAACGCGGGGATGAACTTGTCGGGGATCGGCAGCTCCGCCACCAGCTCTCCGGTATGTGTAAATTTGCGAATCCACGGTGCATTCTCTGCGTCCCGCTCCGAGCAGACGATGAAGCCATCGTTCGTCCACAGCACCTCTTCTCCATCCAGTTCACCGGCGGCGTACGGCTGGACCCCCACCATCGATTGATCGCTGTCGAGTTGGATTAGGCCGTTGACCTCGACGGCGTGCACTCCAGCGAGATCCACCTTGATCTCCATTTCGTACAGCACGCCCGGTGGCACGACATTCTCGCCGCGATCGTCCCCGATTGCGTAGAGCGTGCCGTCCGCCGCCAGCGACAGGCCAGAGATCTCTCCCACGTTGACCCCTTCGAACACCCAGTCCTCACGAGGGGGTTCGAAGCTTCCGAGGAAGCCAAGTTCGACCGCGGATGCAGTCATCCCGAGAAGCACGACAACAAGACCGGCCACCAATACACTTCGTCGCATTTTGCGCCTCCTTGTATCGTTTGTTCCGTCTTGCCCTTGAAACTCTCCTCTCTTTCTGGGCGCCTCTTCGTTTTGCCCGATCGCGCTTAAGTCCTTACGGTCAGTCCACCGCCAGAAGATAGTCCAATCGGCCGTCTCCCGTCAAAGCGGGAATCAGAGATCGGGTCCGGAGTGCGAGCGACCGCTTTCCTGTGTTTGCGCAGGGGATGCCGAGATCCTCCGTGCGCCGAATGTTCCCGTGCTACGGGTCTTCCGGTTTTCGAGACCCCGGTTCTGTCCTGGAAAGGGGGCTCAGGGGAGCACGTCAACACTCTGTACCTCCTCGCCGCTTCGCGGTGAATCCGGCTGACGGGTCGGTTAAGGTCTTGAGGCGATGATGGGACGTCCGGGGGTTACGGTTCGTGTGTTCAGTGCGCTTTTCTTCGCCACCGCGACTGCGATGCTCGGTTTGGGGATCATCGCTCCGATTCTCCCGCTTTATGCGACGACGTTTGCCGCGAGCGGGATGGAGATCGGGCTTGTGTTCACCGCCTTCTCAATCTCCCGTGCCCTCCTCGGCCCGTTCGTTGGGCGCCTGTCGGATCACGTCGGCCGCAAGTCTTTGATCCTGGCCGGTCTGGGTATCTATGCTGCGATCTCGGTCCTCTACGTGTCGGCCGATTCGCTGTGGGAGCTTGGACTGTTCCGCTTTCTACAGGGCATTGGCTCGGTCATGGTCGGCCCACTCGCTCAGGCCTACGTCGCAGACATGACACCGAGCGGCAAAGAAGGCCGGTACATGAACGCCTTCTATGCCTCACAGTTCTTGGGAATCGGTATCGGACCGCTGCTCGGGGGTGCGATCGGCTCTGCATGGTCCTATGAGAGCGCGTTTCTTGTGATGGGCGGGCTGAGCCTGTTCTCGATCCTGTTGGTTGCGATCACCGTGCCGGTCGACCGGGCGACGAAGGAACGGAAGTTGAAGCGGCCTCGCAAGATAGTTCCATTGCGAG
>Ga0272442_10007293_pt1 | contig 14329 bp, 9 predicted proteins | sample SSMForm2O_FD_200262 | JGI IMG/M metagenome (GOLD analysis project Ga0272442, IMG submission 200262) | Marine sediment archaeal communities from Little Sippewissett salt marsh, Falmouth, MA, United States - SSM-Form-2O | ecosystem: Environmental > Aquatic > Marine > Wetlands > Sediment ...
ATAGTGACGAGATGATGAAATCTGGAGTTCATCTTGGTCACAGAGTATCAAGACTTCATCCCAAAATGAAGAATTATATTTTTGGGGTTAGAAACACAATTCATATTATTGATTTAGAAAAAACAATTGTTGAATTTGAAAAAGCTTTAAGTTTTATAAAAGAGATTATTCAGAAACAAGAAACCATTGTTTTAGTTGGAACGAAAACTCCTTTTAAAAAATTAGTAAAAGAGATAGCAACTGCTTGTAACATCCCTTATATAAATGAAAGATGGTTGGGTGGAACCTTTACTAACTTTAAGATTATCTCAAAACGAATAAAATATTTTAAGGAATTAGAAAGAAAAAAGAAAGAAGGAGAACTTGAAAAATATACTAAAAAAGAGAGGAATGATTTTGATAAAGAATTAGAAAAATTAGAAATAAAATTTGGAGGAATAAAAAATCTTGATAAAACTCCAGAAGCAGTTTTTGTTTGTGATGTTAAAAAAGATATTTTAGCTGTAAAAGAGGCAATAGCTAAAGGTATAAAAGTTATAGCTATTACAGATACAAACGTTGATCCTAATTTAATTGACTATCCTATTCCAGCTAATGATGATGCTATAACTTCTGTTAAATATATTTTAGAAAAAATTAAAGAGGTAATTTTAAGTTCTAAACCTATAAATTAAAAATATGGTAAACATTGATAAAATTAAAAAACTTCGTCAGGAAACAGGTATTGGTTTTTTAGAATGCCAAAAAGCTTTAGAAGAAACGAACGAAGATATTGAAAAAGCTAAAGCCATCTTAAGAGAGAAAGGAAAACAAATAGCAGAAAGTAAATTCTTAAGAGAAACAAAGCAGGGGACTATTGAAAGTTATTTACATCCGGGTGGTAAGGTAGGTGTGCTTATAGAAATTTGTTGTGAGTCAGATTTTGTAGCAAAATCTCCAGACTTTAAAAAATTAGCTCATGAAATTTGTTTGCAAATTACTGCTATGAAGCCTTTGTTTTTAAATGCCGATGAAATTTCTGAAGAATTTTTAGATGGAGAAAGAAAAATCTATAAAAAGCAATTTGAAGGATCTGGAAAACCACAAGAAATGGTTGATCAAATTATTGAGGGGAAATTATCAAAGTATAAAAAAGAAGTTTCTCTTTTAGATCAGATTTGGGTTAAAGATACAACAAAAACAATTAAAGATTTAATTGCTGAATATAGTTCAAAATTAGGAGAAAATATTACTCTTAAAAGATTTACCAGATACGAAATATAATATATTTCTTAAGCCGAGGTAGCTCAGTGGCAGAGCAACTGTTTTGTAAACAGTAGGTCGGGGGTTCAAATCCTCTCCTCGGCTCATATTTGACTTGACATTAAGAATGAAATAAGTAGAATAAGGATACTGGAAATAGATTGTTCTTTCCAATTTCACTTTTTAGTTATTAAGTGAATTTTATTAGTTTTAGATTATACCTAATAAAATAAATATTATTTTTTTCTAGTTTATTTTGTCCGATGAAATAATCGGACGAGTTTCTTTGAGAGTTTGATCCTAGCTCAGGATGAACGCTGGCGGCGTGGATAAGGCATGCAAGTCAAACGATCCATCTTCGGATGGGTAGTGGCAAACGGGTTAGTAACACGTAGATAACATACCCCAAAGTCTCGCATAACTCGTTGAAAGGCGAGTTAATTCGAGATAGTCTAATAGTTGTAAAAATTATTAGTAAAGTGATACTTTGTATTTTCGCTTTGGGAATGGTCTGCGGCCTATCAGCTTGTTGGTAAGGTAATGGCTTACCAAGGCAATGACGGGTAGGGGGTGTGAGAGCATGGCCCCCAACAGAGGCACTGAGACACGGGCCTCACTCCTACGGGAGGCAGCAGTCGAGAATCTTCGACAATGGGCGAAAGCCTGATCGAGCGACGCCGCATGCAGGAATAAGACCTTCGGGTTGTAAACTGCTTTAAATGAAGAAGAATCTACTTTTAGTAGATGACGTTATTCATAGAATAAGGGGGTGCTAACTCTGTGCCAGCAGCAGCGGTAATACAGAGCCCCCGAGCGTTATCCGGATTTATTGGGCGTAAAGGGTCCGTAGACGCCTCATCAAGTTTCTTGTTAAATCTTCAGAGCTTAACTTTGAAGCTGTGGGAAAAACTAATGAGGTAGAGGGCGTTAGAGGTTAGCGGAACATACGGTGTAGGGGTGATATCCGTTGATATCGTATGGAACACCAAAAGCGAAGGCAGCTAACTGGGACGACCCTGACGTTGAGGGACGAAAGTGTGGGTAGCGAAGAGGATTAGATACCCTCGTAGTCCACACCGTAAACGATGGATACTAGCTGGTGGGAGTGTCGACCCTTTCACTGGCGAAGCTAACGCGTTAAGTATCCCGCCTGGGAAGTACGACCGCAAGGTTGAAACTCAAAGGAATAGACGGGGGTCTACACAAGCGGTGGACCACGTGGCTTAATTCGACGATAAGCGAAAACCTTACCAGGGCTTGACATGTTAAGTGAAAATTCACTGAAAGGTGAACTCCGCAAGGCACTTAATACAGGTGCTGCATGGTTGTCGTCAGCAGGTGCCGTGAGGTGCTCCCTTAAATGGGGAAACCTGCGCAACCCTTGCTCTATGTTTTATTTGTCATAGAGAACTGCCTTATTTTATAAGGAGGAAGATGAGGATGACGCCAAATCAGCATGGCCCTTATGTCCTGGGCTGCACACGTGGTACAATGGCCGGTACAAAGAGTTGCCAAAGCGCAAGCTGGAGCTAATCTCATCAAAGCCGGTCTCAGTTCGGATCGAGGTCTGAAACTCGACCTCGTGAAGTTGGAATCGCTAGTAATCGCGTATCAGCTATGTCGCGATGAATATGTCCCTGGACCTTGTACTCACCTAAAAATGCGCCTGGCAGATATATAGACTAAAGAGTTAAAATCTCTTTCTCTGCAATACGTCTTGTAGAGCATAGTTGAAAGATAGTCATTCATTGTGAAGTGGATGGCGAAGGATCTGGAAACAAATATCAGCCCGAGTTATTTAAGAGTTAATCGATCCACGAATGGGTGGTGAGCGTGGAGAAGATTTTTGGATACTCAACTTGGGATGTTAGGAATAGTTTATATATTGACCCAGGGAGATCTGATGTTGTATAATGAAACTAACGCAGCGTCAGAAGTCAGCTGAATCATAGTACTTTCTAAATAAATATTTTAGAAAGGAAGGATTCTCTCTAATTCATGCTTAATTCTAATTACATTATTGGCTTAGTAGATGGAGAAGGTAGTTTTACTGTTTATGTTCGTAATCCTGAAGAAAATAAGTTAATAAAGAGAAGAGTTAAAGCAGAGCCTAAATTTTATTTGAAATTGATAGAACAAGATAAAAAAATTCTTTATGAATTAAAAAAATTCTTTGGTTGTGGAAATGTTTATTTTCAAAAAGATAAACGTAAAAATCACCAAAACTGTTATCGCTATGAAGTAGCTAATCGTAAAGATATAGAGAATGTTATTATACCTTTTTTCAAAAAAAATAAACCTAAAATTTATTCAAAGCAAAAAGATTTTAAATATTTTTGTAAAATAATAAATTTAATGAAAAAAGGAAGACATTTAGAAAATAAAGGATTGAAAGAAATATATAAAATTAAGCAAAAAATGCATTAGAGCTCGCCGTATGCGGGAAATCCGCACGTACGGTGGAAACGTCAACTCTAAGTTTCTAGAGGACAATCGCCCGTCACATTAGGGAAGTTGGTGGTAGCCGAAGTTCCGTGCAAGCGGACCTAAGCTAAAATCAGTGACCAGAATGAAGTCGTAACAAGGCACGGCTAGGGGAACCTGGTCGTGGATCATTTCTTTTTTATATTTGTTTGTCACATATATTTTGTTTTTACAAGATAGACAAACAGGTCGGTAAAAGTTGAAGAACGAGAATTCTTTCCTTAACTTTTTGATGTTAGTCAAAACATCTTTAAAAATTGACTGTCAACTCATAAACTCGTCCGATTATTTTATCAGATAAAAATATATTAGAAAAAAATTAGATTTTACACTAGACGGAGACGCTGTCTCCGTTTTTAGTTGTTGACTTGTGAACTAAAAAAGGTATTATATAATAATGCATTAAATTTTCTGGGCAGGTAGTTCAGTGGTAGAACGCTTCTCTGATAAAGAAGAGGTGGGAGGTTCAATTCCTCCTCTGCCCACCAGAAAAAAATATGCAAAATGAAGAAAAAAAAGATAATAATCCGATTGATTATAGTAAATTCTTTGAGCAGAGAGAAAGAAAGACAACATCAGAAGAAATAATCCCTAAAAAGAAAAGTTCTTTTTTTGATAATTTGAAAAATTTTTGGGGCACATCAGACAAAAAAACAAAAATAGAAATAATAATTTTAATAGTAGTAATTTTCTTAACGATAATTATTTTAGGATTTTATATAACTGGTTTAAAGATTCGTTTTTAAAATTAAATTAATTTATTTTTTTGAAATTAATTATTATAAATATAATAAGTTGGTTATTTTTTTAAGTTAAAATTAATAATTTGAATATGAAAAAAAGTTTACTTCTGACGAAAGGTTTTACCTTAATAGAATTATTAGTTGTAATTGCCATTATAGGACTTTTAGCTTCTGTGGTTTTAGTTTCTTTTAATACTTCAACCTCTAAATCAAGAGATTCAAGCCGAATGCAAGAATTAAAACAAATTCAAATGGCGTTAAGATTATATTATGATGTTTATCATGAAATGCCTGATAACCAGGAGACAGCAGGAACTTATTGTGATGACAAACCAAATTTTTTACAAGAATTAGTAGATAAGGGATTTTTTCCTCACAATCCAAAAAGTGAGAATGGTTCTAAATATTGTTATTGGAATTATGGCGCCAATGATTCAGATGGGGCAGGAGCATTATTAGGATTTGAACTCGAAACAGAAAGCTATAAAGGGCCTGGACTTGAAGGTACTTGTAGACCTTTTGGTTCTGGTTGGTGTGCTGCAGACGATAATCAATGGTATTGTCTTTGTACTCCGTATTCTCCTTATTAATTTTAAAAAAGGGCCCATGGCTTAATGGTAGAGTATTGGTTTTGCATACCAAAGATGGGAGTTCGATTCTCCCTGGGTCCACAATATTTATTTTTAAAGGTCGAATTAAATAATTTTATTAAAAAATATGATTGAAGATTGGTCAGGCATTACATTATTATCTTTACAAAGTTTTTGGCAGGGTTTTTTGAACTTTATGCCTCATCTTATTGGTGCCATAATCATTTTATTGCTTGGTTGGTTTATATCTGATTGGGTTGGCAAATTAATAACAGAGGTTTTAAAGAAATTAAAGTTTGATAAAATCTTTGAGAGAACCCATTGGCAAAATGCTTTAGAAAAAGCAGATTTTAAGGTTTCAGTATCTCATTTTATTGGTGAACTTGTTCAGTGGATATTAATTATTGTTTTCTTATTGGCTTCGGTTGAAGTTTTAGGAAGTCGTCAATTAGCTCTTTTTCTTAACAGAATAGTTAATTGGCTACCTAACTTAATTGTAGTAGTTTCCATTTTTGTAGTAACAGTAATTATTGCTGAATTTGCCAAAAAAATAATTCAAGCTCTCGTGGAAAAAGCAGGAGTATCTCATTCTAATTTTGTAGCATCAATTGTTCAGGCTTCAATTTGGGTTTTTGCAATCTTTGCTATCTTAATTCAATTGGGGATTGCCAAAGAATTAATTCAAATTTTATTTACCGGAATTATAGCATTAATAGTAATTAGTGCAGGAATTGCTTTCGGTTTAGGAGGAAAAGATTTAGCCAAAGATGTTTTGGAAGGATTAAGAGGAAGATTAAGAAAATAAAAGTTTATTTTAGAGATTAAAAATTGCTTAACTTAGTTAGGCAATTTTTAATTAGGGGTTGACAAAGGCTCTCTAATTTGTTAGCTTTAAACTTGATTAATATGTCAAAGATATTCAAGGATCTCGGATAAGAAAAAGCGGCTAAACTGTTATAAGTTTAGATTTTAAAATAGCCGCTTGTTAGCGGTTTTTTGTTTTGCTGAATTATTGATTTCTGTTCTTTCAAATTGAATATAATTGTAATTTGTAATTACTAATTACTAGCCAAAGGAATTGTCTAAAGATAATTTTAAAGGCAAATGGTGGATGCCTTGGGAGTGGGAGGCGATGAAGGACGTGGTGTGACTGCGATAAGCCTCGGGGAGATGTTTAGCAATCTTTGATCCGGGGATCTCCGAATAGGGCAACCTGTCTGTTCAAAAGACAGACAACTCGTTGTAAAACGAGTAGCGAACCTAGGGAAGTGAAACATCTCAGTACCTAGAGGAAAAGAAAATAATATTAGTGCTTGCACTAATGCATTCCCTTAGTAGTGGCGAGCGAAAAGGGAAGAGCCTAAACCATATAAAATACTTTTTGTATTTTATACGGGGTCGTAAGAAAATAATGTCGGAGCTAAATGTATTTATATATTTAGTTTTGAGGGAGAGAATTTAGGTAAACTTGTTAGGGGAAATTTCCTGGAAGGGAATACTATAAAGGGTGATAGTCCCGTACCCGAAAACTTTTTTACGCTCCTTGTTATTTCTCTTGAGTACCTCAGGAAATGAAAGCCCTGAGGGAATCTAGCTGTACTATCAGCTAAGGCTAAATACTACCCACTCACCGATAGTGAACTAGTACCGTGAGGGAAAGGTGAAAAGTAGCCCGGTGAGGGCGATGAAATAAAACCTGAAACCATTTGCTTACAAAGAGTCAGAGCCCTGCTTCGGCGGGGTGATGGCGTGCTTTTTGTAGAACGAGCCAACGAGTTCGAGTATATAGCTGTTTAAGTCCTTATGGGACGAAAGCAAAGCGAAAGCGAGTGTTAATAGCGCGTTCATAGCTATATGCCCGAGACCCGAAGCCAAGCGAGCTTGCCATGACCAGGGTGAATTTTCTCGAAAGGGGAAAGGAGGCCCGAACCCAAGAGCCGTTCAACACTCTGGGATGAGTTGTGGTAAGAAGTGAAAAGCTAATCGAGCTTGGTAATAGCTGGTTCTCCCCGAAATAGCTTTAGGGCTAGCTTCGAGTTATACACTATAGGGGTAGAGCACTGGATGGTTTGTTATGGGATTTATCCTAGGCAAATCAACCAAACTCCGAATACTATAGTTTTTTATCTCGGAAGTCAGACTGTGGGGGCTAAGCTCCATAGTCGAAAGGGAAACAGCCCAGACCATAATCTAAGGTCCCTAAATCAAGCTAAGTGTGTTAAGGAAGTTAAGTCTCTCTGATAGTTAGGAGGTTAGCTTAGAAGCAGCTATCCTTTAAAAAATGCGTAATAGCTTACTAACTAAGAGATTTTGCGCCGAAAATTTAGGGGGCTCAAGCTTGATACCGAAGATATGGATTACTCGTGTTTACACGAGTAGTGGTAGGGGAGCGTCCTTTTTGCATTGAAGCTTCTTCGTAAGAAGGGGTGGAGCGGAAAGGAGTGAGAATGTTGGCATAAGTAACCGCAATCTCGGTGAGAGCCCGAGACACCGAAAGCCTAAGGTTTCCTTGGCAATGACAATCATCCAAGGGTTAGGCGGGCCTAAGGTGAACCCGAAAGGGGTAACCGATGGACAGCAGGTTAATATTCCTGCCCCCAAATATATAATTCTAAAATTGTGACGGAGTTTAGTAGCTCAGGCGGATTATTGGATTTCCGTTGTTAATTTGAGATTTTTCAAGAATTGACGGGAAGCTGAATTTCGGTTCAGTGAACTTGAGTGAGCAAGCTTCCAAGAAAAGCTTTTTAGGAGTTAATATATATTTGGTCCGTACTAAAACCAACACAGGTAGGCTGGTGTAAGTATACTAAGGTGAACGAGTGAAAGCTCCTGAAGGAACTCGGCAAAAAAGTGACCGTAAGTTAGCGATAAGGTCTCCCCACCTTTGGTGGGGCGCAGTGAACATCCCCCTAGCGACTGTTTACTAAAAACACAGGTCCCTGCTTAACTTGTAAAAGGAAGTATAGGGGCTGAGACCTGACCAGTGCCGGAGTGTTAAGGTTGGCGGTGCTTGTCTTTATTGATGAGTGCTGACTGATTGAAGCCTCCAGTGAACGTCCGCGGTAACTCTGACCGTGTTAAAGTAGCATAATCCCTTGCCAGGTAAGTTCTGGCCCGCATGAATGGTTCCACGACTGGGGGACTGTCTCCAGGAGTTGCTCGGTGAAAATGCAATCCTCGTGAAGATGCGAGGTACCTGCGGCTAGACGGAAAGACCCCGGGAGCTTTACTGTTCCCAGATATTGGTCTTTGGTTTTGGATGCGTAGCGTAGGTGGTAGACTTTGAATCTCTATTTTCGGATAGGGAGGAGTCGCCAATGAAACACCACCCTTTCAAAATCATAGTTCTAATCCCACTTTGGTGGGAAACAGTGTCTGGTAGACAGTTTAAGTGGGGCGCTTGCCTCCTAAAAGGTAACGGAGGCGTTTAAAGGTCGGCTAACTCCGGATGGAAATCGGAGTGATAGGGCAAAGCCAAAAGCCGGCTTTACTGCGAGACGGCTATGTCAAGCAGTTGCGAAAGCAGAACTTAGTGAACCGACTTCGGTTAATAGAATCGGAGAAGATTATCAGATAAAAGCTACCCCGGGGATAACAGGCTGGTAGGGCCCGAGAGTTCATATCTACGGCCCTGTTCGGCACCTCGATGTCGGCTCATCCTATCCTGGAGGTGGAGAAGCTTCCAAGGGTTTGGCTGTTCGCCAATTAAAAGGGTACGCGAGCTGGGTTTAGACCGTCAACATAAAAAAACCTAAAACATCGAAATACACACGGCGGCTTTCACAAGTAATTGTGATCGAATAAACTGACTCATATCGGTGAATTCCTAATAATCATATTGATACTCAACCTGTCATATGTTAGGATAATACCGAGGGAAGTTGTTTATGAATATTTTTTAATTTAAAAAATTTATAAATTAACCCCGTAGAGACTTAGGTTATTAAAATAACTTGGATGGAAATGTTTTCCATAACACGTCAGTCTCCTAATAAATTTTAAGATATTAGGATGGTGGTATAGTCCATACACTTGGTAACAAGTGAGATAATAAAATAGCGTGAGACAGGTTGGTCCCTATCTACCGTAGGCGTCGAGTTTTGAGGGGATTTGATCCTAGTAAGAAATTGCTACTTTACGGAGTAATCCGTAATGACAATCCGACTAATAACGATGAAACCTTCATTAATTTATTTGGTTGCAGAGATTATAAAATATTGGTGGTCCTAATATTTTATGATACAATAAACTTGAGGACCGAATAAATATTAAGGTAATATCGTGGGAAGACAAATAAAAATTCAAGATACTGATTTAGCTTATATTGCTGGATTTCTTGATGGTGACGGAAGTATTATGGTACAAATAAAAAATAGAAAAGACACATCACAAGGATGGCGTCTGATGTTTACAATTTGTTTTTATCAAGATACTCGTCACGAAAAAACACTTTTTTGGATCCGAAAAAAGTTTAATATTGGATATATTTCTAAACGCAATGATGGAATGACTGAATTGAGAATAAATGGATACGCACAAACAAGAAAAATATTAGAAAAATTATATCCTTATATTAAATTTAAGAAAAAACAAGTAAAATATATTTTACAAATTCTTAAATTTTTGGAATCTGAAAAAAGATTATTACAAATAAAGAAAAAAGATAGAATAAAAATTTGTAATGCCATTCTAAAAGTTAGACAAGAAAATTATCAATCAGGGTTAAAGAGAATAGAAAAGCTAAAAAAAGACTTGAAAAAAATTATAGAGATTTAAATCTTATTTGTCCCCGTAACGACTGAGGCTTTATGCCAAGATAATAGGTACCTGAAAAACAGGAATTTAAACTATTATCATACGTCGGCTCCATTTAGTTTTTTAAGAACTTGATGGATGAAGATATAGTCTGATCTTATAGAAATATAAGAATAAATTGACGAGAGGACCGGATTGAGTTAACCTCTGGTGTATCGGTTGTCGTGCCAACGGCATTGCCGAGTAGCTAAGTTAATAAGGGATAAGTACTGAAAGCATATAAGTACGAAGCCCACCCCAAGATTAGAACTCTTAGATTCCTCAAAGACTATGAGGTTGATAGGCTCTAGGTGTAAGTGAGGTAACTCATTTAGCCGAGGAGTACTAATAATCTATCATATTTTTAGATAATGCCTATTGGCTAGTAGTTAGTAATTATAAATTTAAGGTTGCGGTTATTATAAGGGAGCTATACTAGGAGTGCTCCACCTGTTCCCATTCCGAACACAGAAGTGAAATCTCCAAAGGCCAATGATAGTAGGTTTTCCTGCGAAAGTAGGTAGCTCTCTTATAATAATCACAAAAGACAACTCCCCTGAGGGAGTTTTTCTTTAGTTTTGATAGTTTTTTAGTTATAATATAATAAAATAAATCTTATAAACTTAAATGAAGGTTAATAAAATTCTTTTAATTGTTATTGTTTTTTTACTTTTAATATTTGTGAATAGATTTTTTTTAGATACTACTAAAAATATTTTTTATAATATAGGCTCTCCTTTTCAAAATTTCTTTTGGAAAATAGGAGACAGTTCTTCAAATTTTTTACAATCTTTTTTAGAGATTAAGAGTTTAAAAAAAGATAATCAAAAAATTTTAAAACAAAATCAAAATCTTTTGGTAAAAATACAAGAGATTGAAAACCTTAAAGAAGAGAACGAAGAATTAAGAGAAGTTTTAGGTTTTGAGTTGAATAAAGAGTTTGAATTAATTTTGGTTGAATCAATAAGTAGAGAGACAAATGGTGATTTTATTCTCGTTTCAGAAGGAGAAGAAAAGGGGATTTTACAAGGTATGCCGGTGATAACTAAAGAAAAAGTTATAGTAGGTAGAATCGATAAAGTTTATAAAGACTTTTCAAGAATATTATTAATTTCAAACAAAGAAAGTAATTTTGATGTTGAAATACAAAAAGAGGATGATAAAATTTATGGATTAGCGCAAGGTAAAGGAAATTTAAAAGTTGACCTTGAACTTGTTCCTCAAGAAAAAAATATAGTAGAAGGAGATCTTATTTTTACTACAATTTTAGCCGGAGTTTTTCCTAAAGGTCTTTTAGTGGGAGAGATAAAAGAGATTAAAGAAAGTGATGTTTCTAATTTTCAAAAAGCTGAAATTAATCCATATTTTAAAAATAATTTATCAGAAATGTTATTTGTAATTAAAAACTTTACTCCCAAAGAAGAATTATGAAAAAGGAAATATTCTTAATCTTGCTTATTTTTTTCCTAGTCTTTTTACAGCAAAGTTTTTTACCTTATTTTACAATCTGGGGAATGGTCCCAAATCTTGTTTTTATTTTAGTTTTTATTATAAATGTTTTAGATTACAAATCAGGAATTATTTTATCTTTTTTAGCAGGACTTATTTTAGATATTTATTCTGGTCTGCCCTTGGGAGTTTCGGCTTTACTTTTTTTAATTATGGCAATATTTATTAAAAAGTCATTAAGGTTTTTTCAGAAATTAAATATTTTATATTTAATTTTTATATTCTCATCTTGTTTAGTTTTTTATAATCTTCTATTAAGTTTTGTTAGAATTAAATTATGAAAGATATTTTTAAAAATAGAAAAATTAAAAATAGGGCAGAAGAGATTGGAATGGAAGAAATATTTTTAGATAGCTTTTTAGAAAAAAAAGAGGGGGTCTTTGAAACATATGATAAAAAACTAGAAGTGCCCTTGGCCAAAAGAATTTTTCTTCTTTTTGTTTTTGCTTGTTTGATTTTTTTTGGATTTCTTTGGATCTTATGTTTTCGATTGCAAGTTGTGGAAGGAGAAAATTATAAATTACTTTCTGAAAATAATAAATTCGCGGTTTTAAGATTACAGGCCTCTCGAGGAGTGATATATGATAAAAATCTAGAACAATTAGTTTGGAATCAATCAAGTTTTGATTTAATCTTAGATTTATCTAAACTACCAGAAAATGAAAATGAAAAGATAAACATAATAAAAAATGTTTCTGACATTATTGGATTGGAAATAAATATAGAAAATGAAGATGAAGAAAAGATAATAAAAAGAAATTTACCCTATCAAGAATTAATTTCTTTACAAGCAGAAGCTGAAAAATTTCCAGGATTTGAGATTAGAGAAAGTTCAATTAGAAAATATGAAAATAGCTGTGATCTTGCTCATGTTTTAGGCTATATGAGTAAAATAAAAACTTCTGAACTTGAAGAATGTGATAATTGTTCAATATTAGATTATGTAGGGAGAGAAGGACTGGAAAAATCTTATGAAAATATTTTGAAAGAGAGAAAAGGAGAAATTCAAATAACAAGAACAGCACAAGGAAAAGAAATTTCAAGAGAAATAATAAAATATCCTGAATCTGGAGATAGTTTAGTTTTAAATTTAGACTTTTCTTTGCAAAAGAAGATTGATGAACAGTTACGCAAAATAATGGAAGAAGTAGGATCAGATAGAGGAGCCGTTGTTGCTTTAGATCCAAGAAATGGAAATATATTAGCGTTAGTTTCGCTTCCTACCTTTGACAATAATATTTTTGCTAGAGGGATTACTCAAGAAGAATTTGATAAACTTAATCAGGATAAAAAGAATCCACAGATTAACAGGGTGATTAACGGACTTTATCCTACTGGTTCAACTATTAAACCTTTAATTGGAAGTGCTGCTTTGGAAGAGGGAATTGTTAAAGAAAATACTACTCTTTATTGTCCTTTGAATCTTTGTTTGGAAAATATATATACTAAAGAACAAGAATGTTTTGTAGATTGGAAGTTTCATGGATCATCGGATATAAAAAGAGCTTTGGCAGAATCAATTAACCCATTCTTTTACATGATTGGAGGAGGATACGACAGACCCTCATTCGCTGATTCAAGATTGCCAAAAAACTTTGATGGCTTAGGAGTTACTAAAATCAAAGAATACCTTGAAAAATTTGGGTTAGGACAAAAAACAGGAATAGACTTGCCGGGAGAAGTTGACGGTAGAGTCCCAGGACCAGAGTGGAAACAAGAATATTTTGCAAATCAAGCTAAGGCCCAAAGAATATGGTATTTAGGAGATACATACAATCTTTCTATTGGACAAGGTTATCTTTTAGCTACTCCTATTCAACTTGCTTCTGCTTTTTCTGCTATTGCGAATAATGGAACTCTTTATAAACCTAAATTAGTTAATAAAATTATTAATTCAGAAAAAGAATTAATTAAACAAGAAGAGACAGAAGTTATTTCTAATAATTTTATTCAAAAAGAAAATTTGGAAATTGTAAAACAGGGAATGAGACAATCAGTTTCTTCCCCTCAAGGTTCAGCTGCTCTTCTTAACTATTTACCTGTAAAAGCAGCTGCTAAAACAGGAACAGCACAAATAGGATCTAAGGAAATTTATGAAAATTGGATAGGTGTTTTTGCTCCTTACGAAAATCCAGAAATAGTTTTAGTAGTCCTCGTTGAAGAAGTAGAAGGATTACAAAGAGCATCTTTAAGAGCATCTAAAGAAATACTTGATTGGTATTTTAATCAAAAAATAGAAGACATTGAAAAAGAATAGTTTGGTCATTGGAAATTTTTATATTATAATTAAAAATATGGCTAATTTATCGGAAATTAGAAAAAATAGAAAGGATAAGTTAAAAAGAATTATAAGTTCTATTACTAATCCTTATCCTCAAACCACTAAAAGAACTCACAAAATAAGTGATGCTGTTAAGGATTTTGCTAAATTAAAAAAACAGAGCAAAGAAATAATTATTGCTGGCAGACTAAAAAATATTAGAGGGCATGGTGGAGCTGTTTTTCTGGATGTAGAAGATGGTTCAGGAAGAATACAGGTTTTTTTGAAAAAAGATAGCGTGGGAGAAAAAAAATATAAGTTTTTTAAAGATGTTTTTGACATTGGTGATTTTATTGAGATAAAAGGGGATTTATTTAAAACAAAAACAAAAGAAAAAACAATTCAAGCATCTGATTTTGAAATCTTAACAAAAACATTATTACCTTTACCTGAAAAGTGGCATGGGTTACAGGATGTAGAAGAAAGATATAGAAAAAGATACTTAGATTTAATGTTTAACCCAGATATTAAGAAGAAATTTAAAATTCGTTCTCAAGTTATTAAAGCAATAAGAGATTTTTTAGAAAAAGAAGAATTTTTAGAAGTAGAGACTCCTGTTTTACAGCCAATCTATGGTGGAGCAAGGGCTAAACCATTTAAAACACATTTAAATTCTTTAGATATTGATTTATATTTGAGAATTG
>Ga0272442_10007294_pt1 | contig 14326 bp, 13 predicted proteins | sample SSMForm2O_FD_200262 | JGI IMG/M metagenome (GOLD analysis project Ga0272442, IMG submission 200262) | Marine sediment archaeal communities from Little Sippewissett salt marsh, Falmouth, MA, United States - SSM-Form-2O | ecosystem: Environmental > Aquatic > Marine > Wetlands > Sediment ...
GACAGGGAAGTAGAGGCATCCATTGAGGATGAAAGCTCTCCGGCCGAGTGAAGCTGGCTTTAAGACGATAAAGTATTTTCTAAAATGGAAACTCCTATAAAACCATAATTTTTCAGAGGAACCGACAATGCAGCCGACCCGCTACGCCTCCTTTTTCAAGCGCTTTATCGCCCACCTGGTGGATGTCATTCTGGCTAACCTGCTGATCGGGCTGCTGGTCATCCCGGTGGCGCTGATGTTTATCAGCGGGGGAGTCCTTTCCAGGACCTTCTCGCTCCAGCCGTGGACTATCGATCCAGAGGTTTATCCACTGGAATTCCTGGAGATGATCTTTGAAATGATCCCTATAACGTTTGTCGTGATGTGGATCGTAATTTTCGCCTTCCTTTACTGGCTTTATTTCGCCGTATTCGAAAGCAGCCCGCGCCAGGCCACCCCGGGCAAGATGATGCTGGGATTATTTGTTACGGACATATACGGCAGGCGTATCTCTTTCCTGAGAGCGCTGGGCAGGACAATCGGCAAGGTGCTTTCGAAAGCTTTCTGCTACCTGGGCTATATCCTGGCCCTTTTTACAGACCGCAGCCAGGGCCTTCACGATCTGCTGGCCAATACACTGGTGCTCGAGCCGGATTTCAGCCTTGCGCCGCCAATGGTCAGCCGGCCGCCCGCGGGCCATCCTGCTGCGCCTGCAGGTGAAACCGAAAGCGTACCGCCGGAGCAGGGCCCGGCTCCCGGGCAGCCAGAATAACAGTAAACTGTTTCCGAAAAATATATTTTCTAAACCAGCGTCGCGGAGTTAGACCATGATTGCAACCAAATATGCATCCATTTTAAAGCGCTTTGCCGCATTCTTTGTGGATCTGATTATTTGTAAAATACTGATCTTCGTTCTGTCCGCCCCGTTCGAGCTGATCTATAAACCGGTGGAATTTGCAGGTGATCTTTTGGGTCATATCGGCATTCATCATCCGTTTGACTGGCTTGCCGGCCACTTCCCCATTTGGATACCGGATTTTGCAGATATGTTTTCCGACTGGATGTTTGTCATAATTTATATTTTATATTTCGCCGTGTTCGAGGGCAGCTGGCGCCAGGCCACCCCGGGCAAAATGCTGATGGGAATTTTCGTGACCGATCTGGACGGGAAGCGGATAAGCTACCGCCGGGCGCTGGGCAGGAGCTTGGGCAGGATTCTCTCCATGATTATCTGTCTTATCGGTTTCCTGGTGGCCCTTTTTACAGCGCGCAACCAGGCCCTTCACGACCTGCTGGCAGATACGCTTGTGCTCGAGCCTGAGCACGGACTCTCCGCAGGGAGTACACAGCCGCCCGGTTCACCACCCGCAGAAGGCGGTTCTGTAGCTTAGGGGGCCGATCCGGGTAAAGATCGCTCAACGCACTGAAAAAGTTGAAAGGGACAGCCTGGCAGGAAAAAGAAAAGAGCCGGACAGGTCCGCCAGGACCAAAGCGGCTGTTGTGTTGTCCGGCAGCGGGACAGCGAGCCGGAACAGATGACGGATCATCCGGATAAGCGATGAAAAGAAGTTCGTGAAAATCCCGATCAGCCGACCGGTCTTGAGCTCCCTGACCGCGGTTCAGAGCAAACTCTCCACCGGCACATATTCCAGCCCGAACGCCTCTGCAACGCCCTTATAGGTGACTTTGCCCCTGATTACGTTGGCTCCCGGCCTGATCTCCGGATTCTCCCTGATCGCCTTCTTCCAGCCCTTGTTCGCGATTTCCACAGCATAGGGCAGAGTGGCGTTTGTCAGGGCGATTGTGGAGGTTTTGGCAACCGCTCCCGGCATGTTGCTCACGCAGTAGTGCACCACCCCGTTCACAGTATAAATCGGGTCGTCATGGGTGGTGGGTTTGGATGTTTCAAAGCAGCCGCCCTGGTCGATAGCCACATCCACCATCACGGCGCCTCTTTTCATGGTTTTCAGCATGTCCTCGGTAACGAGCTTGGGCGCCTTGGTCCCGGGGATCAGAACTGCGCCCACCACGACATCGGCCTCTTTGATCAGCTTGCGGATTGTCGCCGGGCTGGACATCACCGGAAAGCAGTTCTTTGGCATCACCTCGCTCAGGTGGCGCAGGCGCTCGAGCCTGTTATCCAGCAGATAGACCTTGGCCCCGAGGCCGCAGGCCATTCTGGCCGCGTGGGTGCCCACAATCCCCCCGCCGATAACAAGCACAGTGCAGGGATCGACTCCCGGCACGCCTCCCAGCAGCACACCCTCGCCGCCGTTGGACATCTCCAGATACTTGGCGCCCTCCTGGATGGACATCCTTCCCGCCACTTCGCTCATCGGGATCAGCAGGGGCAGCGAGCCGTCCTTTTTTTGAATGGTCTCATAGGCTATGCAAACCGAACTGCTTTTGATCAGAGCTTTGGTGAGTTCCAGCGAGGCCGCCAGGTGAAGGTAGGTAAAAACAATCTGGTCTTTCCTGATCAGCGGATATTCAACAGGCAAAGGCTCCTTCACATGCATTACCATACCGACGCGTTGGTATATTTCGGCAGCAGTATCTATGATTTCAGCCCCGGCGTTGAGATAGGCATTGTCACGGAAACCGCTGCTTTTGCCTGCGTTTTTCTCCACCAGAACCGTTTGCCCGTTCTGTCTCATCACTTCCACTCCTGACGGAGTCATGGCAACCCGGTTTTCCTCAGACTTGATCTCTTTCAAAATCCCTACAATCATGCTAAGCCCCCATATTTTTAAGGGCTGCCTGGATCAGGCAGCCGAAAAGTGCCCGGAAAAATGCAACTAGACCGGCAGATCAGCCCGGCAACCTGCAAACCTGATATTAGTTATAACAACCTTGTTGAAACGGCTTTTATGCGTTAAAATTCTACAGCTTATTGGCAAGTGAGTCAATAGATATAGTCTTTATGAATAATTTACCAGGCCGGAGTCAATCTCGATGCGCTGCAATATAGTACACCCACAGGCGGATGAGCTTGTTTATGAGATCAGAAGGATAGTGCTCAGCGCGAACCGGATGAAAAAGGCCGGTCTGGAAATCACCTGGGAGAATATCGGCGACCCGGTGGCCAAGGGTGAAGAAGTGCCGGATTGGATAGTGGAGCATCTGGATGCTGTGATCAAAGATATCCGGACCTGGGCTTACAGTCCGACTAAGGGAATTGACGAGACCCGGGAGTTCGTGGCCGGGATGACAAACGACCGCGGAGGGGTGCAGATCACACCGGAGGCAGTGTATTTTTACAACGGTCTGGGTGATGCTGTCAGCAAGCTTTACAGATACCTGGACAGCCGGGCGCGGGTGCTTTGCCCCTCGCCGTGCTACCCGATTCATGCAACCCAGGAATGGTTCCACGCCGGGCCGGGCGCCAAGCAGATGCTTTACCGGCTCGACCCGACCAACGGCTGGCTGCCCGATATCGAGAAGATTCGCACCAAGGTCAGGGAGAATCCCGGGATAGCGGGTATTATGCTGATCAACCCCGACAATCCCACGGGCACAGTCTGGCCGGGCGAGCTGGTGGCAGGGGTGGTGGAAATCGCCGGGGAGTACGGCCTGTTCGTGGTTGCGGACGAGATCTACCACCGTCTGGCTTACAGCGGCGAACAAACCGTACTGCTTTCAGATGTTATCGGCAAAGTACCCGGCATTTCACTCAAGGGAATCAGCAAGGAATATCCGTGGCCGGGATCGCGCTGCGGCTGGATGGAAATCTACAACGAGGACTCATCCTCCCAGTTCAAGCGTTACGTGCGAAGCCTATTCGATGCCAAGATGCTTGAGGTCTGCTCAACAACCCATCCCCAGATGACCATTCCCAGGGTGATGGCCGACCAGCGCTACCCGGAGCACTTGCAAAAGCGCTGTGAGTCCTACCACGGGCGCGCCGGAGAATTCTACGAGGCGTTCAAGGACCTGGAGGGGGTGCTGGTGACCCGGCCCAACGGGGCTTTTTACGCTTCGGTTGTTTTCAAAGATGGCCTTCTTAACCACCGCCAGAGCCTGAAAGTGGATAATCCCCAGGTACGCGAGGTACTGGCGGAGGCCCTGGAGCAGGAGAACTTAAGCCCGGACAAGCGCCTGGTGCTCCATCTTCTGGCAGCCACAGGCATCTGCCTTGTGCCGATGACCGGTTTCAGCACCGACCTTCAGGGTTTCCGGATGACCCTGCTGGAGAGCGACGACAGCAAGCGGGCCTGGATTCTGGCCACCCTGAGGGAGAAGATCGAGGAGTATCTGGGATCCGGGTGAGAACTGCTGAAATGAGATCTGGAATAAAGGCGGACCCGGCAATACTATTTACGAACTTTTTTTTGGGAGATGCCGGAGGAGATAATCTGCTTAATCCGGTATATTGCAGCTTGACTTTTTATTCAATTTCCGGGGGTTAATTATTATTGAAGTAGATTAAATCGATGTTTTCAAAGTAGCTTCAAATAAGAAATTTCCTAATTCTATCTCTTATTTCATTTGCTGAATCAGTTTTTAAAATATAGCCCGTTGCTCCGGCAGCAATACAGCTTTGAACGGTTTCTTGATCAGATTCGGCTGTTAACATTATTATAACCTGGTAGGGTGCCTGTTGTCTTATTTTCTTCAATACTTCCAAACCATATTTTTGGGGCAAAAAAATATCTAGTAAGACAACATCCGGTTTTTTCCTCTCATATAGACTTATTGCTTCATCTCCGCCAGATGACTCTCCAACAACATTGCAGTTTAAGCTTCTCAATATTTTTCTTAACAGAGCTCTATACGAGGGGTCTTCTTCTACAATCATCACGCTCTTTGTAATTCCAGCTTTCATTGTATAACCTCTTCAATAAACTGGTATTTCCTTATTATATTGTTATGTTATTTACTTTTCAATTATTTTTTCGATATATTCGTATCGCTTTATAACAAGACTGACCCGGCCAAGAAATCATGTCCGGTTTTTACGGGATAATTCTATAAGAAAAAATAAAAGAACTCGCGGATTGTGAAATATCTTACTTTTTTATATTGACCGGCCCGACCGGACCTTTTAAACTTTTGTGGTGGAAATACCAGAGGATTTATTCTCTCTAGCTAGTTCACATTAAACCAAGTTCGCAAAGCTCCAAAGGCTTGAATTTTCTCAAAATTATTGGAAATTTTTTTCGGGAAAATCAGGAAACAGCAATTTTCTATCCAGGTGTGAATACCCACTATGCGCTTATATCTGATCAATCCCACCAATCCTCTTGTCAGCATTGTCAAGCTCAAAGAAAGCCGTTGGAACCGTTATCGCGTGTGGAAACCACTCAGCCTTATGGTTCTTGCGGGCCTGACCCCACCGGAATGGGAAATTTCGATTGTAGATGAGAATCTCGGCGCGCCGGACTATCTTGCCATGCCTCGGCCTGACCTGGTGGGCATTACGGCTTTCACCTCGCAGGCAAACCGCGCCTATGAAATAGCCGCTCACTTCCGGCGTCTTGGCGTTCCTGTCGTCATGGGCGGCATTCACGCAACCATGTGCCTGGACGAGGTTATGGAGCATGTGGACTCTGTGGTCACCGGGGAAGCTGAAAGCGTCTGGCCACAACTCCTGGAGGACGTTAAGCAGGGCTGCCTGAAACGCCGGTATGATGGAGGGCTGGCCGAGATAAAAAATATCCCGCTGGCCCGTCATGATTTACTGGCTACTGGATATGCCTGCGGAGCCATTCAGACCACCCGCGGCTGTCCATTGAACTGCAGCTTTTGCAGTGTGACGGCGTTCAACGGGGCACACTACCGGCAGCGCCCCATTCCGGATGTCGTGCGAGAATTTCAGTCGATCCGCGAGAAAATCGTTCTGGTGGTGGATGACAACCTCACCGGCACGCGTCCTAAACATATCGCTCGCGCCAAAGATCTGTTCCGCGCCATGGCACAAGCGGACCTGCAAAAGGAATGGATCGCCCAAGCTACTATTAACTTCGCCGATGATGAAGAGCTCCTGACTTTGGCCGCGAAGGCCGGGTGCCGCGGTGTCTTCATCGGCTTTGAATCTCCCACGCCGGAAGGGCTTAGGGAACTGGGCAAGAAATTCAACATTCTGAAGGGCCGGGATTTTGGCGCCTCCGTGCGGCGCATACAGCGGCATAACATAATGGTCGTTGGTTCCTTTATCGTCGGTTTGGACATCGACGAACCGGGCATCGGCGAACGTATCGCCGAGGTGGCCAGCCAGTACGGACTGGACAATATCAACGTGCTGTTTCTGACACCTTTGCCCGGCACACGTCTGTGGGACCAGATGAAATCAGAGAATCGCCTCGCCCTCGACAACTTCCCGGAAGACTGGAAATACTACACCCTGACCTTCCCGGTGGCCCGGTACAAGCATTTTTCCCTGGACGGCATCATCCAGGAAATGGTCTCCTGCGATTGGAACTTCTATTCCCTGCCGCACATTATGCGCAGGGTAGCCAGCAACTTATGGCAGCGCCGCAAGCCTCTGCTCATCCTGGTAAGCAATCTCTCATACAGGGGCAACCTCCGTGTAGAATGCAAGGCATACGCGGACTTCAAGCATCTAGTGGGCAACAGGCCCAGTTGAGTACTTGGAGTGCAAGAATAACCGTGCGCCACGAAAAAAAAACAGCGAAATCAACCTTTACTTGAAAAGAATTCATCGTAGCTTGCTCAGGGTTTACCGAATTTTATTTTTGTATTTAGAAATTCCGGTGGCACTTATTTATTACTTGCAAAAATGCAAAAAAATGTTATATTATATTCACGGCAGGGGAGGCTTTGCCTTTTCCTGCTTTTTTTGTGGCTGCAGCAAGGTTTTATCCTGTATGTCAGCTACTCATTCTTTATTTTTGCAGTAGGAGCATTCTTAGATGGCAACGGGAAGAGTGAAGTGGTTCAATGAGTCCAAAGGTTTTGGATTTATTGGACAGGAGAATGGACAGGATGTCTTCGTCCATTATTCCGCCATAAGCGCAGACGGTTTCAAGACACTAAACGACAATCAAGCAGTAACTTTTGATATCGTGCAAGGGTTGAAGGGACTACAGTCTACGAACGTCTCGCCAGTAATCGGCTAACAATTACAAGGCATTGACGAAAACCCCCGGAAGTTATACTTCCGGGGGTTTTTTATTTCAGATAATTTTAAGTCTCTACCCAATGAGAGTCTTCAATTGTTAAGGCAGACTACTATTCCTAACTAAAGGGTACATACGGATTAAAACAGACTCTGCAGGGCTTCCGGATGACCCTGCTGGAGAGCGACGACAGCAAGCGGGCCTGGATTCTGGCCACCCTGCGGGAGAAGATCGAGGAATATCTGGGATCCGGGTGAGAACTGCTGAAACAGGATTCGGAATGAAAAAGCGCCGGGATAAAAAGCCCGGCGTTTTTTATTGATTTTTTGATTTTAAATTAAAACAATTAATCAGACTGTATTATTCATAAATTTAATCAAATCCTGCAGGGGCGGCCCCATGTGTCCGCCCGGCGGTTGAAATATCCATGCAGTCAACGGGCGCACACGCGGGTGCGCCCCTACTTCAGAAATCAATTCCTGCCAACAGTTTCTCCTCCTCTACCCTGAGCCGCTCCAGATACCCTCCCTGCCCGTGATAGGCTTCCACATCCTCCCTTCGCGGCTCCACCCGCTCTTTCTGCCTGAGAAACGAGGCGCACCAGCTCCCCGGCTCCAAGTTTTCGCCCTGCTCTGTCAGCCAGGCGCAGGCTCCAGAGACTGCCGCCCCGAGAGCAGCCCCACCCGCCTCCACCGGCACCACGGTGCGGTTCCAGATCGCCGCCGCACGGCGCAAAATCTCCGGGCTACCGGCAGCGCCGCCGGTGACATAAAGCAGCTCACCGGGCGCCATGAAATGCCGCGAGTTGAGATATACCGAGCCCAGGGTGGACTCGATTATCCCTGCGTAGTCCGCGGCAAAATCTTTGCCCTGGTAGCCGACCCTCACAGGCTCGAACGCTTTGGAGACCGGGAATGACTCTGCCTCTGTCTGCCAGAGAAATATTTTTCCGCTGTTGCCCGGTGCTGTCCGGGCAAGGGCTTTCTCGCCCGGTGCGTAGTCTTTCCTTGCCAGGCCGTGTGAGTCGCGCACTGCATCCCAGCGAAGAGCACCGTTGGTGCGGCAGCCGAAACAGAACGGCCTGTCGAGCGCGTCGTACATCGCATTGGCATAGCCCCGGTGGTCGAATGTCCTGCCGTCGGTTTCGACCATGATCACGAAACTGGTGCCCAGGCTCAGGAGCGAGCCCTGCACGAGCACCTTGGTCTGCGGGTTGTCCCCGGAACCGATGACAACAGAGCAATCAGGGGAAAGACTGTAGCGTTCGAGAAAATAAGGAGCGAGCTTGCCGAGGACTGTCAGGCCGGAGGCTAGCGCTGGCAGTTTTTCCGCCAAAGCTGTCGAGCCGCCCGGCAGGCCGTCCGATATTGCCTCGATCAGCTCGCCGGACCAGGTTCTGGCGCGGTAGTCCATCAGCGAGGTGCCGCAGGCGTTGCCGTAGTCCAGCGGGATTGTTACCCTGCCGGCCAGAACGGCCGGAACCAGGGAGCTGATCTGATGGATGATCGCGGTGAGCCCGTACTCTGCGGGGTGTTCGAGAGCTGTCCTGCGGATGCCGAACGCGCTGAAACGAAGCGGAGCGTCCGAGCCGGTAAGCTCAATTATGGCCTCTTTGCCGCCCACGGCCTGCCTGAGGTGATCAGCCTCCTGCCCCGTGTTCGCAGTGCGCCAGATACGGGCGAAAGGCACTGCCAGGCCGGGCTCGAGCAGGCAGACAAGGTCCCTCCCTGACAGGGGATCGTGCAGGTGCGCAAAACAGCTTTGAGCATCTCTGTTCAGAAGCGCGTGTCCGTGCTGCTGGCCGCTGGTGTTGATTGCGCGGATATCTTTCACGTCCAGTCCGAGACCGGGAAAATCCGCGGCCAGGCTGCCGAATGCGGCATCCAGAGAGCGGAAAAACATGGCCACAGGCTGTTTGGCCTCTCCCTCCACCTGCGGGGGAAGGATATATTGGCTGTTGATCCCGAATCCGCCCAGTCGCTCATCCGCGAGATAATCCAGGCTTTTATTGTAAACGATTTCCCTGGTGTCTATATCGACCGCCACAGCGGTCAGGCTCTGGGTACTCGAATCGAGCCCGAGGGCAAGTCTGGCCATTTCTCACACCGTCCGTTTCGATTGAAAATGCGTTATGGTAAAGTCATCGGCCTTTTTTCGAACCCGGCAACCACCTTCCGCGCTATCAGCCGTGACTGGTCGATCCCCCTGGCCCTTGCGCGGGTCACCAGATCCTCGATCTTGCCCCTGCTGGCGAACGGGTCGTGGTATGCCTGGAGGATCTCTTCCGGGTCGATATTGTCCACCACCCCGGCTGCCAGCTCGATGGCGTTGAAACTTTTGGCAAGGGCTGCCTCCACCGGCATTTTTTCCGGGTTGATATCGATCCCGATAAAACCGGTGTAGCCGTAGAGGCGAAGGACAAAGACGAGCGCTTCGAGAGTCTCCGGGGCGACCACGCCGGGGTTGAGGTCCTGGTCGAAATTGCCCAGGGGCTGGGCGTTCCAGTGGGTGTGGGCCAGACGCGCCTGCCGCATCACTGCGCTGTAGGAGAAAGCCACGTCCTCGAAACCCATTCTCACGTGGCCTATCTCTGGGTTCAGGCCCACCAGGCAATGGCCCTGTTCGAGCAGTTTCCTGTTCAGGGGGTTTTTCAGGCGGGCTTCCACGTTGCGGGCCATGATTATTCCATCCGCTGTGTTGCGCCAGATATTGTTGATCGCCGGCTCGTAAGGCTTGGGCTCGATCACCACTCGCACCCCGGGCACCTCGTCCAGGGCCTCGGCCAGGGAGGCCTCGAACCTGTCCCACATGTCGTAAAAATCCGTGCCGAGAGAATAGGTGTAGCCGTCGATTCCGGGCCAGCAGATACCGATTGCCGGATAGCCCTGTTTCTCTGAGATGCGTTGGGTGAGTTTCAACTGCTCCACAGTGTGGGCCGTATATTTGTCTCTCACCTCTTTCACCGGGCTGGAAGTGGTGCCGAACTGGGCGTCCACAGCCCGGAAATCCCCGCCGATACCGGCAACGCCCGAAATTAATACGCCGGTTTGCCGGTGAAGTTTTTCGAACTGCGCGTAATTTTCCTCGTTGATCTCCCAGGGCTCGTGCGCCTCGAGAGCTTTCAGGCCCAGGCGGGAAAGCTCTGCAGCGATCTCCAGCCTTTTTTCCAGCGCCACCGGGTCCTTATACGAGCCGTGGAACCGCGAGCCGAACTCGCCGAAAAACCAGATCCCTGCCGAATAGTGCGCTTTCCAGCTCTTGCGCAACAAGTCTATCCTCTGTTCGGGGCTCAGGCGAAGGGCCTGGGCGCGGATATCGGTTAAAGTGGCTCCTGCAACCACCTGCCCGGCTGTTTCCAGCACTTCCGCGCCAAACGGAAGTTCCAGGCCGTAATTGTTAAAACTGTCATATTTGAACATCATTTCCCCCGTTAATGTTTAGCCGCAGGGATTCTCCCCTGATATCACTGTACTGTTCCTGGTGATCAGGAAAACCTGACTGATTAAACGCTATTGAAAGTTTCCGGTTCATCTTATTGCTGGAAAACGATTTCCAGCCGGGGCCGCATTGTCTCTATCCTGTACTCGCTCGAGCGGAACGAGATGTTGTATTCATCGAAAACCGGCGAAATGACCCAGCCGTGGTTTGCCCCCGGCTCTTCGATCCACATTTCCACCTCGGCGGCGAACTCGGTCAGATCGATGGTCAGGGGCACCTCGGGCCGGATTTCCTGGATACTCGAGGGGACCGGCCATTCGGCCTCAAGACGGGCTTTAGCAGCCTTTTCGCCAGGATGCCATCCCGGCAGGTGCGGGCGGTGGCTGTAATCCAAATTATCTTCCCACGGCCCGCCGACAAGCCCAACCCGGTAGAGATCGTCCCCCTGCTCGGGGGAGAGGGAGTTCTGGCGGCAACAGAAAAGAGTGAGCCTGACTTGCTTTACCTTTCCTGCGGCCTTGATCCGGGAGAGATCGAAAGCGATATAGAATTCAGAGAACTCCTCGCTTCCGTCTTCGCCGTAAACCCAGCACTCCAGATCGCCGCGGGCGTTACGGGTCTCTGGAGCGTGGGCGCTTACAGTGACATCCCGGCAGCCGGAGTATCCGTCAAGGCCCTGACTCAGCAGCACCGCGCCCGGCCGGGGCCCAGGCTCAGGCACGTAAAGGATAGCGCGCTCGAAACCTGCCGATGCCTGTCCCGTGTTGTCCCGGGCTCGAGCCCAGAACATGTGGTGGCCGGGGCCAAGATCAGTTCGCTCGAGCCTTAATTGCCAGAGTTCAGTGCCCCGGGTCTGGACCCAGGGGCCGTTATCGATCCGCCACTGGACAAGAGCAACCCGGCCGTCATCCTGCGCAGTGCCGGACAGGCTCAGGGCCTGATCGACCACGAAATAGCCGGAGGTGTCAACCAGGCTTAGAGTCGGCGGACTATCCGCAGGAGAGGCGGTTTTCAGCCCGGACAGAAGAAATTCCTCGATTCGCGCCGGCTCTTTACCGTTCAGGGTGATCTCGTAGAAATGGCCCTCTCCGGTGGTATCCATCGAACAATTGCCCAGTGTTTCCGACCCGATGGAGCCCACGCTCCCGCTGAATCGCCTGTGAGCGTGGCCGCTCAGTGCGACAACCACGTCCTCACTTCTGGTCTGCAGAATCGGCCAGGGGCCGCTCTCCGGCGCCCCGGAGGTTCGGGGATAAAAGTGCTGGCAGAACACTATCGGGGCTCCCCGGGGAATTGAGTCCAAAGCGGCCTCGAGCCAGCCCAGGGGGGCATCCCTGTTCTGGCTCCAGTTCATGATAAAATGGTAGCCCCCGTGCTCGAACCTATAGTAGAGAGAGCCGAAAACGGAACTCCACCATTCGGGGTTGCGTGCGTAGTTATCGTCGTGGTTGCCCGGAAGAAAGTAAACTGGCGGCCCGTTCCGCTCGGCGAATTCTTTTACCGGCTCGATAAACTCAGGCGCATGCGCGACCAGATCACCGAGAACCACTACGAACTCGATATCCCTGTCCTTGACTGTGTGAATGAAATCGCGCCAGCGGACAAGATCACTGTCTGCGGCGATGTGGGTATCTGTAAGAGCCAGGAAACGAAGGCTTTTCACCTTTTGCGGGCTGTTGCAGGCAAAACTGATAAGCCCGCAGACTGATAAGAAAAACAGCGACAGTTGCAACAACAGAAGCCTTGAACAAAGAGTTCGAACGGGATTCCCAGCCATCGTCTGCCCTTTCCTGTAAGAGGAATCAGAAGTCCGGTTCGGATAGTGTTCCGGGATTAGCTAACAATAAAATCCGGGGCGGTTTTGTGCAATGGATAATCAATGTTGTTCGGCACCGGCAATCAGGATTGCTTTTCCACTTTTTCTTTAAAGAAACTCTTGCGTTCTGCCGAAAATTATATTACAATCCCCTTAAAGCCTACTAATATTATAGGATTTAAGGAATATGAAAGTATCCAAAAAAGGGACATACGCTCTCAGGGTTTTGAGGCACCTCGCCGAGAACTACGGCCGGAAACCTTTGTCAGCCTCATACCTGGCCGGACTGGAAGGCATTTCGCCAAAGTACCTCGAACAAGTGCTCTCAACTCTCAGAAAAAGTGGAATTCTGGTAAGTGAGAAAGGTAAAGGGGGTGGCTACCTGTTGCGGGTTCCTCCTGAGGAGATGACTCTGGGTGATATCCTTCGCGCTATAGACGGCCCCCTGGCACCGATCCCCTGCGCCAGCCGCACCATGCCACACAACGATCCGGACTGCCCGTATCCGTACAATACCTGCTGGCTGCGGCGACTAATGCTCCGCGTGCGCGACAATATTTCCGAGATTCTTGACCGCGAAACACTGGCTGAAATGGCTGCTGACGCCCGGAAAGCCGAGCAGAAGCAACTGGAGGACGAACGCTGAAACCGGCCAAACGGCCGAACAAAGCGGTACAGGCAACCAGCCCCTGACAAGGGGCTATATTTCCGGCCTATGTCCCTTATATCAGATAGGATATAAAGTATAATAATTGCTAATCATTTAAAACACATAACATATCAAGACTGGAGACTGGAATAATGGAACGCCGAATTCTCAGGACATTATGGGTTGTTTCCATACTAGCAATGGCGGCGATGTTGCTCATGGTAACATTTTGCCGGGAACTGTTTTTTGATATCAATCTTTCAGCCGGGCCTGTGGTGTTTTTTTCACTGGCGACCATGGCGTTTTTCGCTGAATACGTGGATTCCTCGCTGGGTATGGGCTACGGCACCACCTTGACACCCGTTCTTTTACTTCTCGGGTACGAGCCCCTGGAGATCGTGCCGGCAGTACTCTTTTCGGAATTCATATCCGGCACGGCGGCGGGATTTTTCCATCATAAATACGGCAACGTTGATTTCAGGAAAGGGACCCAGAGCAGAAAAATCACTCTGGTTTTGTTTTCCTGCGCGATTCTCGGAACAGTTGGCGCAGTGCTGCTGGCAGTCAGCCTGCCCAAAACGGTTGTGAAATTATATATCGGGGTAATGATCTTTGCCATGGGCCTGTTAATGCTTTTCAGCTCATCTTCCAGGATAAAGTTTTCCTGGCTCAAGATCACTTTAATCGGCGGGATTGCCGCATTCAACAAGGGAATTTCCGGAGGAGGCTTCGGCCCTCTGGTCACCGGCGGGCAGGTTATTTCAGGGGTATCGGAGAAAAATGCGGTAGGGATCACTTCACTGGTGGAAGGCATGGTCTGTCTGGTGGGATTTGTCCTTTACCAATTTGTCTACGGCAGCTTGAACATGATGATACTCACCGCGCTGGTAAGTGGAGCGGTCATTTCGACACCCGCGGCGGCAAGGACTGTCAAAGTTTTGCCCGATCGGATTCTTCGCCGGGCCCTGGGCTACGCAACGCTCGCTCTCGGTACGATTACCCTTATCAAGCTTATTTAAAAATCGAAAAGGCCAGCAGCAGGTCCAGGCTTTTCCGCCTGCGGAAACCGGAGCGCTATTTGCTGATTGTCAGGTTTTCCAGGTAATCTGCGTGATTCTCCCCGCTGTTTTCATTGTCTTTCACCGGCCTCCAGAGCTTACCGGCGATGTCGATATCTCCGTCGCCGTCCACATCCCCGATCACTGCGTTATGTGTGCCCAGGCCCTTGTCCAGGACCACCCGCTCGACCAATTCAACTCTGCCAGTCTTTTCCCCGGAAATGTTTTCCCAGATAAACCAGCGGTAAGGGGCCGCCCCCAGCCATTCCATTTCTCCTGCAAAAATATCCGTGTCGCCGTCGTTGTC
>Ga0272442_10007295_pt1 | contig 14325 bp, 11 predicted proteins | sample SSMForm2O_FD_200262 | JGI IMG/M metagenome (GOLD analysis project Ga0272442, IMG submission 200262) | Marine sediment archaeal communities from Little Sippewissett salt marsh, Falmouth, MA, United States - SSM-Form-2O | ecosystem: Environmental > Aquatic > Marine > Wetlands > Sediment ...
GGCCTTGAAATATCCTTGCCGTATTCCCGGGCCGCGGCGCTCAGAACGGCCGCATGGCGCCCGTCAGGAAGAGCGAAAAATCGCAAACGGGGATGATTGGCCAAAGCGCCGTCCAGCACGGTCCGATTGGGTTCCGCAATCAGGCGATCGGGATCACACGCCCGGCGGTAACCCAACCCTCCACACTCCGGACAGGCCCCGGCATGGCGGTTGGTGGAAAAGGCTTCCGCCGGCAGGCCATGGCCATCGGGTTTGCCGAATCGGGAAAACAGCAACCGCAAAAGGGGTTGAATCCGGCTTACGGTCCCCACGGTGGAGCGGGAGTTGGGTGCCGCCGCGCCGGCTCGGGCGGGCGCCAATGCCGGGCACAAACCGGAGACCTGGGCAAACTCAGCATCATGATGCCGCAAAAGCAGGCGTCGCGCGTACGCCGGGAAACTTTGGAGAAAACGGTTCTGCCCGGTTCCCAACAGGGTATCTTCCACCAATGAGGATTTTCCGGACCCGGAAACACCGGTTACGGCGGTCAGGCGCCTGCGGGGAAAAGAAGCATCCACTCCTTTGAGATTATGGGTATTGACTTCGGTAAAGCGGATCCATTCGTCCGGCCCGGGCTCTTCGGGCTCCTCCGGCCCGGAAATCTCTCCGCGCATGGCCGCTCCCGTATGAGAATCATGACATTGCGCCAATTGTGAAGGCGAACCCTGAAAGACCACCCTGCCTCCGGATTCACCGCCTTCGGGACCAAGGTCGATCACCCGGTGGGCAACGGCGATTACTTCGGGATGATGTTCAACCGCGACCACGGTATGGCCCCGGGAGACCAGGGCGAAGATGGCCTTCATAAGCATACCGATGTCATGGGGATGAAGGCCCGAAGAAGGCTCGTCAAGGATGTACAGGGCCGGGCCGTCAGCCGGCCGGGAAAGCTCGGCGGCCAGCTTGACCCGCTGGGCTTCTCCACCGGAAAGGGTGGTGGAACTCTGTCCCAGAGTCAGGTATCCCAGCCCCAGGGTCCGCAGGGTTTTGAGGATGCCGGCGATCCGCTCATGGTTCTCGAAGACTCTCAATGCCGCATCCACGGTGAGTTCCAGAATCTCGTGGATACCCAATCCCCTCCAGAGAACGGAGCGGGTCTCCGGGTTGAAGCGAAGGCCTCCACATTGCGGGCATGCAACTTCCACGCTGCCCATGAACTGCATGCCCATCTGGATACGGCCGGCGCCCTGACAGGTCTCGCAACGTCCTCCGGGGGTGTTGAAAGAAAAACGTCCTTTTCCCCATCCCCGTTCAAGGGCCAGCGGTTGCCGCGCATAGATTCCCCGGATCATATCGAACATCCCCGTATAAGTTGCGGGATTGCTTCTGGGCGTCCGGCCCACCGGCGACTGATCAACTTCCAGCACCCGGCGGAAATCTCTAATCCCGGTAAGGGATTCCAGGCTCCCGGGAAGGGGCTCTCCCTTGATAGCCGCGCGAACGGATGGAGCCAGAACTCCTGAAACCAGACTGGATTTGCCGGCGCCCGAGACTCCACTGACCACATTCAGGGCGGCGGCCTGGAAATCCACATCCACTCCCCGCAGATTGTGCAGCCGGACCTTTCTCAGGCTGATGGGAAGAGCGGACACACCGGATTCAGGGGGAGGATCCTTCATCACCCTCCGCCCCAACAGGTAGGAAAGGGTCAGGCTGTCCGCATACCCGCCCTTCCGGGCCGCCGCCGCCAGTTGACCCGGCTCTCCGGCAGCCACCACTCCGCCCCCACTGGATCCGGGGCCGGGGCCCAGGTCGATCATGTAATCCGCCGCCCGAACCGCGCCGGCGTCATGCTCCACCAGCACAACCGTATTGCCCCGTCGGCTGAGGCGCGCAAGCATCTCCACAAGTCTCGATCTGTCCCGGGGATGCATGCCCGCCGAAGGTTCATCAATCACATAGAGGACACCCGTCAATCCCGCGGAAATTCCCGCCGCCAGACGAATACGCTGGTATTCCCCGCCGGACAGGCCGGCGGAATCCCGATCCACCCGCAGGTAACCGAGTCCGGTTTCCATCAACAGGTCCAGCCGCCGGACCAGTTCCCCGCGTATGGACGCAAAAGCGTCCGTTTCCCCGTCACCGGGTTCCAGGCCCGACATGAATCCGTGCATTTCCCCGATTGTCATGCCGGCCATCCGGCCGATATGCATCCCCCGGAAAAGCACACTTCGGGCATCCGGCCCCAGGCGGCTGCCTCCGCAGCCTGAACAGGATCGGGTGCGCGCGAATCGCAAGGCGTTCCGGTTTCGTTTCTGTTTCAGGATCTGCTCGATCACCGGAACGATACCGCGGTACTCTCCCTCCACCCGCGGCCGGGCGGTGATCCCCTTCCACTTCAGCCGGGACTCAAGGGGATGTTTCCCGTAGGGGATACGAATGCGATCACTGCCGTACAGAACGACCTTGCGCTGCTCGTCGGTCAATTCCCTCCAGGGGGTATCCACATCGAAACCATGTGCCCGGCAAACCTGGTCCAGCACATCCATGGTTACCTGTGAGTAAACCAGATATCCCGAAGGCGTCGTGATGACCAGGGCACCCTGCCGCAGGCTCCGCCGCGGATCCGCAACGAGCAGATCCGGATCCACCCGGTCTTCCACACCATGGCCGCGACAAACGGGGCAGGCGCCCCGGGGGGAATTGAATGAAAACAGGTTCCTGTCCACCACCAGGTCCGGCCGGTCTCCGGGAGGGATGCCGATGCGGGCGAAAAGGAGTCGCAGCAGGTCATATACACCGGAAAGGGTCCCCACGGTGGAACGGCTTCCGCCACCGCCCCGGCGTTGGCGGACCGCCACTGCCGGGGGAAGTCCAGTGATTTCTTCAACATTCGGAGTCCCCAGGCGGTCCAGGAAAATGCGGGCGTAGGTGGAAAAAGACTCCAGGTAGCGTCGTTGCGCTTCCCGGAAAAGGACGTCAAAAGCCAGGGAAGACTTCCCCGAGCCCGAAACCCCCGTAACCACCGTCATCCGTTCCCGGGGGATATCCACGTCTACGTCTCGCAGATTGTGTTCCCGGGCGCCGCGAATACGTATGGATGGGGAAATTCCGGACTTCTCACGCATGGCTTAAAAAGAATCCGGGTTCAAACGCCCAGAGCCGCCAGCAGGGATTGTTCATCCTGAAGGCCCGGCATACACCGCACCACCTTCCCGTCCCGGAAAAGGATCAGGGTGGGGATACTGCTGATCCGGAATTGGTTGGGAATCCGGGGGTTCTCATCTACGTTCATCTTGTATATCCGGGCTCCGTTACCAATTTTCTCGGCTACCCGGTCAAGGATCGGGCCCTGCAGCCGGCAGGGCATGCACCAGGGAGCCCAAAAATCGACCAGGACGGTCCCTGACATCACCTGTTCCTGGAACGCCTCATCGGTGAGGGAAGTGATCATGGAAGTATCGCTCATCGTCTGGTAACTCCTGAAATGAATGGAGCAGTGTACCGGAACCCCCGGGGTGTGTCAAGAAACCGTCTGGAGATCCGTTGCGGCCGTACCACACCATCATGAGTGGTCTTCCGGCGGGAATTTCGATTCCGCCACTCCGGTTGACCCGAACCCACCGCCGCCGCGGCTGCTGGGCCCGAGGTTTTCGACGCACTCCACCCGCGCAGGCGCCACGGTCTGAATCACCATCTGGGCGATCCGCATTCCCGGTTCCACCAGGAATTCTCTTTTCCCGTGATTGATGAGGATAACCATGACTTCGCCCCGATAGCCGCAATCCACGGTACCCGGCGCGTTCAACACCGTGAGGCCATGACGCCAGGCCAGGCCGCTGCGGGGGCGAACCTGTCCTTCCATACCCACGGGGATCTCCACCGCCAAGCCGGTACCCACCCGTCGCCATTCCCCCGGAGGAATGGCGCAGGCATCAACGGCAAATAGATCCAGTCCGGCATCTCCGGAGTGGGCCGCCCGGGGAATGCGGGCATCCGGCCGCAAGCGCATGCAACGCACCACCGCCCGGGGAGAGGTCGGGTCTCCAATCATATCAGCCTCCATGTTGTCCGGGGTTATCCCGAAAAAGGATACCAGAAAAACGACCCCGGGTCAGCAGAAATCGGATATTGCATTCCCCAGAAACCGCATGTAAAATGGAAAACGAGAACAGCTCCGGAACCGGATGGCAGGTTTCATGGTATCCATACGTTGCCCAGAATGCGGAAGTATAGTGGAAGATGCCGCCGTGAAGTGCGCCCACTGCGGTTTCGCGGACACGAAATTCATCCGGGAACTCAACCAGGCATTAAACGAAGCCCACGGCTCCGCCCCGGCCCCGGACTACACCGGGAAGGATCGACGCCGTCATTTCAGGGTTGTCGGGAAACTACGGCTGTTGCTGGAAAACCACCCCGCATTGCTTATCGACATCTCCCGCGGAGGACTGAGAGTCTCCACGGACCGGATTCCCGCCAATCCGGAGATTGAAATAGTGTTGGTCATTCAGGAGAATAGATTCCGGCTGAAGGGCCGGGTATGCTGGTTCAGTCGGCAGGATTCTCTGACCAGCCACCGCGAAGCCGGCATAGAATTTCTGGAAATTCCCGCGGATTTTCAAGCGATACTGGACAGGATCATCCAGTCGGGGAAATCCGCCAATTAACCCGAAGACCGTTGGTCACAAGGTTTTTCACGCGCCATCTTCACCCATTACTCGACTTCCCGGCTTTTTATCTCATGAAACAGACGCAATCCCTCTTTCACCGAGGAAAACTCTCCATTCAGCTGACGTTCATACAATGTATCCAGCCATTTCCCCATTACCGGGCCCGCGGGGATCCCCAGCGCAATCAGGTGGCGCCCCATGATCAGAGGTCGGATGGTTTCACTATTCAGGTTGTATTCACGTTTACGCTCACGGAACCAGTGGAAAATCTCGTCGGGTTCGGAAAATCCCAGAGGATCCGGCTCCCGGGATCGACGATCCGCGAAATCCAGCAAGGACAGCAGGAGGTCCTCTCCGGACATATCTTTTACCAGCCGGGCGACGGCTTTGAATCCGATCTCAGCGCGGTTACGATACAGGTCGAAGATGCGGTGATGATTCCGGATCAGATCCAGAACCACCCGTTTCAGGGGAAAACCGTGCCGGGTCTCAATATTCAGTTTCTCCAGGAACGCCGCGGCCAGTTCGACTCCCCGGGAATCGTGCATCGGTGATGTGACCGTCATGCGCCCCCGCTTGAACTCCCATGACGTGGTTTCGGCTTTGCCCAGATCGTGCAGTAACGCCCCCAGCAGCAGGGCCAGGGATTCGGCTTCCGGCAGGTCGAACAAGCGGGCGCAGCGCCTGGCGGCGTCAACGGTGATACATGTGTGGGCCCAGACGGTATGATGGCCCTGACCATCGCATTCCGGATGAAATTCCGCGTCCTGAATCGTCAGAGTCAGGCGGTCGAGCTCGGGAAAAAGCTGTTTGAGGACCGATAGCCTGAAGTATTGATCCAGGCCCTCCGAGGGACGATGAGACTCCAGCAACAACCTGTATAACTCTTCCTGAATCCGCTCCCGGCTCAGTTCTCCCAGAGGAATGGATGACGCCAGGCTCGTGATCTCCGGGTCCACACCGAACCCAAGGACCGCGGCAAAACGGGCGCAGCGCAGAATCCGCAAGGGATCATCGGCGAACGTGTCGGGCCCGGTCATCACGATCTTCCGTCGCGACAGATCATCCCGGCCGTTGAAGGGGTCTACCAGTTCATTGTCCCGAAGACGCAGGGCGATTGAATTGCAGGTAAAATCCCGGCGACTCAGATCTTCTTCCAGAGAGATTTCCGGTCCCGCCTGGATATCGAAGTTGCGGTGGGAATGGCTGTCCCGATCACGGCGAATATCCCGGCGGGGTACGGAAACATCGTACGTCTTGCCGTCCACGGTGAACTTGACTACGGCGAAACTTCTGCCTACGGTTCCGGTACGTCCGTGGGGTCCCAGGGTCGCCTCGATTTCCCCGTAATCCCGCCCGGTGACGATCAGATCGATATCCCGGACGCCCCGGCAGACACCGGTTAAGAGAAAATCTCTTACGGTACCTCCGACCAGGAAAACCGAGTCTCCGAATAATTGGGTAAAAAGTCCCCGGTGAGGAAAATCAATGCCCGGAAGTTTCATGTTTCTGGTAACGCTCAAGATATCCAAGGAACTTCTGCAAGGCTTCGAACTGGTTGCTGTCGATCCGCTGGAACTGAAACGCCGCCACCTGGCGTTCAGGACCGGATCCTATCCTTACCAGACGCATGCGCTCTACCCGGAAACGGTTCAGGGGAGTTGAGAATGACACCCCGGTCAAATCCATGCCGGGCCGAAGGTGCCGGCGCGAACCTTTTACGATCACCGCCGCGCCGCTCAGGGAAAGATCCCGCAATCGCCCCTGCAGGCGGCGTCCGTCTTCGGTTTTCGCGGTTAAGGGGACTTCAAGGTCCGGCGGCAACAGCACCCGCCGCATGCCCCGCAGGTTGCGTTCCCCGGAGGGATGGTTTTCAAAAAAACTGCGGAAGTCTTCGGCGGCCCGCTGTTTGCGATGCTTCTCCAGCCGGTCCAGCACCCACAACACCACAACCAGGGGGACCGCGATCAAGGCGGTCAGAGCAAAAATTTGAAGGGTCATGAATAGATCCCGCAGTCGCTCCCACTATAGCCTCCAGGTGGAATAGTGTCAAGCGGGTATTGCATTCCGGGCGAACCGGCCTTATAGTAGATGCATGCGCATTGAACTCTACTCCCACGGAGCCTGCCAGGAGGTTACCGGTTCCAAGCATTTCCTGGATGTCAACAATCATATTCTGCAGATAGACGCCGGCATGTTCCAGGGCCACCGCCGGGAGGCCTACGAAAAGAACCGGGACCTGCAATTCGATCCCGGCCAGGTTGAGGCCATCCTGTTGACCCACGGCCATTTCGACCATTCCGGCGCGCTGCCCATTATGGTAAAAAACGGTTTCAAGGGTCCGGTTTACGCCACCGCGGCCACCAGGGACATAACCAATATCATCCTTTTCGACAGCGCTTACATTCAACAAAAAGACCATGAATACCTGAAGGAAAAGGCCGCCAAGTACCCGGAACGCAAGCTGATCGCCTACGAGCCTCTCTATGACAGCCGTGACGTGGTGCGGGCCATGCAGCATTTCACCACCCATAGTTACAACCGACCTTTCAGAGTCCTGCCGGGAGTTGAGGCGACATTCCATGACGCCGGACACATTCTGGGCGCGGCCATGATCTATCTGAAATGTGAGAATGGGATGTGCATGGGTTTTTCCGGAGACCTCGGCCGCCCCGAGCTGCCGATCCTGAAGGATCCCGAAATCATGCCCCCCATGGATTATCTCGTATTGGAAGGTACGTACGGAGACCGGTTGCACGATTCAGTGGGCATGGCGCGGGAGTCACTCAAAAAAGTGATCCGCCGCGCCTCGGAACGGGGCGGCAAAGTAATCATCCCGGCGTTCACGATTGAACGCACCCAGGAACTCATCTACTTTATCCACCAATTGATCCGGGAAAAGCTAATCCCCGCGCTGCCCATTTTCGTGGATTCACCCATGGCCGTAAACGCCACCTCCATATTCAAGGTCCATCCGGAATGCTTTGACGGTGAAACCGTGGATTACTTTCTTTCCAAAAATATCAATCCTTTTGGTTTCGAATCCATACGCTACGTCACCTCGGTTCGGGAATCCCGGGAGATCAACGATCTTCCGGGACCGGCGGTGATCATATCGGCAAGCGGTATGGCGGAAAACGGGCGCATCCTGCATCATTTGAAAAACCATGTAGGCAATCCCAAAAACATCGTGGCCATTGTCGGCTTCATGGCGGAGAATACCCTGGGCCGCAAATTGGTGGAACGCCATCCTGAAGTAAAGATCTTCGGAAAAAACTACCCGGTCAAGGCGGAAATCGTAACCCTGAACGCCTTTTCGGCCCACGCGGACTACAGGGAAACCCTGGATTGGCTGGGCCGGCATGATCTGGACCGGCTGAAAAAGATATTTCTCGTTCACGGAGAACCCGATTCCCTGACCAGCCTGAAAGAGAAGCTTTTGGATAAGGGGATCCCGGAAGTTGAAATCGTTGCATCGGGACAGCGCTACTCCCTGGGGTGAGCCGCGGTTTAAACGCCTTTCCGCCCGTCAAAGCTTGATATCCTGCCCAGAAAGCTTATAATATACGGCGGAGGCGTGATCCATGAACATTGACGACCTTCTGAAAATAGCGGTAGACCGGAATGCTTCGGACCTTCATCTCAAGGTCGGCAACCACCCGGTATTGAGAATCGACGGCAACCTGCACCCCCTGGTGGAGTTGAAACGCCTGATGCAGGAAGACACCATCACCATGGCCTTTTCCATCATGGGAACCCGTCAAAAAGAGCAATTCAAGCAGGACCATGAAATCGACATGTCCTACAGCGTACCCGGCCTGGGGAGATTCCGCTGCAACGTTTTTCAGCAACGCGGCGCCATAGGCATCGTCATGAGGATCATCCCCACGCTGATACGTTCGATTCATGACCTGAACCTGCCCCTGGTATTGGAGCGCATCGCCGATGAACGACGGGGAATGGTTCTGGTTACCGGTACCACCGGAAGTGGAAAATCAACAACTCTGGCGGCCATGATCGACCACGTGAACACCCACCGGGTAGAACATATCATGACCATCGAGGACCCCATCGAGTACCTGCACCGTGACAAGAAGTGCATTATCAACCAGCGGGAGGTAAACTCCGATACCAACTCTTTCGCCCGGGCCCTGCGCAGTTCTCTGCGCGAGGATCCGGACGTTATCCTGGTCGGTGAAATGCGCGACCTGGAAACCATTGAAACCGCATTGCTAGCCGCCGAGACCGGGCACATGGTACTCTCCACCCTGCATACTCTTGACGCCCCGGAAACCATCAACCGCATCATTTCCATGTTCCCCCCTCATCAGCAGAAACAGATCCGCATTCAATTGGCTTCGGTTCTCAAATCAATCGTATCCCAGCGACTGATTCCCCGCTCCACCGGAAAAGGCCGGGTACCGGCAGTGGAAATAATGGTCACCACGCCGTTTATTCAGGACTGCATCGTCGTTCCGGAAAAAACGAAGTTCATCCGTGAAGCCATATCTCAGGGAGTCTCGCAATACGGGATGCAGACCTTTGACCAATCTCTCTACTTCCTGTATGAACGCGGCCTGATCAGTTATGACGATGCCTTGAAATGGGCCTCCAACGTAGACGAGTTCAAACTCAAGAAGATCGGCGTTCAGACGACGAAAGATATGGCTACCGAGGAAATGGAAAAGCGTATCTCCGATATCGCCGACAGCAATGAAGAAAATGGAGCGGATGGTCCCTCCGATCACAACCTGCTCAATATAGACGACCTATGAACCACCTGGAAATTCGCGAACGATTCATAAAATTCTTTGAAGCCCGGAACCATCGCCGCGTCTTGTCCGCACCGCTTGTGCCGGCCAAGGATCCGACTCTGCTGTTTACCAACGCCGGCATGAACCAGTTCAAAAGCGTATTCCTGCAGCAGGAAACCCGGGAGTACACGCGAGCCGCAAGCATTCAGAAATGTATGCGGGTGTCCGGGAAACATAACGATTTCGACGAAGTCGGCCGTACCGCGTTTCATCACACCTTCTTTGAAATGCTGGGTAATTTTTCATTTGGAGATTACTTCAAGGAAGAAGCAATCGAATACGCCTGGGCGCTGCTTACCGAAGATTACGGCTTCGCGCCGGATCAGCTATGGGTCTCGGTTTTCCGCGAGGATGACGAAGCCCATCGCATCTGGGAAGAACGAATCGGTATTCCACAGAATCGCATTGTTCGCATGGATGAAGCCGACAATTTCTGGCAAATGGGCGATACGGGTCCCTGCGGACCCTGCTCCGAAATCCATTTTGATCGTGGAGAATCTTTCGGAAAGCCTGATTTCATCGAAAATCCCGGACGCTTCGTTGAGATATGGAACCTTGTTTTCATGCAGTTCATCCGGGATGAAGCCGGCAGTCTGTCTCCTCTTCCCGCCCCATCCATCGATACCGGGATGGGTCTGGAACGTCTTGCCGGCCTGCTTCAGAACGTATCCGGCAACTACGCCACCGACCTTTTCCTTCCGATTATCCGGGCGGCGGCTGAATGGACCGAAACGGATCCCGCGGATGACAACGCCCGGATCCCCCTCAACGTGGTGGCCGACCACATCCGGGCCCTGACTTTTTTAATCGCCGACGGTGTACTGCCTTCCAATGACGGTCGCGGCTATGTTCTGCGCCGCATCCTGCGGCGGGCCGCACGGCATGGTCGCGCCCTGGGACGGGAAACTCCTTTCCTCTATCGCCTGTGTCAAACCGTGGTCGACATCATGGCCCCGGCATATCCGGAACTCGAGTTTTCCACGGATTTCATATCCCGGGTAATCCTGAATGAAGAAGAACGCTTCGCCCATACCCTGGCCCGGGGCTTGAAACGGTTTGATGAATTGCTGGAACGGGCGCTGGAATCCCCGGATCCGGTTATTCCCGGCGCCGACCTGTTCACCTTATCCGATACCTACGGCTTTCCCCTGGATTTCGCCATGGACCTGGCCCGCGAGAAAAACGTCGAAGTCGACCAGCGGGGATTCCAGTCGGCATTGGAACGGCAACGGGAACAATCCCGATCCCGCCGACGCGAGAGCGCATCGGCCGTACACCTGGAAGGCGTGGATGAACTGGAAACCCGCTTCACCGGATACGAAAACACCGAAGATGCAGCGACGATTGTGGCTTTGTTCCGGAATGGATCACCGGTTGCTTTCGTTGAATCCGGAGACGATGAACCGGAGATCATTCTGGTTTGCGACCGTACTCCTTTCTACGCCGAATCGGGTGGCCAGGCGGGCGACCGGGGCAAGGGACAGACGGAAAAAGCGTTCTTCCGGGTGACCGATACCCGCAAAGCCCCGGGAGGAGCCTTTCTCCACGACGCACGACTGTTGAAGGGACGGATCACCCGGGGCGACCGGGTAAGACTGGAGATCGATGCCCGCCATCGGCAGGATACCGCTGTTCACCATACATCCACGCACCTTCTGCATTCCGCTCTGCGCGAAGTGCTCGGAATGCATGTCAAGCAATCCGGGTCCTACGTCGGACCGGACAAGCTGCGATTTGATTTCACCCATTTCCAGGCTCTCAGCCCCGAGGATATTCACAAGGTCGAGGACCTGGTCAACGAGCAGATCCGTCGCAACATCAACATCAGCGCATCCTCCGAGGAATACGACCAGGCGGTTTCCCGTGGCGCCATCGCCTTTTTCGAAGAAAAGTATTCCGATATCGTCCGGGTGATCCAGATGGACGACTTTTCCACTGAACTTTGCGGCGGAACCCACCTGGAGGCCACCGGAGAGATTGGTTTGTTCAAGATCACCGCCGAGTCATCCATTTCCTCCGGCATCCGCCGTATTGAGGCCCTGGGCGGCGCTCCGGCATTCCACTATGTCCGCAGCCGACTGGACAACCTGTATTCCCTGCAACAACATTTCGCGCAGCCCGCTGAGAAACTTGCCGGACACCTGGTTCAATTGGAGCGGCACTCCCGGGAATTGGAACGTCGCCTGGAATCATTACTCCGGGAAAATCAGAAACCCGATGTACAAGCGGTGTTGAAAAAAGTTGAATCCATCGGCGGAACCCCGGCGGTGGTGGAATTCTTTGGAGACCTTGACCGCAAACAACTCAGCGCTCTGGCGGATGAATTGAAAAAGGAGATCAGCGGAATGGCGGTTCTTTTCGCCAATGTAAACGGCAAGTCGGCAATTACGGTTTCCGTGGCCGCCGACCTGGTTCCCCGGCTGAACGCCGGGAAGCTTATCAAGGAGATCGCGGCCCTTTTGGGAGGCAGCGGCGGAGGACGCGCGGATTTCGCCCAGGCCGGAGGAGAACGAATCAAGGATTTTCAGCCTCTCCGGTCTCAGGTGGTCCATATCCTCAATACGCAATTGCAATGATTAGATTCTGGGTACTGATTCTCTTTCTGCCTTTGGCCGCACCGTTGCAGGGAGACATCAAGGTCCAGAAAAAAGCCCGGGGAAGGATCGAAATCCGCAACGCCCTGCGGCAACCCGCGGAAAAACGCCCGCCGTCTGCGGTGAAAACGAAACCTTCATTGGATTCAAAATATATCGAAAAAATCCGTGAGCTTGCGAACCAATACGGAGTAAACCATACACTGGTCAGCGCGGTTGCCCGGGCGGAGAGCTCTTTTAATCCCTACGCGGTTTCGCGCAAGGGCGCCGTCGGCATCATGCAACTCATGCCCGACACCGCACGCCTCTATGGTGTAGAAAACCGGTTCAACGCACATGAGAACCTGGAAGCCGGCGTCCGCCACCTCAAGTACCTGGACAAACGATACAACGGCAACCTGCCCCTGATTCTCGCCGCGTACAACGCGGGAGAAGAGGCGGTAAGAAAATACAACGGCGTCCCCCCATTCAAGGAAACCCGCCTATACGTGCGGCGGGTTATGAAGCTTATGGGCCGAAAATATACGGGCGCGGGCATGACCCGATCCCCCTTGTATAAAATCATCAACTCCGAGGGGAGAATCCTTATCACCAATACTCCCCCGCCCAGGGGAGCGGGAAAGGTGGAGCGATTGCGATGAAATCATCAGAAAAGTCCACCGCCCTCGTGCGGGGTGTGCTGATCGGAGCCGGTTGCGCCGGCGTGGTATCCTTGATTCCTCTGGTCAACCTGTTGAACCTGTTTTTCATGTTCTGGATGGCGATTGGTGGGTTTATCGGCGTATGGATACTGCAGCGACGCAACCGCCGTGCCACTCCGGGAGAAGCCGTTTTGTGCGGGGGACTGAGCGGATTTCTCGGTGGATTGATATTCGCCGCCGCAACGTACCTGATCATGCTTTTTATCACTCCCGAGGCATTCAACCGCATGCTGACACTGCTGAACAGGCTGCTGCCCAGCCTGAGGGATGAGATGGATCCCCTGACCAGCGCCGGAGATTTTCGCGACATGCTGGGAGTCGTGTTGTCTTTTGCCGTCGGTGTATCCGGATTGGTTGGAATCCTGGGCGGTTTGATTGCCCGCTGGGCATGGACACCCACCGTGAAAGAAGCTTCATCTTTTTCCGAAGAGATAAAAAATGACTAGTGTCAGCAGGGTACACCTGGTGGTTAATCCCATCTCCGCCCGCGGGAGAACCGGGCATCGCTGGGAAACGATCCGCGATCTGGTAAAGCAATACTACCGGGAATTTAAATTCGTCTTTACCGAACATCCCAAACAGGCAACGGATATCGTCCGGGAACTGCTTCGTGACGGCTTTGATCTGATCATTGGCGTGGGCGGAGATGGAACGCTCAACGAAATCGCCAACGGTTTTCTGGAAGGTTCCGAACACCGGCCGATCAACATCGATGCGTCATTGGGAATGATTCCATCGGGAACCGGTTCCGATTTCGTCCGCGGCATGAAAATCCCCCGGGATCTCCGCACCTCTATTGAACGCATCAAGCTGGGCAGGCAACACAGCATAGACGCGGGACGAATCGAGTACCTTGGCTCCGGATCCCCGGATCCCCGCTATTTCGTAAATGTAGCGGACTTCGGTATCGGCGCCGAAGTGGTACGCCTGCTGGCGGACACCCCGATACGCAAAAGGGGCGGATGGGCCTACTATTCCGGACTTCTGTCCACCATAAGAACATTCTCAAGTCCTGAAATCCGTGTGGAAACCGACGAGGGTGAAGTGATCGAGGGCCGGTTCCTGATCGGCGCGGTAGCCAATGGCAGCGTTTTCGGGGGCGGCATGATCATCGCCCCCCAGGCAAGGCCCGATGACGGCTGTTTCGATCTGGTTCTGGTGGATCACATGAAGCCCCTCGCCATCATTCACAAGTCCGTGAGCCTGTATACCGGCAATATCCATAAACGCCGGGCGGTAAGAGTGATCCGGGCCCGCAGCCTGGAAGTATTCAGTCATGATTCCGTCGGCCTCGAGTTTGACGGAGAACCCGGCGGCACGCTGCCGGCACGGTTTGAATGCATCCCCGCATGCCTGAACGTCCGCTTCTAGCAAACACCTTGCCCATCCAGACATAATATGGTACCATTATATCGTTAATATTTAATTTATGAGCGAGGCTAAAATGAATCCGAGAAATCTTCCGGTTCTGGCCGGATTAATCATATTGTCACTTTCGACCATTGGATGTGGGGGAGATGGTGCCGACCTGACCCGTTACCGCGCCGAATTCTCCAGTATTCAGGAG